>WNFI01669093.1_pt1 | contig 13492 bp, 9 predicted proteins | sample 5400471 | NCBI WGS metagenome assembly WNFI01 (sample SAMN13153348, study PRJNA577476) | soil metagenome | isolation source: 100 cm saprolite on Douglas fir-dominated hillslope | place: USA:California | collected 2013-09-17 | reverse complement strand
GAGCCTGGTCCCGATGGTTGGGTTCCGTGCGTCACCCAACCTGCAACTGCTTGAACACATGCCAGCGACGTACATGGGTATGGGGCTGACTGCCGAACGGGTGGCAGAGAAGTTCGGCGTGACACGGCAGGTGCAGGATGAATTCTCCGTGCGCAGCCATCAGCGGGCAATAGCAGCCCAGCAAGCCAACAAGTTCAAAGACGAGATTGTACCTGTCGAAATCGAAGAGGTGACGCCCGGCCCGGATGGGACGCAGCGCCGCACGCAGACCACCTTTGAACAGGATGAACACCTGCGGCCTGATACAACGGTAGAGGGATTGGCGAAACTCAAGCCAGCCTTCAAAGAGGGCGGCAGTGTGACGGCAGGGAACTCGTCGCCGCTTTCGGATGGCGCGGCGGCGCTGTTAGTGATGGAACGCAGCAAGGCGGAATCGCTTGGCCTGACCCCGATCCTGCGCTTTGTCTCATTTGGTGTAGCAGGCGTCCAACGGCGGCGCAATTGCATTGGGTCATCCGTTGGGCTGCACAGGCGCGAAACTGACGGTGCAATTGATGAATGAGATGTGCCGACGCGGCAGCCGATACGGAATGGTGACGATGTGCGTGGGCGGCGGACAGGGCGCGGCGGGGATATTCGAGCGCGTCGCCTGATTCGGGTGATTTCATTAGCAAAAGTTGTCAACTCCAGAGGCGTATTGGTATGAGAGTATTCCCCCACCCCAAACCCCTCCCCCGTAAAGAGGGAGGGGCTTTCCAAGCAGGTTTCCCCTTCCCTCCGTAAAGAGGGGAAGGGGCAGGGGATAGGGGGCAAACGCTATCAAATAACCGATACGTCCGCTTAAGAACACCTTCAGGACACCGGGAACAATTTAAGACCTATACTGAGTTCACATAGTTAAGACGAATTATTAGGTTAGGAGTGCTTTTCATGAAAGCCACGATGATGAATTACCCTTTGACACTGCCCCACATTTTGGAGCGCGCCGGACGGTTGTACCCCAAAGTCGAAATTGTCTCGCGGCTGCCAGATAAATCGCTGCATCGCTATACCTATGGGGATTTCTACCATCGATCACTGGCGTTGGCTGAGGCGCTGCAGAAGGCTGGTTTGCGGCGTGGACAGCGTGTCGGCACATTTATGTGGAACCATTATGCCTATCTGGAAGCGTATTTCGGCATCCCGTCGGCGGGCGGCGTGCTGCACACGGTAAATTTCCGCCTCATCCGCGCCGATCTTGCCTTTATCATCATCCACGCCGGAGATCGCTTCATGATTGTGGACGACGTGCTGCTGCCGTTGTTCGAGAAGATCAAAGATGAGGTCAAGGTCGAGAAAGTCATTGTTGTGCCACTGACAGGCAAGCCAATTCCACCTGGTTACATCAACTATGAGGATTTCATCGCGCAGTCAACGGGCGATTTCCAATATCCCGACTTGAACGAGAATGAGGCGCTGGGGATGTGCTATACATCGGGGACAACGGGGCATCCCAAAGGCGTGGTCTATTCGCACCGGGCGATTGTTTTGCAGGCAATGGCAGAGGCAATGCCTACTGGCCTGGATATCGGCCAAGAAGATGTGATTGCCCCGGTTGTGCCAATGTTTCACGTTAACGCCTGGGGACTGCCTTTTACCGCCACCATGACAGGGAGCAAACAGGTGTTGCCCGGCCCGCATCTCGATCCGGTGAGCCTGCTCGACCTGTTTGAACACGAAAAGGTCACGATCACGGCGGGCGTGCCAACCATCTGGTTTGGCATTCTGCAAACGCTGGAACGAAAACCGACTACCTGGAACCTGACGCCGGGGATGCGGATGATTGTTGGTGGTTCCGCCGCGTCGGAAGCGATGATACGTGGCTTCGACAAGTTCAATCTAAATGTTATCCACGCCTGGGGCATGACTGAAACGGCACCACTCGGTACAGTGTCTCAGCTTAAGAGCACGCTGGGCGATCTGGACGAGGACGAACAGTATGCCTATCGCGCCAGACAGGGGTTACAAATGCCTTTAGTTGATATGCGGGCCGTGAACGAGCAGGGTGAAGTCCCGTGGGATGGGCAGACGATGGGCGAGTTGCAGGTACGCGGCGCATGGATCGCTTCGGATTATCACAACGCGGTTGAGCCTATGAAAAACTGGACAGGTGACGGATGGCTCCGCACGGGTGATGTGGTCACGATTGACCCTGAAGGTTATATGAAGATTACAGATCGCTCTAAAGACCTGATCAAGTCCGGCGGCGAATGGATCAGCTCAGTGGACCTGGAAAACGCGCTGATGGCCCATCCGGCTGTTGCGGAGGCCGCTGTCATTGCGATCCCACATCCCAAATGGGTTGAACGTCCGCTGGCTGTCGCCGTGCTGAAGTCCGGTGTAAATGTTACAGCGGCGCAATTGATCAAGTATATCGCTCCCCGTTTTGCCCGCTTCTGGCTGCCCGACGACGTGGTATTCATTGAGGCAATCCCCAAGACTGCCACGGGCAAATTTCTCAAGAGTGCGCTGCGGGAGCAGTTCAAAGATTATACGCCGACTGAGTTTAGTATCGGGAAATAGGCTCTTGCAGAGCATGGAAAGACAGGCATCTATGAATATGCCTATACGAATAATCCTGGCCGACGAGCACGCTCTGGTGGTCGAAGGGCTGCGTAGGTTGTTGGAGCAGATGCCAGATTTTAGCGTAGTTGCCACCGCGAGAAACGGTCATGAATTGCTCCATTTGCTTGAGGAGCACAAGGCCGATGTGCTGGTCCTCGATCTACAGATGTCCTATCATGGTATGACAGTCCTGGCCCAAATTCGTCAACGCGATATCGCAATACGTGTGTTGATTTTGACCGCATCCAGTGACAGTCGAAGTATCCAAACAGCATTGGAATTGGCTGCTGCTGGCTTTGTCCTCAAGACCGAATCGCCACTTCAAACCATCGAAGCGATCCGGCAAGTGGCACAGGGCCATCTGCTATTTCATCACGCTGCACAGACCTGGTTGGCAACGGGTCGCGGCGAGTCGCACGACGCTTTGAGTGTGCTCTCACCGCGTGAACGTGAATCGCTTGCGTATATGGCTAAAGGTTATAGTAATCCCAGAATCGCAGCAGCCCTGTCCATCAGTGTTAACACAGTCCGCTACCACCTCAAGAATATTTTTGTGAAGCTTGATGTCACAAATCGAATGGAAGCCGTCGCCTGGTATCTAAAACATCACAAGTCTGCGCAGGGCTAAACGGTTGGCCCGACGGAAGATTGCGGGCAGGTTCTCCACCGCGTATTATTAGCCTATGAACCGCTTATTTAGCTTCACCCTCATCTGTTGTACATTGATAGCGGTGCTGTGCGGTAGTGTCATCGCGATTGCGAATGCAACAGTGCCCCCGAACGCAAGCCTTATCCCGGAGTTTGCCCTATGTGGTCAAACTCCTTGCTATTTAGGGTTAACTCCTGACAAGACCTTGTTTCGTGAAGCGTCCTCAATAATCGCCACAGCGCAGGTAGATGCCGTAGAAATAGCCCCTGGGTCTTATGACCTGCCGCACTTCAATACTCACCTTCATATTGCAAGTACCGTCGGTGTCATTGACGAAATCGACGTTTCATTCAATCCCGGCAATGCTTTAGTAGCCGGGGAGATCATCCAGCGATTTGGGGCACCGTGCTACGCAGCATCGCTTGGCAGTACCCTCGCTATCAAGTATCCACATCTGGCGGTCTTTTTTGCAATGGACAAATCAGGAGCCTCCGGGATACTCAGGCCAGGCTCCCGCGTCATACAAATCCGTTTACTTGGCGGTGCGTCGAAAGATTGCCTGCCTGTTGATAACAAAACAATTTTTGGCTGGCGTGGATTCAGCGGCTATTGAATTGTCTCAGTGACGGCGTAGATGGATCAGCGCGCAAGTATTTCTAACAATTGTCCAACCGGCTGCGTTAGATTCCGGCTACAGCGGATCGAGATCAAGTCAGTGTCTCTGTGGAATTATTACTCCACTGTAGTTACGGCATTAGGTTAGGCCGAACAGCGCGACCATAACTAAAAGATATCTGGTCAAAAATGAGCGCGTCAATGCGGCTGATAGCGCCGTATCCGCTAGGACCTGAACAGGGATTGGCCGGACATCTTGACAAAAATGTTCAACACTCCTACACTACTGATCATTACTAATACGCTTTAGTAAAATCAAATATAGTTACATTTATAGGCATTTTGATGCGAACACCTCGGGTCACGAGCCGACGAGTTGCTGAACTGGCTGGCGTATCACAAACGACGGTATCTTTTGTTTTAAATAACGTCGATAGCGCCAACATCAGCGAAGAAACCAGGCAGCGCGTTTTGGAAGCAGCCCGTTCGATTGGCTACGTGCCTGACGCATCGGCGCGGACACTGGCTCGCGGCAGAAGCACAAATATTGGCTTAATTCTACTTCAGCCTCACGAGCAGGTATTCATCGACGAATACATGCCCCGCATCATTACCGGACTCAGCCAGATAACCCGGCAGCACGGCTATCGTATTCTTGTAGAATTGATCGAAGATGGTAGCCATCCCAACACCTATCTGGACCTCATCCGGGGCAAGGAGGTGGCTGGCATTATTGTCAACTTCAACTCTCCAAGCGATAGCGACATCGAAGCGCTGGTCGCCAGTGTCGCCGAAGGTGCTCCGGTGGTTGCACTTTACAATTACCATGAGGCGCTGAATTACGCCGTCGTTGACAAGTTGGAGGGGGTCAGACATGCGGTTGAGCATTTGATCCGCCTGGGTCACAAACGCATCGCCTGTATTACCTATGCACCTGTTCCCATACATCGTGAGGCGACACGGCGCTTCCATATCTATCGCGACACTCTCCTTAAAGCCGGACTTGAGTTCGATGAAACGCTCGTGCGTTATGGCAATTACGACCCAGAAACTGGCTATGAGGCTATGAAGTCGATACTTGCGGCCTCGCCGTTGCCAACTGCCCTATTTGCCATGAATGACGTGATGGCATTTGGCGCGATGACGGCTATCCAGGAAGCGGGGCTGCGCGTGCCGCAAGACGTCGCGGTGGTAGGCTTCGATGATATTCGTCTGGCACGTCATACAACTCCGGCGCTGACAACCGTTCGTGAGCCTGACATTGAGCAAGGCTGGACAGCGGGCAAAATGCTAATCGATCTCATTACCAACAAGTCACTTGACCAAAATCACATTGTGCTAAAAACCGAACTGAAAATTCGCGATTCATGCGGCTTTCGTCTCCAAGGCGGACCAGTTTAGATAGTGCCGAAAAAAATTCCTTATTCCTGATGGTCTTTAATTGTTTGTCGGTACTAAAGCGTATTATCAACCAAATATCGTTATCACTATTATAAAAATTAAGAAGAAAAATGAATAAAGCGATAATGTCCGACCTCCCGTTAACCGTGACGGCTCCGATCCTGGAAATCAGGAACCTCAAGACCTATTTCTATCTTGAGAAAAGTACTGTGCGTGCGCTGGATGGCGTTGATCTTACCCTGCCTCGCAAAAGTACATTGGGGTTGGTCGGCGAAAGCGGTTGTGGCAAGAGCGTTATGGCAATGTCCGTGATGCGGCTGATCCAAACTCCACCCGGCAAGATAGTTGACGGCGAGATTCTGCTGCATCGGAAAAAGACGGGGGAGTGCATTGATATTGCGCAGCTTGACGCGCGCGGTGCCGAAATCCGCAATATTCGCGGCGGCGAGATTGCCATCGTGTTTCAGGAACCGATGATGTCGTTGAACCCCCTCTATACAATCGGCGATCAAATTGCTGAGGCGGTGCAGGTTCACCGGAAAGTTAACCGAAGGGAAGCGCTGGATCGTGCGTATGAAATGCTTACCAAAGTGCAAATCAGCGCGCCCAGGCAGCGTCTGCACGAATTCCCACACCAATTGAGCGGTGGTATGCGGCAGCGGGTCATGATCGCGCTGGCCCTGTCGTGCAACCCATCTATCCTGATTGCCGATGAACCTACGACGGCGTTGGATGTGACCGTCCAAGCGCAAATTCTCGATTTGATGAATCAACTTCAGGCCGACTTTGACGCTTCTATCATCCTCATCACACATAACCTCGGCGTCGTGTCACAAATGGCAGACCAGGTCGCCGTTATGTATCTTGGCAAAATTGTCGAATTTGCCGAGACACGTGAGTTGTTCCATCACCCACTGCACCCGTACACCGTCGGCCTGCTGAACTCGGTGCCAGTGCTGGGACGGAAAGGCCAAAAACACCTGGAGCCGATAAAGGGCATGGTGCCGACGCCTACGGACGTGATTCAAGGTTGCCCATTCGCGCCGCGTTGTCCACGAGTCATGACGATCTGCCGTGAACAACAACCCCCGTTACGTGAAGTCCAGCCGGGGCATCAGGCCGCGTGCTGGCTTTACTGAGGTCCACAACCCTACCGGATTTTTTTGGAGGACGCCGGGGCGAGACAGCTTGCACCCGACATCGAGGAGGTGAGGCTTATAAGGAATAAAGGATTAAATTTCGTGTAGCTGCACGGCGTGTCCACAGCGTGCGGCAACCTCGCTCTTGCCTGCGGGGGACATATTGGTGATGTGGCACACAAAGAGTTTTTATTTCGACGCCAAAATTGGGAGGACTCACGATGAAGGTCCGTCAAGTACTACGGTACATAGTCCCTCTACTCATTTTATTTGTGGTGGTGCTAACCGCCGCGCATCCGGCAACGGCTCAGGGTGGCGCGGTTAAGCCGCCTATCCCCTATCCTGATGCCCCTAAAATCGACGTTGGCGGCACGCCGGTTCAGCGGCTGCCCATCGACCAGATCGTAACCTACAAAGCGCTGCCCAAATACCAACAGGCTCCCTGGCTGGACAAATTCGTGTCCTCCGGTCAACTGCCGCCTGTTGAGAAGCGCTTGCCCAAAGAACCGGCAGTGTATTTAAAATCGGGTATGAAGGACGGCATCGGTCAATATGGTGACGTATGGCGTGCTTTCTCTGCCTGTCCAACTGCTGGCTATAACGAAATGGCTGGCGTCTCGGCGGGCTGGTACGGTATTGAATCGTATACGTTTCGATATGGCTCGCTGATCAAGACCGGCCCATTGTTCCGTGCGACGCAGGACATTGATCCATTCCCCGAAATCGCCAAGAGTTGGGACTGGTCTGCTGACGGCAAGCAACTGACCATGCACCTGATCGAGGGCGCGAAGTGGTCGGATGGCGAGCCGTTCTCCGCCGACGATGTGATGTTCACCTGGGAAGGCTATATCCTTGACGACCAGGTTAACTCCAACAAGCACCTGGACGCCTGGACCTGGGATGGGAAACCTGCTTCACTGGAAAAAGTGGACGACCACACCATCAAGTTCACGTTCCCGGTCTCCAAGCCTTATGATGCTTTCTATCTGATGGACGAAGGCAACTTCGACATCATGCCCGCTCATCAACTCAAACCTCTGCATCCGAAGTGGAGTGAGGCCAATCCCAAGCCCACCTACAAAGACTTCCAGAATGCGTTGACCCCCGACAAGCTGCCCATTGTGACGATGGGACCCTGGGTCATCACCCAATATAAGACCAATGAACTCATGGTCATGCGCCGTAACCCGTATTACTGGAAAGTAGACGAAGACGGAAACCAGTTACCCTACATTGATGAAGTTACCTTCCGCAAAGGCCCCAGCGGCATTGGGCGCGACCTGTGTACTATCGCAGGCGACTGCGACCACACGAACCTGGAGAACCCAAGCGGCTTCGCCGAGGGTATGACCAAAGCTAATGCCCCGGATGCCAAATTCAATGTTACCTGGGGACCAGAAGTTCTCGGATTCCTGGTAGAGTTCAACTATTCGCTGGATGTCGGTATTGAGGACGCCAAGCGCGACACCGCACTTCGCACCCTGTTCCGTGACTTGCGCTTCCGACAGGCACTGAGCTATGCAACCGACCGCGACGGCATAGCCCAGTCCATCATGAAAGGTCCATTCTTGCGTGGCTGGGCAGGTGGTCTGTATCCAGGTGCTCCAGGCTTCGACAAGAACTCGGTGGTCTATTATCCCTATGATGTTGATTCTGCCAAAACACTCCTCGCGCAGGTCGGGCTGAAGCCAGGCAGCGATGGCGTGCTGCAATGGACTGACGGACCGATGGCAGGACAGCCGCTGGTCATCCAACTGCTGGCCGACCAGGCTGCTAAGGAAACCCAGAACATTGCCGAGGCCCTGGTCAACCAGTGGGCGGCAATCGGTATCAAGGTCAACATGAAGGTCATTGATAATCAGACACAGCTCAATGACTATGCCACGGGCACCTGGGATATGGTGGTAGCGCGTGGTGGTATACAAGGCGGTCAGCAGTGGGCGCTGCCTTTCGTGAACCCGCCCTTGTTGGCTCCATACACCAAAGACTTCCCGTGGCATCGCGAAGGCAACACACCTCGCAAGCTGATGGACTTCGAGCCGAAGCTGGTGGATATCGTTACCAAGTATCGCTCAACCTTCGATACCGCTCAGCGTACCGACTTGATGAACCAGTACAACAAGATCTTCACCGAGAATGTCTATGATATGGGTGTCTTCGTTGGGCGCTATGGTCTCGGTCTGACCAAGCGCATCAAGAATGTTGCGGATGGCACACCTGTCTTCCTGTACCATTTCGTGGAAGAAGGCATCCTCCAAGCTACCACAAACCTGAAGTTTTACGAGGGGTATACCTCTGCCCCTCGTAAGGTTCATCGTAGTCTGCCGGAGGCAGTATGGTTAGTTATATTATGCGCCGGATGCTCGTTGCAGTTTTTATGCTGATAGGCATCGGGATCGTGTCGTTTATCGTCATCAAACTGGCTCCCGGCGATTTTGCTACCACCTATGAAGGCTATCTGCTCGCCAACGGCGCGACACAGGCAGACGCTGACCGGCAGGCTAATTACGTGCGCGTTCAATATGGCCTGGATAAACCTGTGCCGGTCCAGTTCATGGCCTGGGCCAAAGGGATCGTTACCGAGGGCAAGTTCGGCTATTCATTTGCCTATGGCAAAGATGTCGGGCAGCTAATTGCTGATCGTATGCCTATGACAGTTTTGCTCGCGTTTCTGTGCCACGCCATTTCAACGTTCGTCGGTGTGGGTCTGGGTATCTTTGTCGCCCCCAGGAAATATGGCTTTTGGGACAACTTCTGGTCCATCATCGCTTTTATTTTCACCTCAGTACCACGCTTTTCACTTGCGATCATTATCCTGTTTGTGCTGGTCGTTGTTTACAGCCAACCCAGCATGGTATCGCTCTTTTCGCCTGAATATGTATTTGCGCCCTGGAGTTGGGCAAAGGTAGTCGATCTATTCAGACACGTCTGGCCGCTCCTGCTCATCGCAGGGTTAGGCGGTGTCGCCCGCAACATGCGAGTGATGCGCGGTAATCTGCTCGACGTGTTAGGTGCGCAGTACGTCCAGACAGCCCGCGCCAAGGGATTGAGAGAAGAGACCGTTATCATGAAGCACGCTGTACCCAACGCTCTGCATACCCTTATCGCCTATCAGGGTCAGGCCGTGCCCTATATGTTGTCGGGCGAGTTGGAGGTCGCAATCGTTTTGGGCCTGCCCACCCTGGCACCACTTTTCTACGAAGCGCTGGTCAACCGGGATATTTATGTCTCTGGTTCATTATTACTGATCTACGGTGCGCTAATCCTGATTGGCAACCTGTTGTCTGACCTCTTCCTGGCTGTCCTTGATCCGCGCATTCGCTATAGTTAATTATTGTGGGTGGATTGATTTAAATATGAGCGCTGTAACACCAGATATCACAATTAACGGCACGCTGGTCAGCCCCGCGACTATCCCGCAAGAGGAGCACGAAAGTTACTTTCAACTCGTCTGGCGTCGCTTCCGGCGCAGCAAGGTCTCGATTGTCGGCGGGCTGATGGTCGTTGGGCTGGTCTTCCTGGCGGCTTTTGCGAACTTCTTCAGTCCGACTGATATTTCGAAAATCGACTTGAAATCTTCGTTCATCCCGCCACAACAAGTCCACTTCATTGAGCAGAACGGGACTTTTCACCTGATCCCATTCGTTTACAACTATACCGTCACATTGGACAAATCATTCAGGCCAATTTGGGAAGAAGACACGAGCAAAGCGTATGAAATCCATTTCTTCGTGCAAGGCCCTGAATACAAGCTGCTAGGGCTGTTTCCCACAAGGCTGCATTTGTATGGTGTCGACCAGGGCGGCACTATCTTTTTGCTCGGCACCGACAGACAGGGCCGCGACCTGTGGGGTAAAGCGTGCGAAGCCGGGCGTATCTCGCTCACGATGGGTTTGTTTGGGACGATCATTAGCATTCTCATCGGTTCTGTACTCGGTGTTGCGTCGGGGTTTTACGGTGGTTGGGTCGATAACGTTCTCCAGCGTTTTACCGAGTTTGTTGCCGCCTTCCCGAATTTGCCGCTGTGGATGGCGTTGGCAGCGCTCGTGCCCAAAACAGCCGATTCGTTCACCGTGTTCATCGTTATGGCCTGTATCTTCGCGCTGCTGACGTGGACCACGCTGGCTCGCGAAGTGCGCAGCAAGGTGCTGTCATTGCGCGAGACGGATTTCATCATGGCAGCTAAAGAAATGGGTGCTTCGGACGCGCGAATCATCTTCCGCCACCTGTATCCAAACGTGTTGAGTCATGTGATTGTGATTCTGACGTTGACAATTCCCGGTGTGATTCTGGCTGAATCGTTCTTGAGCTTCCTGGGAATCGGAATCACGGAACCGCTCATCAGTTGGGGGCTGTTGATGAGGAATACCCAGGATATTCAATCTCTCGGTCAGAACACCTGGATTCTGGCACCCATTGGGTTTATCGTCGTCGCCGTGCTCGGCTTTAATTTCCTGGGCGATGGCCTGCGCGACGCCGCCGATCCATATGCAGCGAGATAGAGCAGGATGAGAAGCATGAGCAAGCCTGCATTGCCAATGATTGTTAGTATGCTGTTTTTTCTGGGTGGGATGTTCATCGCCTTCCAGATAAGTGACTCCGCATGGGCGCAGGACGCTACCCCAACTGTTGCCGCCACGCCAACCAACACAATACCGCTTCCGCCCACTTTGTCTGGCGTTGTCACGGATGCAAATGGCCCGGTGGCAGGCGCTACCGTCCAGATTCAGGGAAAGCCTACAAAACTCCAGACGGCGAAGGATGGTACGTACACCTTCACCGGGATCAGCGGTATTACGCCCGTCGTCCTTACCGCCTGGTCAGCCGGTCACTATGTCGGCTGGACCACCGCAAACCCCAGTGCGCCAGATTGGAAGGGCGGCACGGATATCACGATCACGTTAAAACCCCTTTCTCAACGGGATAACAACAACTACGACTGGTATTCATTTGATGGGGTCAAAGGAAGCGCCAGTTGTGGTCTGTGTCACCGCGAGTACAAGGAATGGCAGGTGGATGCTCACTCCCATTCCGCCACCAATCCGCACTTTATCGACATGTATACGGGCACGGATGTGCAGGGGAACGTGGGACAGGACACACGGCTGAGCAGTGATGGCTTGCCGCTCGCGCCCGATCTCAGCCAGCCCTACTATGGGCCGGGCTTCCAACTGGATAATCCTGGTCGGGCCGGAAACTGTGCTAGCTGCCACACGCCGATGGCCTCCAAAGCGTCGAACCAGCAGAACTGCGCATGGTCGGGCTGCCACACCAACCTGACCGTCGAGCAATCGAACGGGGTTATCGCTCAGCCCGCCATCCCGCTCAACCTGCACGCTGAGGCAGCCGAAGGCATAAGCTGTGAGTTCTGCCACAAGATTGGCGATGTCATCATTGATCCAAAGACGAACCTGCCGTATCCCGATATGCCCGGCATCATGTCCTTGCAACTGTACCGTCCGATTGACGACAGCAAGCAAGTTTTCTTCGGGACGCTGGTGGACGTGACGCGCCCGGACAGTTACTTACCGCTGCTCTCCAAAAGCCAGTTCTGCGCGGGTTGCCATTACGGGGTAATGGGCGGCGTGGTCGGCATGGGCGATGTAAAGGGCGGCACGCTGGTTTACAACTCTTATGGTGAATGGCTGGCAAGTCCCTACAGCGATCCGAAAACGGGCAAGACCTGCCAGGATTGTCACATGCCTGTGTCGAGCGCAAACTGGACGGTATTTGCCGATAAAGGCGGATTAACACGCGACTACGCTCCAATGCACGATCACACGATGGTCGGCGCGACGGATGAAAAGCTGCTGCAAAACGCGGTGACGATGAAAAGCACGGCCCAGCGCAGCGGCAACCAAGTTCAGGTAGTGGTTAACATTTCCAACGACAAAACCGGGCATGATGTCCCCACTGATGCGCCGATCCGATCCATGATCCTGGTGGTCGAAGCGCTGGATGCCGATGGCAAACCAGTAGCGTTCAGCCAGGGGCCAGTGAACCCGGCCTATTCGGGCAATTATGGCGGGCTGCCGGGCAAGACCTTTGCCAAAGTGCTGAAGGACAACGGAACAGGTGAGGCTCCGACCTCGGCTTTCTGGCGCGCGACCACGATTGTCGAAGACTCGCGACTGGCGGCGATGGCGACGGATACTACACACTATACGTTTAACGCGCCTGCCGGAAAAGTGGTCACAGTCAACGTGCGGCTGATATTCCGACGCGCTTTTTATCAATTGGAGCAGCAAAAAGGATGGAACGATCCAGATATCCTGATGGCCCACAACACACTACAGGTACCCGGCAATTAACGGATAAGGCTAATGCATAAGAACGGCGATGTTATCCTGGAGGTCAAAGACCTCAAACTCCATTTCCCGATCTATCAGGGATTTCTTCAGCGGCTCGTTGGCTACGTCAAAGCGGTGGACGGTGTAAGTCTCAAGTTGTGTGATGGCGAGGTATTGGGACTGGTGGGCGAAAGCGGCTGCGGAAAAACAACGGTAGGCCGTACAATTCTGCGTCTATACACGCCAACCTCCGGTGAAATCTGGTATCAGAAATTGTCTGGCGAACGAATTGACCTGGCACGGCTCAGCCAGCGACAGATGAAACCGCTGCGGCGCGAGCTGCGCATGATTTTTCAGGACCCGTTCAGCTCGCTCAACCCCCGATTAACTGTCAAAGACATCATTGCTGAACCGCTCGAAATTCACGGCGTGGCACATGGCCTGGAAGCTGAGCACCGGGTAGCAGAGTTGATGGAGGCTGTCGGTTTGAACCCCGCGCTGATGCGCCGTTATCCACACCAGTTCTCCGGCGGACAGCGACAGCGCATTGGCCTGGCACGTACGCTTTCGCTGAACCCGCGCGTGATTGTGGCTGACGAGCCGGTCTCGGCACTGGATGTGTCAGTTCAAGCGCAGGTGCTGAACTTGCTGCAAGAACTGCAACAGCGCCTCGGCCTGACTCTGATCTTCATCGCCCACGATCTGTCTGTGGTGGAACACATTTCTGACCGCATCGCCGTGATGTATGTGGGCAAGATTGTCGAGATGGCGGAAACCACCGAATTGCTGCACCA
>WNFI01107373.1_pt1 | contig 13493 bp, 10 predicted proteins | sample 5400471 | NCBI WGS metagenome assembly WNFI01 (sample SAMN13153348, study PRJNA577476) | soil metagenome | isolation source: 100 cm saprolite on Douglas fir-dominated hillslope | place: USA:California | collected 2013-09-17 | reverse complement strand
GGTGTCGGCGAGGCGCTCGTCAAGGCGGCGCTGGACATCGGACGCCAACGTGGGGCACAGGTCGCGGAGCTGCAGTCGGGCCGCGGTCCGGCGCGCGAGGCCGCGCACCGGCTCTACCTGAGGCTTGGCTTCGAGATCCGCGAAACCGACGTGATGCGGATCGTCCTCTAACGCCTCCGGGCGAGGATGCCTCGCAGCCAGGCGGTGAGCTCAGGCCCCGCCACCGAGTTGCGATGGAAGACGGCCGCCACATGGCCGTTCAGGGCGCTCTTGTCAGCCTCGGTCAGGACCTTGGCGGTCAGGATCATGATCGGAATCGACTTCGTCGCCTCCTCGGTACGCAGCGCCTCGACGACGTCGAACCCGGTGACGTCGGGCATCATGAGGTCCAGGAGCACGAGATTGGGCGCCTCAGACCGGGCCATCTCGATGCCTTCGCGACCGCCCCTTGCCTTGAGGACTCCAAATCCCTCCGGTTTGAGGACGGCTTCCATCAAGTCGAGGTTGCTCGGCTCGTCATCGACGACCAGCACGCGAACCGGCCCGGCCTTGACCTTGGTCGTGAACGTGTACTGGCCTAGTCGTGACAGCAGGGCTTCTCCGTCCACCGGCTTGACGAAGTAGTCGAGCGCGCCGAGCGCGCGACCAAGTGTCGGGTTGTCGACGACAGAGACCACGACGACTGGAATGTTCCGCGTCGCCTCGTCGGCCTTCAACCTGTTGAGGACCTCCCAGCCGTCGAGCTCGGGCAGGAGGATGTCGAGCGTGATCGCCACCGGTTTCAAGTCGCGGGCCATGGCCAATGCGTCCAACCCGTTGCTCGCGAACTCCGAGCGGAATCCACCGGCGCCAAGATGTCGTGCCAGGATCTCCGCAGCCTGTGGATTGTCGTCCACCACCAGCACCAGGGGCCGGCTTGGGTCCTTTTCGTGGACAGGCGGCGGCGCGACGGGCGCCGCCGTGGGAGGCGGCGCAGCGCCAAGAGGCAGTCGCAGCGTGAACGTGCTTCCCTCTCCCAGCTTGCTTTCGATGGTGACCTGGCCGCCATGGAGCTCGGCGAATCGTCTGGTCAACGCAAGGCCCAGGCCGGTCCCTTGAGGGCGCGGCCCCGGGCCGGTCTTCAGCTGGTGGAACTCCATGAAAAGGCCGCCCAGGTCGTGCTCGGCGATGCCTATGCCGGTGTCAATGACCGCGATTTCCGCCCACGACTCGACCTGCCGCCCACGAATTTCAACCCGCCCGCCGCTGCGTGTGAATTTGATGGCGTTGGACACCAGGTTCAACAGCATCTGCCTCACCTTCGCCTGGTCGGCGGTCAGGCGCACGTCCTCACGCGGTTCGACGCTGAGCGTGATCGACTTCGCCTGAGCGAGAGGTTCCATGCTGGCTCGGACCTCTTCGATCACGCCGCCGAGCTCGACCGGCTGGAGCTCCAGCTGCATCTGTCCCGCCTCTACCTTCGACAGGTCGAGGACGTCGTTGATCAGCTGCAGCAGGTTCTCACCGCTGGTGTGGATCTGCTCGAGAAATCGGCGTCGGGTGGCTTCGTCGAGCCGGTGGCTGGTGTCGTCCTTCAGTAGCGCGGAGAAGCCGAGGATGGCGTTGAGGGGAGTGCGAAGCTCGTGGCTCATGTTGGCGAGGAACTGGCTCTTCGCCTTGTTGGCCCGGTCGGCCTCGGCCTGAGCTCGCAGCACCGCTTCCTGCGCCTGCTTGGACTCGGTGATGTCCTCCGAGATGCCGAGCAAGAAGGCCGGCTCGCCGGCCGCGTCCAGGATCGGGATCTTCCTGGTGTGAAGGATTCGCGTACCTCCGGTCCTGGTCTGGATGCTCTCCTCAGGGATGTCGACGAGGCGTCGGCTGCGCAGCGTCTGTCGGTCGGCCGAGATGAACAGTTCGGCCTGGTCCGCGGGAAAGAAGTCGAAGTCGTTCTTGCCGATCAGCTCAGCTCGTGGAATCCCGAGGAGCTCCTCGCCCGCGTGGTTGAAGCGAACAAAACGCAGGTCCTTTGCATCCTTCACGAAGATCATGTTGGGGATGTTCTCGATCATCGAGTCGAGGAAGTGATTCGCGGCGCCCAGATCCTTGGTCCGCTCGGTCACCTTGGTCTCGAGCTCGCCGGCGGTGAGCCTTTGATCGCGGATCTGCTGGGCGGTCGCGATGGCGCGCGCGGCGCGCGTCGCCAGGCCCTCGAGAAGCTTGAGGTCGTCGTCGCCCAGTGGCGGGCTGCCTTCCATTCGATTGAGGTTCAGCCCGCCCACGACCCTGTCCTGGGCGACCATGGGGATCATCGCCGCTTGGCGGATCCGCCACTTCTGTATGTGCCGCGCCTGATGGGGCGCAACGCCTGGGGGCAGGTGATCAGGATCGATCGCGATGATGACCGGCCGGCGCTCCTCGAGCACGGTCTGCCATGGCCCGGCAGCGCTCAGCTCCATGGGGGGCCCGATCAGCGCGCTCACGTCCTGGCGCACCCTGGGGTCGGGGTGGTACGCGGCTACCGGCTGGATATGGGTGCCGTCGGGCGACACCAGGACGACGGCGCAGAAATCACCCGTCGCCCGCGAGATCTGCTCGGCGACGATGCCGATAAGGGCATCGACGTCAGGCATGGCGTCGCTGAACGCGTCAGACGCCGCGACCAGAGCGGAGACGCGAGCGGAATCGTCGGGTGGCTCTCGTTTGGGGTCCTCGGACGCGCCTTCTGGCACGACGCAACTTTATTCCGGCGACTTCGAAATCGACGATTGTTAAGTGATGGCGATGTGATGCTTGCCATTACCCGAACGGGTAGTCTCGCGGCGATCAGTCTCCCTCCGTCCACAGCTTCTCGCTGGTGAGCCCGGCCCGCCTGATCGCGGAGCCGTCGACCTCCACCGCCCCGCTCGAGATCCCGCCCACCGGCCACCTGCATGTGATCGTCATGGGGCCGTCGGGCGGCAGGGGCCAGACCCAGTAATGCATGTCCCAACGCTTGCCGCCACCACCTCCGCCTCCCATGCCGATGATCGGGCCGGGCGGCGCCGGCGGATCCTTGCCTTCGGACCACGCCCTGTACCACGAGCTGAGCGCCTCATTTGGTCCAGGGCGTGCGCTTGCCGCCTCGCGGCCGTCGGAGAAGCGGACTCCCACTTCCAGGCTCATCTCGTCCGACGGCTGCGGGGTCGGAAATCGCACTGGCTCGGGCTCGTGCTTCTTCCGGATGCCGACGCGGAGCGTGAACCCGGTGGTGTAGGCGACGCAGTCGGTGATGACAACGACGGCTTCTGCGCTTGATGCGAGCTTGTGCTGCATGGGCACCGCGACCCCGAGCTCGTCATCCGGCGATGACATCCACGGCTGCCGCGAGAAAGGACGGTAGGGCGGGGCAGGCGGTGGCCTGAGCCTGTACCACCACCGTTTCCACCGGGGCGTATCGGCGGAGAACGCACGTAGCGTCACCGACGAGGGTCGACGGCCCATGAGGACTGACGCGAGCCACATGCGCCAGACCGGGATTCGTTTCATAAGCTGCCCTCAGGGCCGAGCTTGGGTCAGCTCCTCGAGCCTGTCAACCATCGAGGACATGGTCGCGAAGGCGGCTTCGACCGGCTCGGGCGAGGTCATGTCCACGCCCGCCAGGCGCAGCCCCTCGAGCGGGTACATCGAACCGGCGCTCTTGAGGAACGAGAGGTAGGACCCGACCGCCGCCGGATCGCCGGCCGCGACGCGGCCGGCAAGGTGGTCCGCCGCCGCGATCCCGGTCGCGTACTGGTAGACGTAGAAGTTGCTGTAGAGGTGGGTGTGGAACTGGGCCCACGTGGAGCCGATTCGCTGGCGGTCACGCTCGCTGACCTCGACCTCGGACCCGTAGCCCTCCGTCATCAGGTCGGCCATCAGGTTGTTCAGGTAGCCCGCCGTGATCGCGCCGCCGCGCTCCGCGTGCTCGTGGATCTCGAGCTCGAGCCGAGCCAGGGACGGCATGATGAAGAAGTAGCGATAGAAGTTGGACATCGCCTCTTCGATGACAGCGACCTGGAAACCAGGATCGGTGTAGGTCGCGAGCAGGTGGCGGCGGGTCAGCGCCTGGTGCATGTTCGACGCGACCTCGGCCTGGAACAGGCCGTAGCTCGAGTAGACGAAGGGCTGGGAGCGCCACGCGAGGTATGAGTGCATCGAGTGGCCGAGCTCGTGGGCCAGCGTGCTCATTGAGAAGATGTCGTCGTTGTAGCTCATGAAGATGAAGGGCTTGGTGTCGACTGCGCCGCTCGAGAACGCGCCCATCCGCTTGCCCTGGTTGGGATAGACGTCGACCCAGCGTCCCTGCAGCGCGCCCTCGCGCATCACCTTCACGTATTCCTCGCCCAGCGGCGCGACGCCCTCGGCGATCCATTCCACGGCCTGCTCGTACGGCACCCTCAGCTCCGCGGCGCTGAGCTGCGCCCGTGCGTCGTACGGCCTCAGTACCTCGAGGCCGAGCGCGTGGCGGCGGATCCGCCAGTACCGGTGCCAGGTCGAGACGTTGTCCCGAAACGTCTGCACGATGTTGCGAAACACCTCGACCGGTATGTGGCCCGGCTCGAGCGCGGCCTCCAGAGAGGACGCGTACCCGCGCGCGCGCGCGAAGAACACGTCGCGTTTGACGCCGCCGGCCAGGCTCGCGGCCATCGCGTGCTGCATCCGGAGGTGCTCGTCGGCGTAGCTCTCGAAGGCCGTCCGCCGCACCTCGCGGTCGGGATTCGTCAAGAGCGAGGCGATGGTTCCCTGCGCGACCTCGCGAAGCTCGCCGTCCGACCCGACGGCCGGCGCGAACTTGAGGTCGGTGTTGGCCAGCACGCCGTGCACCGAGAGCGCAGTGGCCAGCGGGTCCGAGACCTGGGTCAGCAGCTGCTCCACCTCTGCGCTTCGAATCCGCTTCTGGAGCCTCTCGAGCCGGTCGAAGTAGTGCCCGAGATGAGACAAGCGGGGCGACGACGCCACCCACTCGCGGAGCTTCGGCAGCCCGATCTCGAGCATCTCGGGGATGGCGAACGCCGCGGCGCCGCCCAGCCGCGCCGCGGCCGTGCGGGTGCGGTCCACACGGGCGGCGGCGGCCTGGTCGCCGACGTCGACCGAGTACGCCATGGTGCTGGACACCATCACCCTGGCCATCAGCCGGCGCGCCCGTTCGATGGCGTCGAACCAGTCGGCCAGGGTGTCGGGCGATTCGCCAAGGTGGCCTTTGAACTCCTCCAGGTCTGGGAGGCGCGCCACGATGGTCTCGACTGCTTGCTCCCACGCTGGCTCGTCCGGGAAGACGCTTTCGCCGTCCCAGGTGAAGCGCCTGTCGACGGCGGCGCGAGCGGGCAGCGGTCTGGCCACGGTGGATTAGTAGCATGGGGCCGATGCCGCGCGCCACCAGCAATGGGATGACAACCGGGACGTGGGCCTGTCGACCTGGACAGACGCCCCCTACACCCTCGAGGACATGGCGGCCGACGCCGCCGGGCTGCTAGACGCCCTCGGCATCCCGGCGGCTCATGTGGTGGGCGTCTCCATGGGCGGGTTCATCGGCCAGCTGGTCGCGCTGAACCATCCCGAGCGCGTCCGGAGCCTGACCTCGATCATGTCCGGCCCGAACGGCGACGACCAGGTGCCCCCCACGGAGGAGGCCGGCGCTGCTCTCCTCGTGCCGGCGAAGACGCGAGAGGAGCGGATCGAGGTTGGCCTGTGGGCCAAGCAAAAGCTGCTCGGCTCAGCCGACCCGTACGACGAGGGTTACGAGCGAGCGCGCATCACCGCAGCCGTCGAGCGCGCGTTCAACCCACCGGGTTTCGCGCGCCAGCTTCGGGCGATCATGGCTGCCCCGAGCCGGCTCTCGCGTCTGAAGTCGCTGCGCGTGCCGGCGCTGGTCATCCACGGCAAGGACGATCCACTTGTCCCGGTCGACAACGGTCGCAGGGTCGCCGCCGCGATCCCGCGCGCCCGGCTGCTCGAGGTCGAGGGCATGGGACACGACCTCCCCAAACGCGTGTGGGCGCAGGTCGCGGACGCCATCGCAGAGCTCGCCGCCGAGAAAAGCGCCGCGTCGTGAGCGGGCTCAATCCCGCGATCGCGTTTCTCGCCGGCCTCGCCTCCTTCGTGTCGCCGTGCGTCCTGCCCCTGGTCCCCGCCTACCTCGCGTATCTGGGAGCACGGACCGGGAACGTGTATGCGACAGTTCCTCCGTCGCCTCCTCCCCATGCATGGGGAGGATCGATCGCTGTCGCGGGCGCCGGTTTCGTAGCGGGCCTGTCGCTGGTCTTCATGCTTTTCTTTTATGTGTTCTCGCTTGCCGTGCAACCGATCCGGGCCTATGTTCCGATCGTCGCCGGGATCCTGGTCATCGTCATGGCGCTGCATGTCGCGGGCGTCATCCGCATCCCCTTCCTCTCGACGGAGTACCGCGTCATGAAGACCCCGCCGCAAGGCGGCGGGCCGGCGGGGGGTTTCCTGCTCGGGATGGGGTTCGCCAGCGGCTGGACGCCGTGCATCGGGGTCACGCTGAGCGCGGTCCTGAGCTCGGCGGTGACAGCAGGCACCACGCCGCAGGGGTTGAGCCTGATGCTGGCCTACTGCCTCGGGTTGGGCCTGCCGTTCATCGCGCTGGCCTTCGCGCTGGAGAGTACGCGGCCGCTGATCCGCTTCGTGAACAGCCACCGCCGCGCGATCGACCTGGCGTCGGCCGCGGTGCTCGTGGTCATGGGGTTGCTGCTTCTGACCAACCGGCTGACGTGGCTCTCCGCCGGATTGACCCAGCTCGTCCCGTCGTGGCCGTCGCCGTCACTCTGATTTCGCCCCGGACGCCGGTCAGCCACGCGATCCCTTTTGTCGCCGGCGCGCCTCGGCGAGCGCGGACTCGAGACGGTTCTCTTCACCGCTGAGCCGGAGGGCGTGCTCGGTGTCCCGAGACTCAAGAGCATTGCGAAGCATCAACCTCACCGACTCGAGCATCGAGCGCAGCGCCTCGATGTTGGCCGGGTCGGGCAGGTCACCAAGCGCCGCTTGATCGGCCACGCCCAGCTCGCGCTCAACCGCGGCGATCACCCCTGGAGCGTCGCCGCCCATCGCATGCAGCACATGCGCCGCCATGCCCTCGCCCTCCGCGGCGATGCCGATCAGGATATGGCCGTCGGTCACGTGGTCGCAGCCCATGCGCCGCGCCTCCTCGAACGCGATCTCGATCGCAAGCTTGACCCGCGAGGTCGGAATGGGCGGTTGCCCGGGGCCGGGCTGAAGGCCGCCTGTGATTCTGAGCTCGCGGCGCAGCTCGTCTGGGTCGACGTTCAGGCTGGCCAGCGCCGCCAGGCCGGCCCCCTCCTGGTTGCGCAGGATCCCGAGCAGGAGATGCTCGGTCCCGATGTGGACCGCGCCCGAGTTTGCGGCCTCCTCCTGGGCGAAGATCAGCGTCCTCTTCGCGGCCTCATCGAACATGTCGAAGGGATAGCGGGACATGCCGCGCAAGTCTGGAGCACAAGCATGTTAAGAACACTTGTTTGTGGCTCCAAAACTCTCTAACGTTTCTGGCGTGGGGCAGGTACTCGACCTCTTCTCGCCGCCTGTGCGCGACTGGTTTCGCGCCTCCTTCGCCGCGCCGACCTCCGTCCAGGAGCGCGGCTGGGAGGAGGTGGCGGCCGGCCGCCACGTCCTGATGGCGGCTCCGACCGGGAGCGGCAAGACCCTGGCGGCGTTTCTGTGGTGCCTCGACCGCCTGGCGTCGGAGCCGATGCCTGTCGACGCGGAGCGATGTCGCGTCCTTTACGTGTCGCCGCTGAAGGCGCTCGCGCACGACGTCGACCGCAACCTCCGCTCGCCGCTCGTCGGCATCCGCCACCAGATGGAGTCGCAGGGACTCAAGCCGCCAGACATCTCGGTCGCGATCCGCACCGGCGACACGCCGACCGAGGTCAGGCGGTCGATGGAGCGCCACCCGCCGGACATCCTGATCACGACGCCGGAGTCGCTGTTTCTCATCCTGACGAGCGCCGCGCGCAAGATCCTCGGTCCCGTCCGCTGGCTTATCGTCGACGAGATCCACTCGGTCGCGTCCACCAAGCGCGGCAGCCACCTGGCGCTGAGCCTCGAGCGACTGTGCGAGCTGACGAAGGTGCAGCCGCAGCGCATCGGACTCTCGGCGACGCAGCGGCCGCTCGAAGAGGTCGGCCGGTTCCTCGGCGGAGCGGACCGCGAGGTGGCGATCGTCGACGCGGGCCGCCTGAAGACGATGGAGGTGACGGTCGAGGTCCCGGTCGAGGACATGACTCGCCTCACGACCGAGGATGAGGACGGCGCGAAAGGCCAGAACAGCATCTGGCCCGCGATCTATCCGCGTTTGCTCGAGCTCATCCGCGAGCACCGCTCGACCATCGTCTTCGTCAACTCGCGCCGCCTCGCCGAGCGGATCGCCGCGCGCGTCAACGAGCTGGCCAATGAAGAGCTGGTGCGCGCCCACCATGGCTCGATAGCGCGGGAACAACGCCTCCTCATCGAAGACGAGCTGAAGGCCGGCCGCGTGCGCGGGCTCATCGCAACTTCCACCCTCGAGCTCGGCATCGACATGGGCGCGGTGGACCTCGTGCTGCAGATCGAAGCCCCGCCCAGCGTCGCCGCGGGCATCCAGCGGGTCGGGCGCGCCGGCCATTCGGTGGGCGAGACCTCACGCGGCGTCGTCATCCCGAAGTTCCGCGGCGACCTGCTCGAGTCGGCCGCCGTCGTGGAGGGCATGCTCGAGGGCCGCATCGAGTCGACGGTCGTGCCGCGGAAGCCGCTCGACGTCCTGGCCCAGCAGATCGTCGCTATGTGCGCGCTCGATGAGTGGGACGTCGACCATCTCGGCCGGGTGGTCCGGCGCGCATATCCGTACAGCGACCTCGGGCCGCGCGCCTTCGAGTCGGTGCTCGACATGCTGAGCGGGCGCTATCCGTCCGACCAGTTCGTCGAGCTTCGGCCGCGCATCGTATGGGATCGCGTCGGCGGCAAGGTGCGTGGGCGGGCGGGCGCGCAGCGGCTCGCGGTCACCAACCCGGGCACGATCCCCGATCGCGGTCTCTACTCGGTCAACCTGCTCGAGGACGGGCGCCGCGTCGGCGAGCTCGACGAGGAGATGGTCTACGAGACTCGCGTCGGCGAGACGTTCGTGCTCGGCGCATCGACGTGGAGGATCGCCGAGATCACGCCTTCGCAGGTGCTCGTCACCCCCGCGCCGGGCGAGCCGGGCAAGATCGCCTTCTGGAAGGCGGACACGCCGAGCCGTCCGGTCGAGCTCGGCGCGGCGCTGGGCAAGATGGTGCGCGAGCTGCGCGCTGTCGACGCCGGCGCTGCCGCGAAGCGGCTGCGGGAACGCGCGGGCTTCGACGACCTCGCCGTCAAGAACCTGCTGACCTACCTCGACGACCAGGCGGCTGCCACAGGTGTCGTGCCGGACGACCGCACCGTCGTGGTGGAGCGATTCCGCGACGAGGTCGGCGACTGGCGCGTATGCCTGCACACTCCGTTCGGCGGCCGGGTCCACGCCCCGCTCGCGCTCGCGCTCGAGGCACACCTGCAAGAGAAGCTGGGCGTCGACGCGCGCGCTCTGTGGACCGACGACGGGATCGCGATGCACCTACCAGAGGTCGAGTCGCCGCCGTCGCTCGACGAGCTGATCCTCGACCCCGAAGAAGTCCAGTCGCTTGTCGCGACGCAGCTCCCCGGGTCGGCGCTCTTTGCCGCGCGGTTTCGGGAAAACGCCGCGCGCTCGCTGAGAGGTGATGAGCGATCACTTCGACATGTCGGCCCTGACGAGTCTTCTGCGCGCCATCCGCTCGCGCGAGATCCGCGTCGTCGCCGTGGACACCGAGCGCGCATCGCCCTTCGCGTCGTCGCTCCTGTTCGCGTACGTCGCCGACTTCATGTACGAGGGCGACCAGCCGCTGGCCGAGCGCCGCGCCCAGGCGCTGACGCTCGACCGCGACCTGCTCGCCGAGCTGCTTGGCAGCGAGGACCTTCGCGAGCTGCTCGACCCGCAGGCGATCGCGGCGGTCGAGCTCGAGCTGCAGGGGTTGCTCCCCGAACGCTTCCCCCGCGACGTCGACGAAGCGCACGACCTGCTCGTCCGGCTGGGCGACCTGAGCGACGAGGAGGCGCGCGCCCGCGGCGTGGGCGAGGACTGGCTTCGCGGACTCGAAAAGGAGCGGCGGGCGGTGACCGTCCGCGTCGCAGGCGACACGCGATGGATCGCTGCCGAGGACGCGGGCCGCTACCGCGAGGCTCTGGGCGCGAACCTGCCCATAGGCCTGCCCGCCGAATTCCTCAGCCCAGGACCCGAGCCGCTCGAGTCGCTGCTGCGCCGATACGCGCGCACTCACGTGCCGTTCGTGACCGCCGACCCCGCGAAGCGCTGGGCCCTGCCCGGACCGGTGATCGAGGCCGCGCTGACCCGACTCGCCGCACGTGGCGAGGTGGCCGCGGGCGAGTTTCGCCGGGCCGCGGAAGGGCGCGAATACTGCCACCCGGACGTCCTGCGGACGCTCCGCCGGCGCTCGCTCGCCGCGCTGCGGCGCGAGGTCGAGTCGGTCCCGCCGGACGCGCTGGCGCGGTTCCTCCCGGCCTGGCACGGCATAGGCGTCAGGGCAGGAGGCGTCGACCGGCTGATGGAGGTCGTGTTCCAGCTCCAGGGGTTGGCCCTGCCGGCCAGCGTGATCGAGCGCGATGTGATCGCGGCTCGCGTCAGCAGCTACGCGCCGCGTCTGCTCGACGAGCTCGTATCGATGGGAGAGGTGGTGTGGGCTGGGCGCGGTTCGCTGGGGACCAGCGACGGCCGCGTTGCGCTTTACCTGCGGAGCGATGCGCCGCGACTGATCCCTGCGCCCATTGATCCACCCCAGTCGGAGCTGCACGACAGGCTCCGCTCCGACCTGAAGGCGCGCGGCGCGAGCTTCTTCCGCGACGTCTACAGCGCGTGTGGCGGGGGCGACGAGGACGTGATGCTCGACGCGTTGTGGGACCTCGTCTGGTCGGGCGAGGTGACCAACGACACTTTCGCGCCGCTCCGGCTCGTCGGTCCACTGGCGCGCCGGCCCGCGCGCAAGCCGCACCTACCGAAGCTCACCCAGCCGCGCGCCACCGGGCGCTGGTCGCTTGTGGCCGACCTCCTCGGCGCCGGGACGAATCCGACCGAGCGTCTGCACGCCGAGGCCGGGGTTCTCCTGCAGCGCCATGGAGTGCTCACGCGCGAGGCTGTGGTCGGCGAGGGTTGGCCAGGCGGCTTCGCCAGCCTGTACCCGGTGCTTCGCGCGATGGAGGAGTCGGGTCGCATCCGTCGCGGCTACTTCGTGGAGGGGCTAGGCGGTTCGCAGTTCGCGCTGCCGGGAGCCGTCGACCGCCTGCGCTCTCTGCGCGAATCCGGCGGCGGCGTCATCGCTCTCGCGGCAACGGACCCGGCCAACCCATACGGAACGGTGCTCGACTGGCCGGAGTCGGGCGGGAGAATGAGCCGGGCGGCCGGGGCGTACTGCGTGCTCGACGATGGTCGGCTTGTCCTCTACCTCGAGCGGGGAGGGCGCTCACTCCTGACGTCGGGCGACGTGACGCTGGAGCATCTGCGATTGCTGATCGCAATCGCTACCAGCGCCGGGCGGGTCGAGCTCCAGAAAGTCGATGGAGGATCGGTGATGGACTCGCCGTTGAAAGGCGCTTTGCGCGAAGCAGGCTTCTCCCAGACGCACCGCAGCCTGGTCGCGTACGGTAGTCGCAATTAGCGAAGGAGGCATGCCAATGCTGAAGATCAAGAGTTCGGCACCCGCGATTCCAGCCCAGGACGTCAAGCGCGCCCGCCAGTTCTACGAGCAGAAGCTGGGACTGAAGCCTGCGGAGGAGCAGGCGGACGGCGGCGCCCGCTACGTGACGGGCGAAACCGGCTTCCTTGTGTTCCAGAGCATGGGCAAGGCGTCGGGCGAGCACACGCAGATGGCCTTCGAGGTCGAGGACGTGGCGGCGGCGGTGCGCGACTTGAAAAGCAACGGCGTGAAGCTCGAAGAGTACGACTATCCGGAGTTCAAGACGCACGACGGGATCGTCGATATGCCGGACGGTTCCAAGGGCGCCTGGTTCAAGGACACCGAAGGCAATTTGATCGCGATCAACTCGAGGGTTCCGAGCGCCACGCGCCGCAGCTGAAGCGCACGCCCGCGACCACCGGCCCCCGGCTGCCCGTGGGTACGATTACTGCTCCGTCGGGGAGTAGCGCAGCCCGGTAGCGCACTTGACTGGGGGTCAAGTGGTCGCGGGTTCAAATCCCGCCTCCCCGACCAATTTCTAAATTCAGATCTGCAAAGCGCGGAGTCGGCAGGAACCAGGGCGTTTAGCGAAATGGCTCATTCCCGGCTCGACATTGCATATTCAATCGCCTGCTCGCGCGATAGGGTCCGGCCTCGGGCTCGTCCTTTCTCAAATTCCGCACCGTGGACGTCTTTGAGAAATGGCGTGTTATCACCCATGGCCGCGCGGGCAGTGCTCTTCGGATAAAGCTCCGCGATTGCTTCTAGCGCTCCCCACAGAGTTCCGGCGCGGACGGCATCTCCTCGTAGCGCAGCGATCGCGGCTGCGGCGCCGATTGCGTAGGGAGTATTCATGCGGTCGCTGATTGAGGCGAGCCTTTCCAGACCCGCACGCAAATCAATCTCCGCCTGATCGAGCTGACCTGCTGGTATGAGGAATTCGGCCGCAGCCACAAGGGACGTGCCACTGATAAAGGTGGATGCGCCACGATGAGTGAGTGGTGCGCTCTCATGCACAAGCTGCTTGCCTTGCTCTAGATCGCCTCGAGTGAATGCAGACATCGCGAGCACGAAAAGCGCAAAACCTTCGTCCCCGGAGTTCCTTTCCCGCCGAGCGATCTGAAGTGCTTCCGTCGCGAGAGTCACGGCACGCTCGACATCGCCCTGCCGAAGCGCCGTGTTGGCGATCCGAGCAGTGAGTGGACCGACGTACTCCTCTTCGTTGGCGGCCCGATAGAGCTCGAGGGAGCGCACGTATTCCGGCTCGGCCAGGTCGTAGCGGCCGATGAGGTCTAATGCTGCCGCGCGCGCACGGAGGGCGCGCGCGTGAATGCCCGGCTCTAAAGCTTCTCCTGGTTCAGTTGCCTTGGGTAGTAGCCGCTCCAACCGCGTGCGGCCTCCGTCTGGATCGGTGGTGACCCAGTACATCTCCGTCAGCAAGAGCAGTCTGATTCCCGTCTGCGCGTGGCCCGATTCGCCAGCCCAGCTCAGCGCGACATCGATGTTCGGCTGCTCGACGGTGGCGAGATCGATCTGCATATGGCCGGTGGCATCCTCACTCAGTTCCGCGTTCGCAAAGACGTTCAGCAGATGCTCCATCAGTCGCTGCACGATTTGGGCCCGTTCAGCCGGCCCCAGATGCTCGGCTGCGAAATCGCGCACCGTATCGAGCATGCCGAAGCGACCAATGTCGCTTCGTCCCACAAGGCTCTTGTCGACGAGAGATCCCAAAAGGTTGACACT
>WNFI01527899.1_pt1 | contig 13497 bp, 9 predicted proteins | sample 5400471 | NCBI WGS metagenome assembly WNFI01 (sample SAMN13153348, study PRJNA577476) | soil metagenome | isolation source: 100 cm saprolite on Douglas fir-dominated hillslope | place: USA:California | collected 2013-09-17 | reverse complement strand
GTGCCCAGAGCTCCTCGGCGATGTGCGGGGCGAGCGGCGCGACCATGAGCACCAGCGGCTCCGCGACGGCCCTGGGCAGCCTGCCCCGCGCGGCGGCGATGCGGGCCGCGTGAGTGCTGAGCTCCTGCAGCCGGGCAATCGCGATGTTGAACCGCAGCCCGCCGTAGTGCCCGCGAACCGCCTGGATCGTCTGGTGCAGCAGCCGGACCGTGTCCGCGTCGATCGCGCTGTCGTCGACGATCAGGTCGCCGGCGGCTTCGTCCACCAGGCTGCGCCACAGCCGCTGCAGGAACCGGTAGACCCCGGCAACGTCGCCGGTGTGCCACGGCCGGTCCGCATCGAGCGGGCCCATGGCCATCTCGTAAAGCCGCAGGGTGTCCGCGCCGTAGCTGGCGTACATGTCGTCGGGGTTGACGCTGTTCTTCAGGCTCTTGCCCATCTTCCCGGCGCGGCGGGCCACCGGCGCGCCGTTATGGGCAAATGTCCCGTCCGGCAGGTGCTCCACCTCGGCCGCCGGAACGTACATCCCGCGCGCGTCGGTGAACGCGTCGGCCGTGATGTAGCCCTGGTTGACCAGCCGCCGGAACGGCTCCCTGGTCGAGACGTGGCCGAGGTCGAACAGCACCTTGTGCCAGAACCTGGCGTACAGCAGGTGCAGCACGGCATGCTCCACTCCCCCGACGTACAGGTCGACGCCGCCGTCGCCGGGCGGCGCGCCCTCGGGCACCATCCAGTACCGCTCGGCCTCGGGGCCGACGAACGCGGCGTCGTTGCCCGGGTCGAGGTAACGCAGGTAGTACCAGCATGACCCGGCCCACTGCGGCATCGTGTTCAGCTCGCGCCGGTAGTGCTGCGGGCCGTCGCCCAGGTCGAGCTCGACGTCCGCCCAGTCACCGGCCCTGGCCAGCGGCGACACTGGGTCGTCGCGCTGCCCACCCGCCTCCCCATCCCCCTTCACTGGCCGGGCGGCGAAGTCGGTCAGCTCAGGCAGCGTGACCGGCAGCATCTCGTCGGGCAGCGCGACCGGCAGGCCGTGGGCGTCGTACACGATCGGGAACGGCTCGCCCCAGTACCGCTGGCGGGAGAACAGCCAGTCCCGCAGCCGGTAGGTCCGCCGGCGGTGCCCGTAGCCGGCGCGCTCCAGCCAGCCGATCGCCTCGTCGATCCGGTCGCCGCCGAGTTCCCCGGCGGGCACCTCGGTGACCGGCAGCCCGAGGGCGCGCCCGAACTCCAGGTCACGCTCGTCATGCGCGGGAACGCCCATGATGGCCCCGGTCCCGTAGCCGGTCAGCACGTAGTCCGCGAGGAACACCGGGATCCGTGCTCCGGTGGCGGGGTTGGTCGCGAAGGTGCCGGTGAATACCCCGGTCTTGTCCCGGCTGGCCATCCGTTGCCGGTCGCCGATCATCGACGTGCGCTCCTGGTAAGCGCGCACCGCGGCCGCCGGGGTCCAGTCGGCCGCTGCGCCCCGACCGGCTGGAAACCGCCACGACTCGGGGGTACCCGCGGGCCACTCCTTCGCGGCCAGCGCCCCGGCGAGCGCATGCTCGGGCGCCAGGACCAGGTACGTGGCGCCGGGGAGCGTGTCGGGCCGGGTGCTGAACGCCTCGATGCGCACCTCGGCGCCGGGGGCCGCGTCCACCTCGGTTCCGTCCGCCGCGGGGAACGTGATGACGGCGCCGTCGCTGGGGCCGATCCAGTTCCGCTGCTGCTGCTTGATCGGCTCAGGCCAGTCGAGCTCGTCGAGGTCGGCCAGCAGCCGGTCCGCGTACGCGGTGATCCGCAGCATCCACTGCCGCAGCGGGCGCCGGTAGACCGGGTAGTTGCCGACGTCGCTGCGTCCCTCGGCGGTGACCTCCTCGTTCGCCAGCACCGTGCCCAGGCCCGGGGACCAGTTGACCATCTCCTCGGCGATGTAGGCCAGCCGCCAGCCGTTCACCACCTGCCTGCGGGTGAGCTCATCGAGGTCTGCCCATGGCTTCCCGGCCGGGTTGGCCGGGCCCGACGGCGCGCGCGTCCCGGCCTCGAACTCGGCGATCAGCTCGCTGATCGGCCGGCCACGCTGCTGATCCTCGTCGAACCAGCTGCCCCAGATCTGCAGGAAGATCCACTGGGTCCAGCGGTAGAAGCGGGGATCTGTGGTCGCGAGCTCGCGCCGGGTGTCGTACCCCAGGCCCAGCCTGAGGAGCTGCCGGCGCATGTTGTCGATGTTGTGCTCCGTGCTGATCGCCGGGTGCTGTCCGGTGCTGATCGCGTACTGCTCCGCCGGGAGCCCGAAGGCGTCGTAGCCGAACGCGTGCAGCACCGTACGGCCGGTCATGCGCAGGAACCGGCACAGCACATCGGTGGCGATGTATCCGAGCGGGTGCCCGACGTGCAGGCCGACCCCGCTCGGGTAGGGGAAGAAGTCGAGAACATAGGCCTTCGGCCGGCCCGCGGCTCGCTCGAACCCCGCCGCCAGCGACCCGACCGGGTTGGGCGCGTAGAAGGTGCCCTCGTCCTGCCACCGCTCCTGCCAGGCCAGCTCGATCTCGTTCGCCAGCGTCGCGTTATACCGGAACGGCGTCTGGTCGCTCTCATCGCGGCTGCTGGTCATGGGCTTTCTCCCACCGGTCGGGCAATGAAAAAGCCCCTCATGCCATGAGGGGCTGCCGCGCGGACCGGTCCGGTCAGCGCGGCCAGAAAAGGAGGCGGCGATTGCTGGGAACCACGACCGCTAGCGTACCCGCTGCCTCCCTGGCGGCGCACAGCGCGTTCAGGTCATCGGTCACGTGGCTGCGGCCAGCGCGCGGCGCAGGTAGGCAAGCCGGGTCGTGCGAGCGGCCCGGGCCAGCGCGGTCTGCGGAGCTATCCCGTCGAACCCGCGGAATCCGCCCGGCCACAGGTGGAACTCGACGGAGACTCCGGCCCGGGACAGCCGGGCCGCATAGTCGATGTCCTCGTCCCGGAACGTCTCGACGGACCCCACGTCGATGAACGCCGGCGGCAGCCCGCTCAGGTCCTGCTCGCGCGCCGGCAGTTCCGGCGGCATCGCGGCGAGCGCCGCGCTCAGCTCGGGATCGAACGGCGGGTGCGTGCTCGCAGCGGTCGTCGGTCTCCTCAGCCCGGGCGATGCCACTGATGGTAACGGCCGTGAGGTTCGATGGACAACGAACGACGGACGACCTGCCCCCGAGGTAGTAGCCTGTGGCCATAGTTCCGTCCGAGAGGGTGCGACAGCGCACCCACCCCCTCGACCCCCTGGACGCCAGCGAGATCCGGCGGGTCGCGGCAGCAGTGCGCCGGCACGCCGGGGCGATCGCGGACAGGCTCCGTTTCGTCTACGTCAGCCTGCGGGAACCGCCTAAGGCGGCCGTGCTGGCGCTCGGCGACGGCGGCCCGGCGCCGGACCGGGAAGCCAGAGCGGTCCTGCACGACCGGGCCGCCCGCCGCACCATCGAGGCCGTGGTGTCCCTCGAGGACGACACGGTGACCTCCTGGCAGGAGGTGCCCGGGGTGCAGCCGCCGGTGATGATGGAGGAGTTCCTCGGCACCGAGGAGCTAGTACGGGCCGATCCGCGCTGGCAGGCGGCGATGCGCCAGCGCGGTGTCGAGGACTTCTCCCTGTGCATGATCGACCCCTGGTCGTGCCCCCCGGTCGCCGCGGGGCTCGGGCCGGAAGACGGCCGGTTCCTCATGCCGCTCACCTGGGTGCGTTCCGGTCCGGGTGACAACGGCTACGCCCGGCCGGTCGAGGGGCTGGTGGTATTCGTCGACCTCTACCGGATGGCCGTGACCGCGGTGGAGGACCACGGCGTCGTGCCGCTGCCGGGCCATTCCGCGAACTACTCCGCGGAGGCCATCCGCGAGCCCGGCAACGCGCCGTCCTTCCCGGGCGGCTCCCGCACCGACGTCCGGCCGCTGGACATCGCCCAGCCGGACGGACCCAGCTTCACCCTGCACGGCCACCACCTGCAGTGGCAGAAATGGGACCTGCGGATCGGCTTCACTCCCCGCGAGGGGCTCGTCCTGCACCAGATCAGCTACACCGACGGCGATCGCCTGCGCCCCGTCATCTACCGGGCGTCGTTGTCGGAGATGTTCGTTCCCTACGGGGATCCCGCGCCGACCCACTACCGCAAGCTGGTGCTGGACGAGGGCGAGTACGGGGTGGGAATGCTCACCAACAGCCTCGAGCTGGGTTGCGACTGCCTCGGCGAGATCCGATACCTCGACGGGGTCGTCAACGATAACGACGGCGGCGCCATCGTCATCCCCAACGCGATCTGCCTGCACGAGGAGGATGCCGGCATCGCCTGGAAGCACACCGACTTCCGCACCGGCTACACCGAGGTGCGCCGCATGCGGCGCATGGTGATCTCCTCCATCGTCACCGTCGGCAACTACGAGTACGCCTACTACTGGTACCTCTACCAGGACGGCATGGTCCAGTACGAGGTCAAGCTCACCGGGGTGATCTCCACCGGGGCGCTGCCGCCGGCGACGGCACCGGCGCACGGCACGGTTGTGGCGCCGGGCGTCTACGGTCCCCACCACCAGCATTTCTTCAACGTGCGGTTGGACATGGCCGTGGACGGCACCGCCAACCGGGTCTATGAGGTCGAGCCGACCCCGCTGGGGCCGGGGCCGGGGAACCCCGTCGGCAATGCCTGGACGGCCCGAGAGACTCTGCTGCGCTCAGAGCAGGAGGCGCGCCGCCGGGCCGACCCGGTGGCCGGCCGCTACTGGAAGATCGTCAACGCAGGGTCGCGGAACGCTCTCGGCCAGGCCGTCGCCTACCGACTCGTCTCCGGCGACGCTGTTGCGCCGCTGTACCACCCCGGGTCGCCGGTGGCCCGCCGGGCCGGCTTCACTGCCTATCACCTCTGGGTGACCGCCTACGAGCCCGGCGAGCTCCACGCCACCGGTGACTACCCCAACCAGGCCGAGGGCGGCGGCGGGCTGCCGGCCTACGCCGCCAGGGACCGGCCGCTGGTCGACACCGACCTCGTCGTCTGGTTCACCTTCGGGACCACTCACGTCGTGCGGCCAGAAGACTGGCCGGTCATGCCCGTCAACCCTGTCGGCTTCAAGCTCGTGCCGTCCGGGTTCTTCGCGGGCAACCCCGCCCTCGACAACCCGCCCCCCGCTAGCTGCCACCACAGCGGGTGATCAGCCCCACTCCGGCGGCAGGCCGCAGCGGATCGCGAGGGCCGGGTCGCGATAGGACACTAGCGCTGTGATCAGCGGCTCCCCGGCCACGTCGGCGATCTGCAGGACCTGCAGGCCGCTGACGACCAGGCGGCCCTGGCCGTCCGGCTCGTAGGTCGCGAAGGCGGGCTGGCCGTTGCACGAGCCGGCCCTCAGGCGGATCCCGTGCGGGCGGGCTGGGGCGAAGACCGCGTTCTCGGTGAACGCGGCGACGGCTTCCCGGCCCTCGAACCATGCGGTGAGCGGCGGCATGGAGAAGCGGATGTCTTCGGCGATCAGCTGCACGAACCCGTCGATGTCGGCGAGCTGCCACGCCCGGACATAACGGTCCAGCAGTTGCCGCACCCGCGGCTCGCCGATGTCAGGCTGGGGCCGGCCGACGGTCGCGCGCACGGACTCGCGGGCCCGTGACAGCAGGCTGTTGACGGCGGTGGTGCCGACGCCGAGAACCTCACCGACCTCCGCGTGGGTGAAGGCCAGCACGTCGTGCAGCAGCAGGGCGGCACGCTGGCGCGGCGCCAGCCGTTGCAGCGCGGCCACGAAGGCCAGGCTGATCTCCTCCCGTCGGACCACCACATCCTGCGGGTCTCCCGTTCCGTGCAGGTCGGAGTCGCTGACCGGCTCGACCCAGGTCAGCTCCGGGTCGGGCGACCCGGGCATCGCGCCGGGCGCCAGGGGCGGCCCGTAGTCCGCGGGGCCGATCCGGTTCCGCCTCGCCCGCAGGCCGTCGAGGCAGACGTTGGTAGCGATTCGCTGCAGCCAGGCGCCGAACGGCCCCGAGCCGTCATAGGTCGCCAGCTTGCGCCAGGCCCGCTCGAGCATGTCCTGGGTGGCGTCCTCGGCGTCGGCGCCCGAGCCGAGCATGCGGTAGCAGTGGCGGAACACCGCCCGCTGGTGTGGCCCGACCAGTGCCGCGAACGCCCCGTCGTCTCCGGCGACCGCCCGCGCGAGCAGGTCAGGGTCCGTGGGATCCGGCATAACCCCAGCCCTTCCCTCCATGCCCGTGCGGACGCGTCGCCGGAGCTGTCAGGCGTCGGCGTGGGCCAGTCCGACTACTTGCCCTTGCGGGTCAGCCAGCAGCCCGAAGGTCACTCCCGGAACCGATGTGGCGGGCTGGATGACTCGTCCGCCCTGGGCGACCGCAGCCTCCAGGGTAGCTGCGACGTCCTGCACGCCGACGAAGAACGTGACCAAGGGCTCGCCGCCCTGCAGCGGACTGATGCCGCCGGGCACCGCGCCCTCGACACCGGTGTCCACGTAGGTGTAGCCGGGCATCCCACCGTCGGGGAACGTCCAGCCGAATAGCTTGCCGAAGAACGACCGCGTCGCGTCCGGGTCCGGGGACCTGATCTCGAAGTGAACCACTGGGCTCGCCATGACATGCTCCTGTCGTCTCGCAGAGGTGCTGACACCTGGTTCGACGACGAGACCCGGCCCGATCTCTCGGTGCGCAGGCTGGCGCGCCGACCGCGCCCACCGCTGACCCGCGTCCCGGAATCTCGGCGTCGGCCGGAATCACGAGGGCGGCCAGCGGGTTGGCACTGGCATGGCTTCAGGACACACGATCACGATCACCCCTGCCGAACTCCACGTCGAGGTCACCCTGGACGGCCAGAAGCTGGCCGAGTCGGACCGGCCCGTCCTGCTGGACGAGACCGGGCTGCCGACCCGCTACTACCTGCCCCGGGAGGACGTGCGCACCGACCTCCTCCGGCCCACGGATACCGCGACACACTGCCCGTTCAAAGGCGACGCCTCCTACTGGTCGGCGCAGGTCGGCGGCGAGACCCACGACGACGTCGTATGGAGCTACGAGGCACCGATTCCCGGGGCGGAGGCCATCACCGGCCTCATGTGCTTCTACCCGGAGCGGGTCGAGCTGACGGTCAGCGGTGAGCCCCAGCCCAGCACGCAGGCGGCCGCGCACTAGGCGCGATCCCGGGGCCCGAGACTCCAGCGCGACCCCGGGCCCGAGACCGCCGGCACTTACGCCCTAGGCGGGCTGGGGAGCCGGCTTCATGATGCTGAACGTGCTGCCCTGCGGGTCGCGCACGACCGCGATGCGGCCGACCGGGGTGTCGAAGGGCTCGACCAGGACGGAGCCGCCCAGCTCGGTTACCTTGGCCGCCGCCCAGTCCGCGTCCGCGACGCTGAAGTACACGTGCCAGTGGTTGGGCACGCCCTCCATCTGCGGCGCGGTGGTGCCCCCCACCATCTGCCCGCCGACCTCGAACAGCGTGTACTCGCCCTGCCCCATGTCCATCGTGGAGGTGGTCATGCCGAGAACCTGCTCGTAGAACTTGGTGACCGACGCGTCGGTGGTCAGCAGCTCGTTCCAGGTGACCGTGCCTGGCTCGTTCACCAGCTCAGCGCCGATGTGCTGGTTGGCCTGCCAGAACGCGACGGCAGCCCCGCTCGGGTCGATCACGAAGGCCATCCGCCCGGCGTCCATAATGTCGAACGGCTGCATCGCGACCTGGCCGCCCGCGGCCTCGACCTTGGCGACCGCGTCATCGACGTTGTCGGCGGCGATGTAGGTGTTCCACATCGGGGGCGCGCCCGCGGCGGCCAGCTCCGGCGACTGCGGCGCGATCGCGGCGACGTTCTCGTCGCCGAGCTTGGCCATGGAGTAGACCGCTCCCTCACCCATCGGCTGGTCGTCGTAGGTCCAGCCGAACAGGCCGGCATAGAACTCCTTCGCCGCGGGCTGGTCGGTGGTCTGCAGGTCCACCCAGTTCGGAGTGCCCTGGGCGTAGGAAGTGCGTACAGGCATGATGTTCTCCTCACGATGAAGCGGTACGGCCGACAGGAACATTGCGACCGGTGAAAGCGATAAGACGATCCATAACGTTCGCATCGGGGCCGGTCGGGACCGCGTCGGCGAATCCGCCGCCGCTGCGGACCTCCGGCGTGATGATCTGGCCGGCCACCTCGAGCACATGCGTGCTGAGCCCCTCGGGAACTCTAACCTGCTGGCCGGTGGCCTGGGCGAAGTCCCACGCATGAACCAGGAGCTCGATCGATCCGATGCCCAGGGCCGCGGCGGCGGGCATCTCGTTGCTCCCCAGCTTCACGGCGCCGTCCAGCCCGCGCAGGTTCCAGGCCTCCAGCGCCGGCTGGGCCGCGGCGGCGACCCGGGCCTCGAGGGTGGTCGCGGCGGCCGCCGGGGGGAACTCCGCGCCTGCGGCGCCGCCCAGGAACCAGACCGACCCGATCAGGTGATCGGTCAGCTGGGCCACGCTGAACTCCGGGCAGACGGTGGCACGGCCGTAGTCGGCTTCCGCGACACCGCGCAGGACGAGCTGGCAGATGGCCAGGGTCGCCTCGGCGGCCTTGATGGCGTCGAGGTCCTGGGGCGCGGCGGCCCAGTCGTCGGCCCCGGCGTCGCCCCGCGTGCCGGCCTCGACGAGGCGGCCGAGGTAGTGGGTCCAGCCCTCGGCGTGACTGGCGGCCTGCTCGTCGGTCAGCCCGTCGTGGACCAGCCGCACGATGGTCCCGTCGGCCGACGGCTCCAGCGTGATGGTCACGGTTGACGCGCCCGGGGGAAGGTCCGCGTCGCCTTCCCATCCCCAGGTGAAGAGGCCCCGCCGGCCCGGCTCCACCTCGGTGAAGGTGCCGCGAGCGGAGTGGCCGGGGATGATGGTCCACCGGTAGTCGCCCCCGGCCCGCAGGTCGACCCGCGCGGTGATGGTCTGCCAGCGGCGCAGCCGGTCAGGCTCGGTGATCAGGGCGAACGTCTCATCGGCGCTGAGCGGCACGAGCACCGACTTCTCGAACGGCATTACGGGATCCCCCTCGCGGTGACGGCGAGCGCATCGCGGATGAGCTGATCTAGTTCACGCGTCCAGAACGAGTCGAGTTCAGCCCGCAGGGCCGTCATGCCCTCGGGATTCAAGCGGTAGTAGTGGAACCTTCCTTCTCGTCTGCTGGCCACCAGCCCCACCTCGGCCAGTACACCCAGATGCTGAGATATCGCCGACCGGCTCACCGTGAAATTGCTGGCCAGCTCGGTCACCGTTCGTTCTCCGTGGCCCAGCAGCTGCAGCAGGCGCCGCCGGCTCGGCTCGGCCACCGCAGCCGCAGTCAGCTAGCGGAAGTCGCGGCTGCGGGCGGCGGCGACCACGCGGAGCCGCCGCAGCCGGGTGGCGAGCAGGCTGACCGCCCCGTCCAGGCGCTCCACCCGGCCGAAGACAACCAGCGCGCTCGCGTCCATCGCCAGGCGGCGGTGGCGCTCCCAGACGGCTGGAGGACAGATGATGTTCACCATCCCGGTCTCGTCCTCCAGGCTCAGGAACACCACCCCGCGGGCGGTCCCCGGCTGCTGCCGGTGCGTTACCAGCCCGGCCACGGTCACGTTCGCGCCCGGCCGGCCCGTTCGCAGGGCTTCTGCCTCGATCACGCCCTGCTCCGCCAGATCGGGCCGGATGTGCTCGATCGGGTGGGTGCCGTACGTTCCGGTCGCCCACAGGTCGGCGAAGGTCTCCTCGGCCGCCGTCATGGCCGGCAGCGGCGGAGCGGCCAGGCCCGGGGTGGTTCCGGGTAGCTGCCCGGCGCGGATGGTGGCCGCCGCCCCGGCCGCCCACAGCGCTTCGCGCCTGCTGATCCCGAAGCAGCCGAACGCGCCCGCCGTGGCCAGCGCCTCGGCCCGCCACGGGCTTGCCTCCCGCCGGATCAGGCCCTGCAGCATCTGGCCGCACGGCATCGCCCCGCGGAGCGTCACCCCCGGCGGCCTCGGCCCCTGCGGTGCCACGTGGCGGACTTCCGTTATGACTGGTGAATGTTGGGTTCTCGAGGGTGGCGAGCACGGCGCTGGCGTTGACGTCGACGCCGCGGACCTGAACGCCGTGCCTGCGGACGTCGCTGATCAGGCTGGCCGGGGCGTAGAAGCCCATCGGCTGGGCGCGCAGCAGGGCAGCGGTGAACGCCGCCGGGTAGTAGCACTTCAGCCACGCGCTGGCGTAGACCAGGTAGGCGAAGCTGATCGCGTGCGACTCGGGGAAGCCGTAGCTGGAGAACGCCAGGATCTTGACGTAGACGTCCTCGGCAACGCCGGCCGGGATGCCGTTGGCGGCCATCCCGGCCAGCAGCCGCCCGCGCAGCTCCTCGATCCGCTCCGGCGCGCGCTTGGAGCTCATCGCCTGCCGGAGCTGGTCGGCCTCGGTGGGCGTGAACGAGGCGCAGTCGATCGCGAGCTGCATCATCTGCTCCTGGAACAGCGGCACGCCAAGGGTCTTGGCAAGCGCGGAGCGCATCGACTCGTGCGGCAGATCGGCCAGTTCGTCGCCGTGCCGGCGGCGCATGTAGGGGTGCACCGACCCGCCCTGGATCGGGCCCGGCCGGATCAGGGCGACCTCGACGACCAGGTCGTAGAACTCCCTCGGCCGCAGCCTCGGCAGCGTGGCCATCTGGGCACGGGACTCGACCTGGAACACGCCGACCGTGTCCGCCTCGCACAGCATGTCGTAGACGCCGGGGTCCTCCTGCGGGATCGAGTCCAGGCTCCAGCGCTGGCCGTGGTGCGCCTCGACCAGCTCGAAACAGTCCCGCAACGCCGTCAGCATGCCGAGGCCGAGCAGGTCGAACTTGACCAGCCCGGCGTAGGCGCAGTCGTCCTTGTCCCACTGCAGCACGGTGCGACCCGGCATCCGCGCCCACTCCACCGGGCATACCTCCCCCGCCGGCCGGTCGCAGATCACCATCCCGCCGGAGTGAATGCCCAGGTGGCGGGGCAGGCGCTGCATCCTGGCCGCGAGAGCGGTGACGGCCGGCGGGACACCAGCATCGGGCGGGATCGGCTGGCCGGGGCCATACGGACGGGGGCCCACCTGCTTGCCCCAGGCGTCCAGCTGGCCCGGCTCGTAACCGAACGCCCGGCCCGCGTCCCGCAGCGCCATCCGCGGCCGGTAGGAGATCACGTTGGCGACCTGGGCGGCGTTCCGCCGGCCGTACCTGTCGTAGACGTACTGGATCACCTCCTCCCGGCGCTGGTGCTCGATGTCCAGGTCGATGTCTGGCGGCCCGTCCCGGCCTGCCGACAGGAAGCGCTCGAAGAGCAGGCCATGCCGAACGGGATCCACGCTGGTGATCCCGAGCGCATAGCAGACCGCCGAGTTGGCGGCCGATCCGCGGCCCTGGCAGAGGATGCCGTTCCGCTCGCAGAACTGCACGATGTCCTGAACGATCAGGAAGTAGCCGGGGAAGCCCAGGTCCACGATGACCTTGAGCTCGCTGGCGATCTGGGCGTAGGCCCCCTCGAGGCGTTCCGCCTCGGGCGGGCCGTACCGCTCCGGTGCCCGGTCCATGACCAGCTGGCGGAGCCAGGTGGCCTCGGTGTGGCCTTTGGGGACCGGGGAGTCCGGCAGTTTCGGCGCGATCACGTGGAAGTCGAACGTGCATTCCGCCGCAAGCTCGACCGTGCGCTGCTGCACGCCGGGGTAGCGGCGCAGCCGGTGGGCCATCTCCGCGCCTGACCGCAGGTAGGCGGCACCGGAGGCGGCCAGCCAGCCGTCCATCTCGTCCAGGCTGCGGCGGGCCCTGATCGCGGCCAGCGCCTGAGCGAGCCTGGCGTCCGGCGGGGACGCGTAGTGCACGTTGCTGGTGGCGATCACGGCTGTTTCCGCCTGGCGGGCCAGCTCGTAGAGGGCGTTGTTGCGCTCGTCGTCGGTCGGCTGGTCGTGGGTGGTCAGCTCGACGACAACGTTCTGGCGGCCGAACGCGCCGGCCAGGGCCCGCAGCTCTCGCGCCGCGGCTTGCGGGCCTGCCGTCGCGAGCGCCGCGGGGACGGCGCCCTTGCGGCAGCCGGTGAGGATCACCCAGTGCCCGTCGTGCGCCTGCGCCAGCTCGTCCCGGTCGTAGACCGGCCGGCCCTTCTCGCCCCCTCTGAGCTGCGCGGCGCTGATCACCTGGCACAGCCGCCGGTACCCCTCGGGATCGCGGGCGAGCACCAGCAGGTGCCTGCCCACCGGGTCGGGTACGCCGCCCTGGCCGCCGGGCAGGTCCATGCTGAGCTCGGCGCCGAAGACCGTGCCGAGCCGGATGCCGGCCCGCTTGAGGCGGGCGGCCGCCTGAGCGAACTGGGGTACCCCGTACATGCCGTCGTGATCGGTGATGGCCAGCGCTTCCAGGCCGCGCGCTACCGCCTCGGCGACCAGTTCCTCGGGGCTGGAGGCTCCGTCGAGAAAGCTGTACGACGAGTGGCAGTGCAGCTCGGCCCACGCCGGGCCGTCGCCGGCTCGGCGGGGCTCGTCTCGGGCGATCAGGTGCGGGTGCCGCGGTGGCGCGGCAGCACCCGGGCCCGGGTCTGCTGCCCCTGCGTCCGGTTCTGGTTGCGTTTCGCTTCCGCTGCCGCCCGTCGGCTTCCCGGCGGGATTTGCCCACGACAGGCGCCGTTCGAGCTCGCGCCACGGGAGCGGCGGGTTGTCCCATCCCATGATCTGCTGTGCTCCCTCCCTCCCCGACTCGCCTTCCTCACCAGCCGCCCGACGCACGCCTGGTGCCGACTGCGGGCCCCGGCCAATGGGGGCCGGGCCCGCGGTCGGTTACACGGGGTAGGTGTCGGGGCCGGCATGGTACGTGCGGCCGCCGGGAACCGGACTTGGATTTACTACACATGCGGCCCCGGTCACAGGGCACAACCTAGTCGAACACGCGAGCGAATACCAGGGACCGTCAGCGCTCGGCGACGAATGACCCCCAGCCCGGGGTGGTGACGATCAGCCCCTCCTCGCGCAGCGCCGCGAGCACCTTCCTGGCCGTCGTCTTGGCGATCCCGTACTCCTGGTGCAGCGCGACGATGCTGGGCACCATCGCCCCCGGCGCCAGCTCCCCGGACAGGATCCGCTCCCGCAGCGCGGCCGTGACCTGCACCCATGGCGGCACCGGGCCCGCGCGCTCCGTCATGCGGCACACGTTACGTCGCGGTGACACGCGCCTATCCGTTGCCGCGTGCTCTAGCGCGTCAGAGCGTGTCATGCGTAGTGTCGGTGGTGCCTGCAGATAGCGGAGCGGCCCCGGCGGCGGGTGAACGCCGTGATCCGGGGGCCTGACCAGGATGGAGCCCTGGCTGATGAATGAATACCACGATGAGAGCGACGTCCACGAGATCGGCGACCCGGTAGCTGACCTGCTCGGCCAGCTCCGCGCCGCGCACCCCGGCCACGAGATGGCCGCGAAGCTGGACCCGTTCACGATGGACGCGGTCGCCGCGGTGAACGGGGTGATCGCCCTCAAGGCATTGATCACGGCGATGTTGGCCGCCCAGAACGGGTTAGCCGACGGGTACACCCGGAACCGCACCAGCAGGTTGGC
>WNFI01277885.1_pt1 | contig 13497 bp, 13 predicted proteins | sample 5400471 | NCBI WGS metagenome assembly WNFI01 (sample SAMN13153348, study PRJNA577476) | soil metagenome | isolation source: 100 cm saprolite on Douglas fir-dominated hillslope | place: USA:California | collected 2013-09-17 | reverse complement strand
GATCGACACCTCGCCCGGTCACGCCTGACGGTGATATGCGGTACGATCCGGCGCTCGAAATGATTCCGCGATCGACTGGAATGCGCCCGGATGCAAGCCGCGCGTGAGTTGCCTGCCGGGCCGGTTTCCCTCAAAATGCGGCAGGCATGATGCTTGCAAAAGGTGTTCGATCAGGTTACGCAGGCTCAAGTTCGCGGCGCTGCGGATAGTGCGCCAAGCATGAGATTACTTCCCAGCGACTGAATTCGTGAGTGCTCCCAAAAAAATCCGAACGAGCGCCAGCACCAAATCCAACCCGGCCGAGCGCGCATCCGCAGGGACACGCGGGGCCGCGGCGCCTACACCGGAACAACGCATCGCCGAACTGGAAAGCCAGCTCGCGGGCGCGCAGTCGGATCTGGCCGCAGTCAAGCGCAAGCTCGAGAGCGCCAGTTCGGAGTTGCGGACATCATCGGCAAAACTTCTTGATTCCGAGGAAATCACCCGCAGCACCCTCGACGCACTGAAGGCCAGCCGGGATCGCGAAAAACTGGCGCTGGCCTTTGCCGAGATCGGCACCTGCGAATTCGATGTGAAGACTTCGATGGTGCGCTCGTCGGACATGAGCCTGCGCCTGCTCGGAATCCGCAGCGATAAGGCGGACCTGCCGTACGACACCCTGCTGGAAAGCCTGCATCCGGAAGATCGATCCAAATTCAGCCACGCACTCGAGCAATGCCTCGGCGGCACCGGCAACCTCGACGTCGAATACCGGGTGGCGTGGGCCGATGGCAGCTTCCGCTGGCTGCGGACCAAGGGCGATGCCCTGCTCGACCTCGACGGCGACCCGATCAAGGTGCTATGGGTCACGGAAGACGTCTCCCAACGCAAGGACATGGATGCCCGTGTGCGCTTCCTTGCGCACCATGACCTGCTCACCGGGCTGCCCAACCGCACGCTGTTCCAGGACCGTCTTCAGCAGGCGCTGGCATCCGCCAAACGCATGAAGTCGCGCGTTGCGCTGCTGTTCATCGATCTCGACCGCTTCAAATACGTGAACGATTCCTTCGGCCATCGCGCCGGCGACATCCTGCTGCAGACGGTGGCCGCCAGGTTGCGGGGGTGCGTGCGCGAGACCGACACCGTATGCCGCCACGCGGGCGATGAGTATCTGATCGTGCTTTCGGCTTTGCGCGAGCCCACGGAAGCCGCATTGGTTGCCGACAAGGTGCTGGCGATATTCGACGAAGTCTTCGTGCTCGAAAGCCATGAAGTGCAGATCTCCGCGAGTGTGGGCATCAGCGTCTTCCCCGACGACGGCCAGACCCTGGAAGACCTGATCCGCAACGCCGACGCGGCGATGTATCACTCCAAAAAAAGCGGCCGCAATCGCTTCGAATTTTTTACGCCGGAACTCAATGCACCGGTGGCCGAACGGCTGGTGCTCGCCAACCAGTTGCGTCGCGCGATCGAAAACAACCAGCTGGTGCTGCACTATCAGCCGCAGTTCGATACGGCAACCAATCACCTGATCGGCGCCGAAGCGCTGGTGCGCTGGAACCACACAGACCACGGATTGCTGTTCCCGGACAGCTTCATCGCGCTCGCCGAGGAATCGGACATCATCCACCTGATCGGCGCATGGGTGCTGAACGAAGCCTGCCGACAGATCGCCGATTGGCAGGCCAAGGCGCTCAGCATCGTGCCGGTCGCGATCAATTTTTCGCCTTTCCAGTTTCGCCGTGCGAACCTGGTGCAGGGCGTGGCGGCGGCGTTCGCGCGCCACGGGGTCAAACCGCAGCAGCTCGAGATCGAACTGACCGAGAACGCCATCATGCAGGACCCGAAGGAAACCGCGAAGACGCTGGACCAGTTGCATGAAATGGGCGTCAGCCTGGCGATCGACGATTTCGGCACCGGCTATTCGAGCCTGAATTATCTGAAACGTTTCCTGCGTTCGCTCAGTTGCGAGGCTTACCAGGGTTACCTCGGCGGACGTCCGATCGACGCCGAGCGCTTCTCCGCACTGCTCAAGTAGACCCCACCTTGCACCGGGGCGTCTCGCGCCGCGCGCCTGCAACCGCCGCCGCGCTGCCCGCGCTCACGCAAGTGCGTCGCGAACCGCCGCAAGGGATTCTTCACCGAAACACACGCACCGCACTTCGTCGATCCCGGGCTGCCTTGTGAGAAACGCCGAAATCTCCGCGATGGCGATGGCAGCCGCCCGCCGCAGCGGAAAACCATAAGCGCCGGTGCTGATCTGTGGAAACGCGATGGTGCGGATTGCATGCGCCGGCGCAAGCGCAAGACTGTTGCGATAGCAGCGCGCCAGCATTTCGTCTTCGCCGTGGTTTCCCCCGTGCCAGACCGGTCCGACCGTATGGATGACCCATTTGGCTGGCAGGCTGAATCCGGGCGTAATCCGGGCCTCGCCGGTCGGACAACCGCCCAGTGCCCGGCAGGCGTCCAGCAGCCGGGGACCGGCGACACGATGAATCGCGCCATCCACGCCGCCGCCGCCGAGCAGGCTGGAATTGGCTGCATTGACGATTGCGTCGACGCGCTGGCGGGTAATATCCTCCAGTACGACCGTAATCCGCTTTTGCATGCGCGAGAGCATACCTTGCGAGCGGCGCTTCCACGACCCGAACCCGGTGGCCCATAATCCGGTCTTAACGGACGGCAAACACACCTATGGCCCATACAGCCGCAAACATATTGGTGGTCGACGACGACCAGCGCCTGCGCGATCTGCTTAACCGCTATCTCGGCGAGCAGGGGTTTGGCGTGCATTCGGTGGCCACCGCGCCGGCAATGGATAAGGTGATCGGCAAGGAAGACGTCGACATGATCATCCTCGACCTGATGCTCCCGGGCGAGGACGGCATGAGCGTGTGCCGCAGGCTGCGGGCGGCCGGCCGGCGCACGCCCATCATCATGCTCACGGCGAAGGGCGATGAAGCGGACCGGATCGCCGGTCTGGATGTCGGCGCCGACGACTACCTGCCGAAGCCGTTCAATCCCCGCGAACTGGTCGCGCGCATCAAGGCCGTGCTGCGACGCCAATCTCCGGTGACATCGTCGCCCGGCGCGCCGGACGAAAGCCGCAAGCCGGTCAAATTCGGCCCGTTCGAGATCAACCTGGCTACGCGCTCGCTCACTCGCGGCGGCAAGCAGGTGGGGCTCACCACGGGGGAATTTGCAATGCTGAAGACGCTGGTGACGCATCCGCGCGTTCCGCTGTCACGCGACCGGCTCATGGAACTGGCCCGCGGGCGGGAATACGGTGTATTCGATCGCAGCATCGATGTGCAGGTATCGAGGTTGCGGCGCATGCTCGAGGAAGATCCTTCTCATCCGCGCTATATCCAGACGGTATGGGGCGTGGGTTACGTATTCGTGCCCGACGAAGACAAGTAGCGCGCCTGGAACATGAACTGGATCCCGCAGTCGCTTTTGTCCCGTTCGGTGCTGTTGATATCGGCGCTTCTGGTGCTGAGCCAGCTGATCTGGTTCGGTCTCTACCGGACTTACAACGTCCGTGCCCAATCGGAATACCTGGCCAGCCAGATCGCCAGCGTCATCAGTACCGTCAGCGTCGCGCTGGAGACCATGCCGGCTTCCGCGCGTCGCAAGTTCAGCGAAAAGCTGCCCGCCCAGCAGAACATCCGATTGCTGCCGGCCACCGCATGGGACGATGAGGAGGTGCCGCTGCCCGAATCGCCGCTGCTGCGAAGCATCAGCGATCATCTCAAACGCGACTTCTCCGGCGACGCACAAGCGCTGGTCATGCTCGAAGATGCCACCCGTGCCTTGTGGATCAAGATCAAAGTCAGGAACCAGGCCTACTGGGTGGTGTTTCCGGCGGAAGCACGCGGTTCTGCGTCGGCGTGGGCGTGGACCGGCTGGAGTATTTTCGGTCTGACGCTGGCGATCGCCGGAGGGTATTTGCTGATGTTGCGGGTCAACCGCCCGTTGCGCGCCCTGGCCGCGGCGGCCGGGGAAATCGGCGCGGGCAAGACGCCCCCGCCATTGGACGAGAACGGTCCGACCGAGATCCGCACGTTATCGCATGCGTTCAATCAAATGACATCGAACCTGAAACAGCTCGATGCCGATCGCGCCGTGCTGCTTGCAGGCATATCGCACGACCTGCGCACACCCCTGTCGCGCCTGCGGCTCGGCGTGGAAATGATCGATGAGAGGCAGGACGGCGGATTGAAGCCGGGCATGATCCTAGACATCGAGGACATGGACGCGATCATCAACCAGTTCCTGGATTTCGCACGGGAAGGCGGCAACGAACCCTCGCGGCAGGGCGAAGACCTGAATCACATCGTATCGAGCGTATGCGAGCGTTATTCGCGCAGGGGCCAACCGATCCGGACGCGATTGGGTACTCTGCCGCCCCTGACGCTGAAGCCGACCGCCACGCTGCGCATGGTCACCAACCTTGTGGATAATGCAGTGCGCTACGGCGGCGGCCAAATCGAGGTGACGACCGAACAGGTCGGCGACTGCGCGGTGCTGCGGGTACTCGATCGCGGTCCGGGCATTCCGGACAACGACGTTTCGCGCGTAATGCAGCCGTTCACGCGCCTCGAGGCTTCGCGCGCCGGCGGCAAGGGGTCGGGCCTGGGACTGGCGATCGTCGAACGCGCTGCCCGCATGCAACACGGCAACGTGAAACTCCTCGGACGCGAGGGCGGTGGACTGGAAGCGCGCGTCGAACTGCCGGTCGTCGTTCCAGAGGCCGCTTGAACGCAATCATCGCAGCGGCCACGCACGAAGGGTCTCGTAATGCGCGCCGTCCGGCATCAGGCGTGAACGGATCAATGCGAATGCTTCGACCTTCCAGTCAATCGGCGCCATCGGTTCCGGCAGCGGCACGCAGTGTGCCTTCCTGACCAGGGTTACGTGCGGCGCGAAGGCCCGACCCTCCAGTTCAAATCCGGCGCCGCGCAGCCAGCCTTCCAGATTTGAGGCCAGATGGCGCAGGGGTGCGGGGATGTGCGACGGGGCCGCCCAGCCAATGCCATTGCGCGCCCAGCATCCCCAATCGTCCAGCGTAAGCAGGAAAGCCGAAGTAAAGATCCCGTCCGGCGGTGCCAGCAGGCGCGGAAGGAATTCCGCGTCGACATCGCCGACGAACGCCAGGGTCAGGTGAATGCTGTCGTCGCGGGTACAGCGGCCGCCCGACACGCAATGCATCTGTCGCGCAGCGTGCGAAAGCCCGGCGCGCACCCGTGCATCCGGCCACAGGGCGAAGAAGACCCTTTGCGTACGGGCGCTCAGCGCCTGCCGGACTGCGCTGCCTGCCGCCATTCGATCAGCGCAATCGCTTCCGCGGCGATGCCCTCGCCGCGACCCGTAAATCCGAGTTTCTCGGTTGTCTTGGCTTTGACGTTCACCCGCCCCTGATCGACGCCCAGATCGGCGGCGATGTTTGCGACCATGGCCGGAATGTGGGGAGCCATCTTCGGTGCCTGCGCAATGATCGTGGAATCGAGATTGACGATTTGATAACCCACATCCTGCAGCAGCTTCGCTACCTGGCGCAGCAACGCCCTGCTGTCGGCGTCCTTGTAGCGGAGATCGGTGTCGGGAAAATGCCGCCCTATGTCACCCAGCCCCGCCGCACCGAGCAACGCGTCGCACACCGCGTGCAGCAGCACATCGGCGTCCGAGTGCCCGTCCAGACCTTTTTCGAATGCAATGCTCACGCCGCCGATGATCAGCGCGCGGCCCCTCACCAGTGCGTGCACGTCGAATCCCTGGCCAATTCTCATTTCTCCGCCCACCTCATATGTTCTTCAGTATCAGCGCGGCCAGCGCAAGATCCTGCGCCTGCGTGACCTTGAGGTTGGTTGCATCGGATTGCACAAGCTTCGGTTTGAGCCCGAGCGCCTCGACTGCAGCCGCCTCATCGGTTGCCTGCGCCAGGTCGCCGGCACGCAACGCGCGCAGCAGCACCTCGTAGCGGAACATCTGCGGCGTCTGTGCCTGCCAGAGTCCGGCGCGGGGCTCGGTACGCACCGAACGCCGATCGCCGCCCGCGCGCTTGAGCGTATCGGCAACCGGGATCGCCAGCAATCCGCCCGAACCATCTTCGCCGACTTCCTCGATCAACCGATCCAGCATCTGCGCACTAAGACAGGGGCGCGCGGCATCGTGCACCAGAATCCAGTCATCGGCCCCGGCCTCACCCGATATACGCTCAAGGGCATTGAGTACCGTTGCGGCACGCGAATCTCCACCCACGTAGAGCGGCTTCATTTTTTCTGCGAACGGCTTCCAGTCGTAAGTCTCGAAAAGGCGATCGTCCGGCGCGAGGGCCGCATAAACGCGATCGATGGCGGAGTGCATGCACAATCGTGCAATGGCGTAATACAGCAGCGGCCGGTCGCCGACCGAAAGATATTGTTTGGGCGATATTCCGCCCATGCGACTGCCGGTGCCGGCTGCGGGAATGACGGCGAGATAGCGGGACATGAATCGGCGAAAGGCTCGCATTATCGGCCGTCGCTCGAACCGCCGCGACCGCCGCCACATTGAATGCCCACGATCTTAATCCACCTTGACACCCAAATGAAAACGAATATCATCGGGCTCCCTTCAATCCGTGTATGTCCACAGGCCATGTTCATTCGCATCTGCGTGCCTGTCGTCCTGCTGGCTGTCACGCTGTCGATTTTCAATCCCGCCCGGGCGGAGGAGAATTTCAACATCGTGTTCAAGGACCACCGCGTCGACCCGCCGGAACTGCAGGTTCCCGCGGGCCGGACCATCACGCTCAGGGTGGACAATCAAGACTCCACGCCGGAGGAATTCGAGAGCCATTCTCTGAAGCGTGAAAAAGTCGTCGCCGGAAAATCGAAAGCCTCCATCAAGATCGGCCCGCTGAAGCCGGGAACGTATGAGATAGTCGGCAAACTCCACGAATCGACGGCCTATGGCCGAATCGTCGCCAAATGAAGGCAGTGCCGGGCAGGTGAAGCGCCGGCTTCCACTATAATTGCGGCTCATTTCCAGGCCGCAACGATGCAACTGCCCCCCCTCGCCCCCGCCCCGGGGGCGCGCACGAGACTTCCCTTACTGCATGATTCCGCCGACGCCCTGGCACTGGCCACCCTTTCGCGCCGCGCCAGGCCGCTGTTGATCCTGTCCGAAACCGCGCACGATGCCGAACGCCTGCGCCTGGAGCTGGCCTTCTTCGCGCCCGAACTGCGGATATTCCTGCTGCCGGACTGGGAAACGCTGCCCTACGACAGTTTTTCGCCGCATCAGGACCTGATTTCGGAGCGTCTCGCCACGCTCTATCAGATCACGCATGCCGCCTTCGACGTTGCCGTGGTGCCGGTTACGACGGCGCTTTACCGTCTGCCGCCCGCGAGCTTCATTGCCGGACACACTTTTTTCCTCAAGCAGGGCGCGAAGCTGCCGGCGGAAACCCTGCGCAAGCAACTGATGCTCGCGGGTTATACGCATGTGACCCAGGTCGTCTCTCCAGGCGAATTCTGTATTCGCGGCGGCGTCATCGACCTGTATCCGATGGGCAGCCCGCTGCCTTACCGCATCGACCTGTTCGATGACGAAATCGACAGCCTCCGCACCTTCGACGTCGATACCCAGCGCAGCATTTATAAAGTCAACGACGTGCGGCTGCTGCCGGCGCGCGAATTCCCATCGGACGATGCGGCGCGCACCGCGTTCCGCGTCCGTTTCCGGGAAAAATTCGAGGGCGATCCATCCAGGAGCCGGCTCTACAAGGATGTCAGCCAGGGGTTCCTGCCCGCCGGCATCGAATACTACCTGCCGCTGTTTTTCGACCAGACCGCGACGTTGTTCGATTACCTGCCGCCGGGCACGCATATCTGCCTGCATCACGCCGTGTCCGAAGCCGTGCGCCAATTCTGGACGGACACGCAGTCGCGCTACAACCTCTTGCGCGGTGAGCCGGACCGGCCGCTACTGCCGCCGGCCGATCTTTTCCTGCGCGAGGACGAATTCTTCGCCGGCCTGAAACCCTTTCCGCGCATCGAGCTGACCGCGCCTGGTGCGGCGGCGGATCCCGAATTACCTATATCGACAAACACATTGCCATCGGTGGCGGTGGACCGCCGTGCGAATAATCCGCTCTCATTATTGAAGGCGTTCTGCGAGGGCTTCGAGGGGCGCGTGCTGCTGATCGCGGAAAGTCTGGGACGCCGCGAAACCATGCTCGGGCTGCTGCACGAATATCAACTGCGCCCGGCGGTCTGCGAATCCTGGTCGGCGTTCGAGCAGTCGTCCGAGCCGTTGATGTTGACGGTCGGTCCGCTGCATGCCGGTTTCGTCGATCCCGACAATCGCATCGCGATCGTGACCGAAAACGAACTCTATCCGTCCCAGGTACGCACGCGCACGACGCGCGAGCGCCGGATCGCTGCGGAAGGCATGCTGCGCGATCTATCCGAAGTCAAGGTCGGCGACCCCGTCGTGCATTCCCAGCATGGCATCGGCCGCTATCTCGGGCTCGCCACGATGGACCTCGGCGAAGGGGAAACCGAATTCCTGACCCTCGAATACGAAGCCGGCGACAAACTCTACGTGCCGGTATCGCAGCTTGCGGTCATCAGCCGCTACAGCGGCGCGGCGGAAGAAGCCGCACCGTTGCACAAGCTGGGCAGCGGGCAATGGGAAAAGGCCCGCCGCCGCGCCGCCGCGCAGGTTCGCGACACCGCGGCGGAACTTCTGAACCTTTACGCGCAACGCGCGTTGCGCCAGGGTTATGCCTTCAAACTCAAGCCGCACGATTACGAAGCTTTTCGCGAAGGCTTTCCCTTCGAGGAGACCGCGGACCAGGCGGCGGCGATCGATGCCGTGATCGGCGACATGCAGAGCGGCCGGCCGATGGACCGGCTGATTTGCGGCGACGTTGGCTTCGGCAAGACGGAGGTGGCGTTGCGCGCGGCGTTCGTCGCCGTCGCCGACGGCAAACAGGTCGCTGTGCTGGTGCCGACCACCTTGCTCGCGGAACAGCATTTCCAGACCTTCTCGGACCGCTTCGCTGACTGGCCGGTCAGGATCGTGGAGCTTTCCCGCTTCCGCTCGACCAGGGACACTTCCGCCGCACTCGAAGGACTGGCCGAGGGACGGGTCGATATCGCCATCGGCACGCACAAACTGCTGTCGCGCGGCGTGGAGTTCAAGAACCTGGGACTGACCATCATCGACGAAGAGCATCGTTTTGGCGTGCGACAGAAGGAACAGCTCAAGGCCTTGCGCGCGGAAGTGGACGTGTTGACCCTGACGGCGACACCGATCCCGCGCACGCTGGCGATGTCGCTGGAAGGATTGCGGGATTTTTCGGTGATCGCCACCGCACCCCAGCGGCGATTGGCAATCAAGACTTTCGTTTCCACGATTGGCGACGGACTCATCCGCGAGGCCGTGCTGCGGGAACTCAAACGCGGCGGCCAGGTGTATTTCCTGCACAACGAGATCGACTCCATCCATCACATGGAGGATCGCCTGCTGAAGCTGCTGCCGGAAGCGCGTATCCGCATCGCGCACGGCCAGATGCCGGAGCGCGAACTGGAACTGGTGATGCGCGACTTCTACCAGGCGCGCTTCAATGTCCTGCTTTGCACGACCATCATCGAAACCGGGATCGACGTGCCGACCGCCAACACGATCATCATGAATCGCGCCGACAAATTCGGCCTGGCGCAACTGCATCAACTGCGCGGCCGCGTCGGCCGCTCGCATCATCAGGCCTACGCCTACCTGCTGACGCCGGACGAGGATGCCGTGGGTTCCCAGGCGAAGAAGCGGCTCGAAGCGATCCAGATGATGGAAGAACTGGGATCGGGTTTTTATCTGGCGATGCATGACCTGGAAATCCGCGGCGCCGGCGAAGTGCTCGGCGAATCCCAGAGCGGCGAAATGCAGGAGGTCGGCTTCGCGCTTTACGCCGAAATGCTCAACGCCGCGGTCAAATCGCTGAAGGCCGGCAAGGAGCCGGAACTATCGGGCAATTTCAATCTCGGCACCGAGATCAATCTGCACACGCCGGCATTGCTGCCCGAGGACTACTGCGCCGACATCCACGAACGCCTGGTGCTCTACAAGCGTCTGGCCGACTGCGAGACGCTCGAGGATCTGGAAGCCATGCAGGAGGAACTGGTGGACCGATTCGGACTTCCGCCCGAACCGGCGAAATGCCTGCTCGAAACGCACCGCCTGCGCATCGCATCGAAGGCGTTCGGCATTGTGCGCATCGACGCCGGACCGGAGACGCTGGTTCTGCAATTCATCCCCAACCCGCCGATCGATCCATTGAAAATCATTCGTTTGGTGCAGTCACGCAAGAATTTCAAGCTGAGCGGACCGGATCGCTTGCGCATCGAAGCCGCCATGCCCGATGTATCGGCGCGCACGGCGCAGGTGCGTTCGGTACTGAAAGAACTCGCATAGGCCGTCCCGGCGCAGGCCGGCGTGGATCGGGTGGCGCTCAATCCCATCTGTTGTCGCGAATGTAAACCTTGCCGTCCTCGACCTTGACGGGAAACGTCGGCGTGGGCTCGTATGCGGGAGGGGAAAGCGCTTCGCCCGTTCTGACGCAGAAGCGTGCGCCGTGCCGCGGACAGACGATCTCGTCGCCCTCGATCGGGCTGCCGCTGGTCAGTACCGTGCCGTCGTGGGTGCAGATATCCTCGATCGCGTAAAACTCTCCGTTGACATTGAACACTGCGGCGATGCTGCCGTCGAGATCGACGGTCTCGTAGTGGCCGGGCTGGATGGCTGCGGCTTCGGCAACAAAAATCCAGTCAGACATGAAAAGCCGTGATTGGTGATTAGTGAATAGTGATTGGAAGAGACTCGGACAAGCGGGTGCTTTTACCAGTCACCATTTACCAATCACCAGTTGCCGCCGTTATACGGCAACGACTTCCATCTCGGGATCGATGCGCTTGACCAGTCCTTCGATGCCGGCCAGCGTGCCGGAAATCGAGCTCGGGCAAGTGCCGCAGGCACCCTGGTAGTGGACTTTCAGCGTGCTGCCTTCCAGGCCGACAACGTAGAGGTCGCCGCCGTCGCCCTGCAGAAAAGGCCGCACCTCTTCGTCGAGCAACTCGTTGATCTGATCGAGCTTGAGTTTGTCGCTTTCGGACATTACAGCCCCGCCGCCTTCGTCTTCCGCCAGCCAGGCCGCCGCCTTGGCAAATTCTTCCGAGGCTTTCTGCGCGGCCGGGGCTTCACGGATCGGCGTCGCCACCTCGCGCAGCAGGTTCTGCCAGTCGGCCTCACCGTCCTGCGTCACCGTAATCCAGTTGTCGATGTAGAACACGTTGGTCACATGCGGGATGGCGAACAGCTTCGTCGCGAGTTCATCGCGCTGTGCCTGCTCCTCATTTTCGAACGAGCGCGCCAGGCCATTGGTCAGCGGCTCCTTGAGGACGAACTTGCGCGCATTCGGATTCGGCGTGTACTCGAGGTCGGCGATCTTGGGCATCAGCGTTCGGTCGCGACCGGATCGCGGTCGCCTTCGGTGGATATGGTTGCTTCGGAATTGAGGGCGGCGTGCAGCGTGTGCCACGGCAGGATCGCGCATTTCACACGCGAGGGCAGATCGCGGACTCCGGCGAATACGCTCAAGCGTCCAAGGTGATTCGGCTGGCTGCCCGTGTCAAGCAGCCCGATCGCCATGTCGCGAAATTCGCGGATCAGCTCTTCGGCTTCCTGCACGCTCTTGCCCTTGACGTTCGTGGTCATCATCGACGACGAAGCCTTGCAGATCGCGCAGCTCTCGCCTTCGAATGCAATGCTCCCGACCTTGTCGCCGTCGAGCTTCAGCGACAGCCAGATGTGATCGCCGCACAGCGGATTCAGTCCCTCGGCCTGATGGCTCGCGTCGGCAAGCTTGCCCCAGTTACGCGGCTTCTTGTTGTGATCGAGGATCACTTCCTGGTAGAGATTCTTGGAATTCATGACCGGTTCGATCGGAGGAGGCTCAGCCGAAAATTTTCCGGACCTTGTGAATGGCTCCCACCAGCGCATCCACTTCCGGCATCGTGTTGTAAAGGTAGAACGACGCGCGCGCGGTGGCCGGGATACCGAAGCGCTGCATGACCGGCTGCGCGCAGTGATGCCCGGTGCGCACCGCAACGCCTTCCTCGTTGAGAATGGTGCCGACGTCGTGCGGATGCACGCCCTTCACGGTGAACGAGAGCACGCCGGCCTTTTCCCTCGCCGTCCCGACGATACGCACGTCCTTCAGTTGCCTGAATGCTTCGGTTGCATAGACAGTCAGATCATGCTCATGCGCCGCTATCCGGTCCATGCCCACGCTTTCCAGATAGTCGACCGTCGCCCCCAGACCGATCCCCGCGGCGATCGGCGGCGTTCCGGCTTCGAACTTGTGCGGGATCACGTTGTAGGTCGTCTTCTCGAACGTCACAGACAGGATCATGTCGCCGCCGCCTTCGAAGGGCTTCATTTTCTCGAGCAGGGCCGCCTTCCCGTAAAGGATGCCGATACCCGTGGGCCCGCACATCTTGTGGGCGGAGAAGGCGTAAAAGTCGCAGTCGAGATCCTGCACGTCCACCTTCATATGCGGAATCGCCTGCGCCCCATCGACCAGCACAGGCACGCCGTGCTCATGCGCAGTCTCGATCATTGCCTTGACCGGATTGATGGTGCCCAGCGCATTGGAAACGTGAGTAATGGCAACGAGCCTGGTGCGACTGTTGAAGAACTTTCGATAATCCTCGAGCAATAATTCGCCCGCGTCGTTGCAGGGAATCACCCGCAGTTTCGCGCCCTTCTCTTCGCACAGCATCTGCCAGGGCACGATATTGGAATGGTGCTCAAGCTGCGAGACGATAATTTCGTCGCCGGCGCCGATGAACGCCCGTCCGTATCCGTGCATCACCAGGTTCACCGAGTCCGTCGTGCCGCGCGTATAAATAATTTCGCGCGCTTCCTTCGCATTGATGAAGCGCTGGATCTTGGCGCGAGCGCCCTCATAGGCGGCCGTCGCAGTTTCCGACAGATAGTGCACGCCGCGATGGATGTTGGCATGTTCGGCCGTCTGGTAGTGCACCAGCCGGTCGATCACTTGCTGGGGCATCTGGCTGCTGGCAGCGTTGTCCAGGTAAGCGAGCGGCTTGCCGTTGACCTTGAGTTTCAATATCGGGAAACCAGCGCGAATGCGCTCGATATCGAGTGCACCGGAAGGTCGGACTGTCTGAAGAACGGAACTGCTGGCGGTCATGCTGTTTCTCTCGTCTGTGTCTGTTCGAGGACGGTCTTTTCCAACTGGTCCACGAGGGACTTCACCGGGATGCGCTCGATGACCTGCGCGGCAAACGCATAAGTCAGCAGGTTGCGGGCCGCCGTATCCGAAAGGCCGCGGCTTTTGAGATAGAACAGTTCATCTGCATCGATCTGCCCAACCGTGGCGCCGTGCGCGCATTTGACGTCGTCGGCGAAAATCTCCAGTTGCGGCTTGGTATCGACATGCGCCTTGTCGGA
>WNFI01439302.1_pt1 | contig 13498 bp, 15 predicted proteins | sample 5400471 | NCBI WGS metagenome assembly WNFI01 (sample SAMN13153348, study PRJNA577476) | soil metagenome | isolation source: 100 cm saprolite on Douglas fir-dominated hillslope | place: USA:California | collected 2013-09-17 | reverse complement strand
CCAGCCGATGCAGCTGAAGCAGTGGACCCTGGTCGACGGCCAAGGTGTCGAGACCCAGGTGGCGCTGACCGATCCGGTGCTGGGGGGGCCGATCGACCCCAAGCGCTTCGACTTTCCCGACGCCCATCACCCACGCGGCACTGCCCGCTGAGGCGGCTTGCGGTGTCGGCCGGTCGCGTTATTTGATAGGATGGCTCGAACGACCATCCGGACCCTTGAATGACGCCGCTCATTGGCATTCCCGCCTGCGCCCGCATCAAGACTCCTGGCCCGATCCATCATGTCGGCGAGAAATACATCAACGCCGTGGTCAACGGCGTGCGTGGACTGCCGGTGCTGATCCCGGCCGTCGGCGGCAGCGTCGACCTGGATGAGCTGATCGCCAGGCTCGACGGGTTGCTGCTGACCGGCAGCCCATCCAATGAGCCTGCACCAGCTCGTGCACGAGATCGACGGCAAGCGCGACCATCGCTCCGACAAATCGAAGCCGATCGGAGAGCGCTATGGACCGGCGCACCCGGTCCGCCTCTTGCCCGGCGGCGCGCTGGCCCGGCTCTTCGGCGCCGAGGAGGTGATGGTGAACTCGCTCCACGCCCAGGGCATCGACCGCTTGGGCTCGGGGCTCATTGCCGAGGCGACCGCTCCCGACGGCCTCATCGAGGCCGTCAGCGTTGCCGGCGCCCGCGCCTTTGCCCTTGGCGTGCAATGGCATCCGGAGCATCCGAGCGTGGAAAGCCCGGTCTCGAAGCCGCTCTTTCAAGCCTTTGCCCAGGCCTGCCGCGAGCGCGCCGAAGCGCGTCAGCGGGCTCGCGCGGCGTGAAGCGGACGGCTTTAGCGGGGCGTCGCGCCAACCCATATTGGGGCTAGCTCACGAGCGAATTGGCTCCGGCGCGCGCCCTTAAGCCGCGCCCCAGGATCTTCCACGCATGGTTGTTCCCGTCACCATCCGGCAATGGCCGGCCCCCATCGCGGCCGAGCCGGGCCAGTCGATCCTGGAGGCGGCACTCAAGGCGGGCGTGCCCTATCCCCATGGTTGCCGCTCCGGCACCTGCGGGGCCTGCAAATCGCGGCTCTTGAGCGGCAAGGTCAGCTTGGCGCCCTACTCGAAATTTGCCTTGAGCGAGGCCGAGCGCCAGCGCGGGCTCATCCTCGCCTGCCGGGCGCGGACGGCCGAGCCGGTCGAAGTCGCCTGGCTCGAGCTCGGCGACGAGATCACGCATCCGATCCGGGTGCTCGGCTGCCGGGTCGCCGGCCTCGAGGATTTGACCCACGACATCAAGGGGGTGAGCCTGGCGATCGAGACCGGCCGGCCGTTCACCTTCGCGGCCGGGCAGTATGCGAGCCTGACTTTTCCCGGCCAGCGCCCGCGCGACTATTCCATGGCCAGCCGGCCGAGCGAAGCCCGGCTCGACTTCCATATCCGTCGCATGCAGGGCGGCAGCGCCAGCGCCTTCGTCACCTCCGAGCTTAAGCCGGGCGCTCCGGTCGAGCTCGAGGGGCCGTTCGGGCAGTGCTATCTGCGCCTCGCCCATGACGGCCCGGTGCTGGCGATCGCCGGCGGCTCGGGCCTGGCCCCGATCAAGTCGATCGTCGAGACCGCGCTGGCCCAGGGCAAGACCCAGCCGATCCATCTCTATTTCGGCGTCCGCGACGAGCGCGACCTCTATCTGGAAGAGCACTTCCTGAGGCTCGCCCGCGACTTTCGCAATCTCCGCTTCGTGCCCGTGCTGTCCCATGCGCGGGCGCCGACCGGACGGCGCACCGGCATGCTGCACCAGGCGCTGGCGGCGGACTTCCAGACGCTAGCCGGCGCCAAGGCCTATGTCGCCGGACCGCCGGTCATGGTCGAGGCGGTGGTGCCGGTCCTGCTCGAGCGCGGCTTGCGCGCCGACGATTTGCACGCCGATCCGTTCACGACCGAGGCAGATAAAGTCGAGGGCGCAGCCTCGGCTTGAGCCGCGCCGGCCTTTCGTAGAAGATCGGCCCCGATCGTGAAGACCGTTCCCCTGATCCAGCCGGCGCCGCGCGCGCCCACGTCGGAAGCAGCGCTGGCTTCGGTCGAGCGCTTTCGCCGCCTCATCTCCAACGGATCCTGGTTCGCTGCGGTCGGGGCTCAGCTCACCGCGGCCGAGCTCGGCGAGGTTGCCTCCTACCTCGCCGCCATCGGGCTCGGCCGCTGGTCGATCCGGGCGGTGCAGGACTGGGCGCAGGCCGGCGCGCTGTCGGCCAGGGACGTTTGGGATTCCGAATGGCGCGAGGCCGAGCAGGATCTGCGCCTCCGCCTGTTCGAGGCCGCGCGCGCCGGCCTCGACGAGGCTCAGCTGAACGCCAGCTTGGCGACGGTCGCGGAGGCGGCTCAGGATGCCGTTCATGGCGCAGCGGCACTGGTCGCTGCCCGCTCGGGCTCGGCCGATGCAGCACTCCTGCGCGAAGCCGCGAGCGCAGCGGCGTCGGCGTCGGCCGATGCAGCGCTGGCGCTCGCCACCGGCGGCAACGCCGACCATCCGTTCGCCACCAAGCACCGTCTCTTCGCCGCCGGCCGGTGGCCGCTCGGCGTCGTCGACGGCCAATTTCATCTCTTTTGAGCCAGGAGGGACCATGACTGCACCGACGACGCTGAAGGCGCCCAGCCCGACATCGCCAGTCTTCGCCGTGCCGGTCTGGCCGGTGCCGACCGTGCCGGTCGCCGGCGAAGCGTCGGTCTTCCCGGTCCGGCGCATCTACTGCGTCGGTCGCAACTATGCCGCGCACGCCCGCGAGATGGGGGCCGATCCGACCCGCGAGGATCCGTTCTTCTTCGCCAAGCCTGCGGACGCGATCGTCGCCGACGGCGCCGCCCTCTCCTATCCGCCGGCGACCAAGAATCTGCATCACGAGTTCGAGCTGGTGGTGGCGCTCAAATCCGGCGGCGCCGCGGTGCCGGTCGAAAAGGCGCTCGGCCTGGTCTATGGCTACGCCGCCGGCCTCGACATGACTCGGCGCGACTTGCAGAACGCCGCCAAGGCCGCCGGCAAGCCCTGGGACATGGGCAAGGGCTTCGACCGCTCGGCGCCCTGCTCGGCGATCGTGCCGGCTTCCCGCATCGGCCATCCGGCAAAGGGCCTGATCCAGCTCAAGGTCAACGGCACGGTCAAGCAGAAGGGCGATCTCGCCGATCTCATCTGGAACGTCGCCGAGACCATCAGCTTCCTCTCCGGCCTGGTCGAGCTCGCCGCCGGCGACCTCATCTACACCGGCACGCCCGACGGCGTCGGCCCGGTCCAGGCCGGCGATCTCCTCGAGGGCCATATCGAAGGCGTCGCCGACCTCAAGGTTCGCTACGCGAGATGAGACTGCGCATCACCACCTGGAACGTGAATTCGGTTCGGTTGCGCATCGAGCTGGTGAAGCGGATCCTGGAAGAGCAACGGCGTGGCCATCCTGGCGCGCGAGCCCTTCGCCGGCACCGACACGATCGATTGGTGCGACAAGAGCGACAGCCGGCACATCTGGTGCCGGCTGGCCAGCGGCGTCGAGGTGCACAATGTCTACGTCCCCTCCGGCGGCGACATTCCCGACCCCGCCGAGAACGACAAGTTCGCGCACAAGCTCCGCTTCCTGGACGAGATCACCGGCTGGTTCCAGGGTGCGCGCAAATCCACCACGCCGATGATCCTGGTGGGCGATCTCAACGTGGCGCCGCTCGAGCACGATGTGTGGTCGCACAAGCAGCTCCTGGACGTGGTCTCGCATACGCCGATCGAGGTCGAGAAGCTGACCAAGTGGCAGCGCGGGCTCGGCTGGGTCGACGCCGTGCGCCACTTCGTGCCGGAGAATGAGAAGCTCTATACCTGGTGGAGCTACCGCGCGCGCGACTGGCAGATCTCCAACCGCGGCCGCCGGCTGGATCATGTCTGGGTGACCAAGCCCTTGGCAAAGTCGCTCGAGCGTCACGAGATCCTGGCGCGCGCCCGCGGCTGGGACAAGGCCTCGGACCACGTGCCGGTCACGGTGGACTTGAACCTATAGCGCACACGAGACGAAAGAGAGATACACCACAGAGACACAGAGAGCACCGAGACGAATCGGGATGGCGCGCAAAGCGCGCGATTTCGATTCATCTCCCTGATCTCCGTGTCTCCGTGGTGAATCATCTTCTTCATCAAGACCACCGCGCGGCGGTGTCGAGAGTTCGAGCGATGCATTCCCGACAAGAGCTCGCTGACCATTTTCGAAAGCTCGGCGTGGCGCCGGGCGACACGGTCATGCTGCACGCTTCCATCCGCGCGGTCGGCGCCGTTGCGGGCGGCCCGGATCAGATCCATTTGGCGCTCAAGGATGCACTCACTGCCGACGGCATGCTCATCATGTATGCGGGTTGCCCGCGGCATTTCGATGAGCTCGGACGTGGACGCCTGACGCCGGACGAGGAGAAAGAGCTCGTCGAAAAGCTTCCCCCGTTCGACCCGCAGACCGCACGTGCTGATCGAGACAACGGAGCGCTGGTGGAGCTGCTGCGCAGCTACCCCGACTCGCGCGCGAGCAGCCATCCAGCCCGTTTCGTCGCCTGGGGCGGGCAGGCCGAGACTGTGTTGTCCGATCAGCCTTGGCATTTCGCCGTCGGTCGCGACTCGCCGCTCGACCGGCTTCAGCAGCGCGACGGCAAGATCCTATTGCTCGGCTCGGACCACGACCAGGTAACCTTTCTCCACTATGTCGAGCACGTTGCCGACTTCTCCGGCAAGCGGGTCGCGCGGTACCGAGTACCGATCGAAGAGGCCGGCAAGCGCGTGTGGCGCGAGGTCGAGGAGTTCAATACCGCCGGCGACGGCGTGCATCCGCACTGGCCTGATCGCTTCTTCGCGAAGATCGTGGATGGCTTTCTCGCCAAGACGAATAATCAAGGCGGCTTGGTGGGAGACGCGAGATCCTGGCTGTTCAGCGCTCGCGGGCTCCTCGAGTCTGCCATGCCGATCATGAAATCGGTCGCCGCCGATGCGCGGGCGGCCGCGGGTTTGCGTGAGCGCGCGCGCTAGCCGCGCTCGCTCATGACAGCACGACATCAAATCGACCGATCTTGCCTTCGCCGGGATCGCCGATCTTCATCAGCAGTTTTTCATTGAAGAGCGAGTCGCGGCGGTTTGCGGGCTCGCCTGGAAAATACAATTGGGTCGTCAGCACGCGACCGCCCGGCTTCTGCACCTTCACATGGTAGTGCCGGGTGCGGCCGGGATAGAGGGCCGGCACGATCGTCTCGAACCACCAGCGGCCGCCATCGTCGGTCAATTGGTAGCCGCGCAACTTGAATCCCTTGTTGTCGTAGGCGCCGGTCTCATCCGCGTGCCAGAGCTGGACCATGGCCTTGGCGACCGGGCGGCAGGCAGCGTCGAAGACGAAGCCGGCGACCGCGATCCGCTCGGCTTGGGGCCGGTCCGATGCAAGCTCCCGCCTCAGGGGCGCGTTCGGCTTGAAGTAGGGGCCTTCGGTCTCGGCGACCGTCGGCTCGGCATGGCCGATGCATTCGGGCGTGAGCTCCAGCTCGCGCGCGCTTGCGGCAACGGCGCGGCGCAGTCCTGAAGACGCAAGGCCCGGCGCGGCTAAGAGGGTGGCAAGTACGGCACGGCGTGTCGGCACCATCGCTCGATCCTCACGAAGGTGGAAAGCCCCGGCCGCCGCACGGGGGCAATGCCCGGCTGCGTCTGCGGCGATCGGGTCTCAAGGCCACTTATACGGCCGGAGCAAACGGCTCCTGCGGCCTCTCCAGCGCCGAGGATGGATGGTGCGCCTTTATGGCTTGGCCTGGCTCACCAGCACCGGGGTCTTGCGGTTGAGGCCGGGAAACAGCCGCTCCAAATTCGCCAGCTTCGGCAGGTCGTTGTAGACGATGTAGGGGCTGTTCGGATGCAGAGTCAGGTAATCTTGATGGTACGGCTCGGCCGGATAGAACGCCTCCAAAGCGCCGATCTTGGTTGCGATCGGCTTGTTGAGCACGCCGGCCTTGTCGAGCTGGGCGATGTAGCTCTCGGCGATGCGGCGCTGACCATCGTTCCCAGCGAAGATCTCGGAGCGATATTGCGGCCCGACATCGGGGCCCTGCCGATCGCGCTCGGTCGGATTGTGCGCGACCGAGAAGTAGATCTGCAGAATCGTCCCGTAGCTGATGAGGGCGGGATCGAACGTCACCTCCACCGATTCGGCATGCCCGGATGCGCCCCTGGCTTCAAGGGCTCGTCCACGGAAGGCGCCGGGACGACCATCGCGGTCTCGCCGGAGGCGGCACCACCAGTCCACAGCGCCCAGGCAAGCGCGATCAGGACCAAGCCCCAGGCTGCCGAGCTGCCGCGAGTGGGCATCCAGGAGCGGCGAGGGTCTGCAGGTCGGTTCGACATCGTCCGGCTCCTTGCGGGCTGGCGGCGCTGACGCAGCGGCCGTCCGATCCTGAGGTAGATGCAAAGACGCCCAGGCGCAATGGGCTCCCGGCCGGCTCACAGGGTCTTGATGCTCACTCCATCGGATAGTCGTAGCGGATGAAGCCCTTGAAGCGCGCGAGCGTGTCGTAGAGGGCGCGGGCCCGGGCATTGCTTTCCTTGGTGTGCCAATAGAATCGGGGTGCGCCGCGCACCTTGGCGGCTTCGGCCACGCGCTCGATCAGCGCGCGCGCCACGCCGCGGCCGCGCGCCGCTTCGTCGACGAACAGATCGTGCAGATAGCAGTTGTCATCCATCCAGGTGTTGGCATGGAAGAAATAATGCGCGATGCCGACCAGCTCGCCGTCGAGATGCGCGCCCAGACCGTAAATGCCGTCCTGCCGCAGCAGGCGTTGCCACGTCTCTTCGTAGCGGGAGTCCGGATGCACGGTCTCGTAGAAGGCCTTGTAGCCGCGCGCGAGCACTTCCCAACGCGCGCGATCTTGCGGGCGGAGAGGCGCGATCTCGATCGTGCGCGACGAACGCGGCGGCGGGTTCGTTGCCTCAGTCGGCGGCATAGCGCGCCAGCACGTCGTCGATGGTATCGGCCTTGGCGAACGCCGTCAGATAATCCGGCAGCGGCGTCGCCGGCTTCAATCGCGGATCGGCAACGGCCTCCCCGGTAACCGTGGTGAGCGGCAAGACTCCGGCCCAGACCGGGAGGTCGTAGTCCGGCTCATCGTCGATCGGCGGGCCGGTGCGCACCTTGGCCACCGCCTCTTCGATGGTCATCGCCATCACGATCGTCGCCTTCATCTCCTGGGTGTTGGCGGTGCCGAAGGCGAGCACCGAACGGTAGTTGATCGAGTGGTGGAAGCCGGAGCGCGCCAGCACGAATCCGTCGACATGGGTCACGGTCAGGCACACCTTCAGGCCCGCCGATTGCGCCCTGAGCATCCGGCTCGCCGAGGAGCCGTGCCAATAAAGCGCCTCGCCCTCGCGCCAGAACGAGGTCGGCGTCACATAGGGCTGGCCGTCGATGACATAGCCGACATGGGCGATGAAGGCGGCGTCGAGCACGGCATGCACGGTCTTGCGGTCGTAGTGCGCCCGCTTCGGCAGGCGCTTGATGCGCGAGCGCGGGGTCGGCGTATAGGCGTCCATGACGGTTCCCGTTGATGGTCCGGAGCGACCGTCATCAAGCCAGGAAAGTGGTTGGCAAAAAAGGTCCGGATTTGCATAATTGATGGTACCACTTTGGAGCCGCGCGCATGCTCGCCCCAACCCGCCGCCCACGCGCCGCCCGGCAAATGCTCCTTGCCTTGGCGCTCGATGCCGGCACCGCGGTGCCGCTGCACCGCCAGCTCTATCAGCAGCTGCGCGAGGCGATCCTGACCCGGCGCCTCAAATCCGGGGCGCGGCTGCCGTCGAGCCGGCTGTTGACCGACGAGCTCGGCGTCTCCCGCAACACGGTGCTGGCGGCGATCGATCAATTGGCGGCCGAGGGCTATGTCGCCACGCGCACCGGCTCCGGCACCTTCGTTGCGCAACTGGCTCCGGAGACGCCGGCGCCACCGTCGCGCCCGGCCGGACCGACGCGGGCGCCCGGCCCGGCGGCCGCACTGTCCGAGCGCGGCCGGGCGCTCGCCGCCGCCGCCTTGCCGCGCAGCCTCGCCGGCGGCGCCTTCATGCCCGGGCTCGCCGATCACCGGGAATTTCCTTTTGCACTGTGGTCGCGGATGCTGGCCAAGGCGTGGCGCCGGCCGCCGGCCGCGCTGGTGCAGCCGGGAGCGGCGGCAGGCGAGCTCTGGCTGCGCCGGGCGCTCGCCGACTATCTGGGTGCCACCCGCGGTGTGGTCTGCAGCGCCGAGCAGATCTTCATCGTCCATGGCGCGCGCCAAGCGATCGACCTCGCCGCGCGGGCGCTCATCGATCCAGGCGACATCGTCTGCGTCGAAGAGCCGGGCTGGCCCGGGCTGCGCGGCACGCTCGCCGCCAGCGGCGCCAGGCTGACGCCGCTTGTGGTCGACGAATCGGGCCTCACCATTGCCGAGCGGCTGAAGCCGCGGCTCATCTGCGTGTCGCCGTCGCATCAATATCCCATGGGCGTCACCATGAGCCTCGCCCGCCGGCTGGAGCTCATCCAATGGGCGAAGCGGAGCGACGCCTGGATCCTCGAAGACGACTACGACAGCGAGTACCGCTATGGCGGCCGGCCGCTGGCGGCCCTGCAGGGCCTGGATGAGGATGGGCGCGTCGTCTATGTCGGCACCTTCTCCAAGGTGCTGTTCGCCTCCTTGCGCCTGGCCTATCTGGTGGTCCCGGCCGCCATCGTCGATACCGTGGCCCGGGTCAGGGCAACCCTCGACGACTATCCCTCCGCCATCGCCCAGCCGGCCTTGGCGGAGTTCATCGAGGCCGGGCATTTCGCCGCTCATATCCGCCGCATGCGCCGGCGCTATCAGCTGCGCCAAGAGCTCCTGGTGGCGGCGGCAAGGCGGCATCTCGGCGGGCTCGTCGAGCTCGAGCCGAACCCGGCCGGCATGCATCTCTTGGCCCGGCTCGGGCCGCGCCTGGCGGGCGTCATCGACGATCGCCAGGCGCAGCGCCTCGCCGCCGACGCCGGCATCGTCACCATGCCGCTGTCGCTCTACTTCCACGGCCCGGCGACATCGCAGGGATTGCTGCTGGGCTATGCGCCGGTCGCCGAGGCCGAGATCGAGCCGGCGGTGGTGCGGCTGGCGCAGGCGCTGGCTCCGGCTATGCGGAAACCGCGCCCGAGCCTGGCATCGACCCGCAAGCGGCGCTATCAATCGCCTTTGGGCGGCAGTAGCTGAGGAGGAAGCGACATGCGCGGGCAGCCATCCTATCTCCGCACTCTTTGCGCGATCATCGCCGCGTCGATCCTGCTCGTTCCGGGAACCGGCTTTGCCCAGCGCGCCTCCGCCGGCCATCCGAACATCGTCTTCGTGCTGACCGACGATCTCTCCTGGAACCTGGTGCAATACATGCCGCATGTCGTCCGGATGCAGAAGGATGGCGTCACCTTCGCCAACTACTTCGTCACCGATTCACTCTGCTGCCCCTCGCGCAGCTCGATCTTCACCGGACGCTATCCGCACAACACCGGGATCTTCCGCAATGTCGGCGAGGACGGGGGCCACGCCGCCTTTCGCAGCCGCGGGCTCGAGCGGACGACCTTCGCAGTCACCCTGTCCGGAGCCGGCCACCGCACTGCCATGCTCGGCAAATACCTCAACGGCTATCTCCCGGCCAAGGACGGCGTCCCGGCCGGGTGGAGCGAATGGGGGGTCGCCGGCAACGGCTATCCCGGGTTCAACTATGGGCTCAACCAGAACGGCCGCCTGCTCCGCTACGGAGCCAGCGCCTCGGACTACATGACCGATGTGCTCTCGGGCCTCGCCGTGCGCTTCATCAAGGAGGCGGGCGACCGGCCGTTCCTGATCGAGATCGCCACCTTCGCGCCGCACGCGCCCTACACGCCCGCACCTCGGGACGCGCAAGCAGTTGCGGGCCTCAGCGCGCCCAGAACGGCGGCGTTCGATGCGGCACCGGATGCGAGCACGCCGCCCTGGCTCAGCCGGATGCCGGCGCTCACTGACAGGGACCGGGCGGCGCTCGATGCAGCGTTTCGCAAGCGTGCCCAGTCCGTGCTCGCCGTCGACAAGATGATTGGCGAGCTCGAAGCCGCCGTTGCCGCCATCGGCAAGGAGAAGAGCACCTATTTCGTGTTCAGCTCCGACAATGGGCTGCACATGGGCGAGCACCGCATGATGCCGGGGAAGATGACGGCCTATGATATCGACGTGCATGTTCCGCTGATCGTAGCGGGTCCCGACCTTCCCGCTGGTCGCGTGGTCGATGCGCTCGCCGAGAACGTCGACTTGAATCCGACCTTCCTCGAGCTCGCCGGCGCGACCAGCCAGTCAGCGGTCGGCCAATCTGCGGTCGGCCAATCAGCGGTCGACGGACGCAGCCTGGTGCCGTTGCTGCGTGGCGAGAAGCCGACCGATTGGCGGAGCGCGATCCTGGTCGAGCACCACGGTCCGCTCAAGGATCCGAGCGATCCCGACGCACCCGCCGCGCGCTCGGGCAATCCGCCGAGCTACGAGGCAATGCGCACGGCGCAGGCACTCTATGTCGAGTATGCCGATGGATTTCGCGAGTATCACGATCTCGCCGCCGATCCCGCGGAGCTGCGCAACAGCTATAGAACCTTGCCGGATCGGGACAAGGTTCGGCTGCACGAGACCTTGGCGGCGATGCAGAGTTGCCAGGGAAGCAAAGCCTGCACAGCGGCGGCGCTCACCCTTGAGCGCCAAGTCGCCCAAGGAGACGAGGCCGACCATGCGCTTTTGACGGTTCAGCACCGTCAGGTGATGAATCTCATTTTTCTGCATGACCTGCACGGCCTTGTCGACGCCTTCGTCCTCGAAGCAGAAGTGCATTCCCTTGGACATCACGTCGCGCGCCGTCAGGCCGCTCAAATCTTCGTTGGCGGCAACCGCACGGTAGGTGATATCGCGGTCGGTGATCATGCCGACGAGGCGATCGTTCTCGCCGACCGGGATGCATCCGATCTCGTTGTCGCGCATGATGCGGGCCGCTTCCGAGACTGGAATATCCGGCGCGATCCACTGCACATGGCCGCTCATGACTTCCTTGATGATCATTGCGTCCTCCTGATCCAAGTGGGCGACGCGCGGCTTGGCTCGCGGACGTCTCGAGGGGTCCGGTGAGGCAAGGTTGGCGCCGCTGGGTGCCGGAGGCGGCTTGACCGGCCTCCTTCGGCCCGTTCAGAGCCGAGGCCTTCAGCGTTCTGAAGAAGGCGCCGGCATGCGAAGGATGGTAGTCCATCTCGCGCCGCCGAAGCTGTGTTCACACCAGATCCGCGCCGTGACATTTTTTTGCCACGGCCATTGTGCAGCGCGCTCAAGCCTCTGGCTTGAGCGCCGTCACTTCAATCTCGACCTTCATCTCCGGGAAGGTCAAGGGCGTGCAGATGGTGGTGTTGGTCGGGCGGATCTTGTCGAAGTGCCGCTTCAAGACCGCCGACACGGTCATGACGTCGCCGGGATCGGGCACATAGACCCGAACCCGCACGACGTCCTCGAGCCGCGAGCCGGCCTTCGCCAGGGCGTCTCGAATATTGGCGAGCGCCTGCTCGGTTTGCGCGGCCGCACCGTCGGCGAAGACGCCGGTCTTGAAGTCGGCGCCGACGGTGCCGCTGACGAAGACGAAGCGGCCGTCGACGACGGCGCGCGCATAGCCGGCGAGCTCTTCGTATTTCGAGCCGGAATAGATGCGCTCACGCGGCATCGAGGGCGAGCTTGGTAGGCATCGCCGAATGACTGCCGAGAGACGCCCTCAGCCGTCGACCTGCTTGATCAGCGCCGCCATCTCCTCGGCGCTGAAGATGTGGTCGATGCCGAGCTCCTCGCCCTTGATGTTCCACACCAGGGCCTGCCCGCTGACATCGCCATTGGCGTCGAACTCCAAGGGACCGGTGGCGCCGCTGTAGCGGATCGGCTTGCCGGCTTTGATGAGCTCGACCGCCTTCTTGTACTCGTCCGGCCCGGTGCCGACCACGGTGCCCGACGTATTTTGGATCTTGCGCACCGCATCGCGGATGGCAGGGCCGGAGAGATCGGGCGCCAGATTCATGGCGAGCGCCATCACCACGATCGCATCGTACTGGTTCGGCAGGCCGGGACCGTCGGCGCTGCGGTTGAAGGCGGCCTGATAGGCCTTGCGGAAGGCGTCGACTTGCGGGGTGTTGGCCGGCGCGAAATCCGTGCCGAAGGCCTTCTGCAGGAACTTGGATCCCACCGCCTTCACATATTCGGGCGCGCGGTCGGAGTTGATGAGGATGATGTTCTGGTGTCCACCCAAGGACAGCCATTCGCGGGTGATGGTGGCGGCATCCTGCGGGAAGGCGACGAAGAACGCCGCATCGGGCTTCTCGGCCAAGGCCAGCGTCACCTCGGGCCGGTAGGAGGGCTGGTTGTCGTTGAACGGAATCGCCTTGCTGACCTCGCCGCCGAGTTTCTTGAACGCGGCCCCGAAGTCCTTGACCATGCCGGTGCCGAAGTCGGTGTTGATGTAGATCATCGCCACCTTCTTGTAGCCGCGGTCGATCGCGGCCTTGGCCGTGGTGTAGGCCTGCATCTTGACGGTGGGGAAGGTGCGGAAGAAGAAGCCGCCGGTCTTGCCCTCCTGGGAGAGCGTGGTGAAGGTGGTTGCGGTCGAGCAGCAGCTGATCATCGGAATCTTCGAAGGTGCGGCCACCGCATTCAGGATCGGCAAGCTGACGCCGCTCGACACCGTGCCCGACAGCACCGGCACGTGCTCGACCTCGACCAGATACTTGGCCGCGTCGACGCCGACCGTCGGCTGACCCTGGTCGTCGCGCAAGATGAACTGCACCTGGCAGCCCTTGACGCCGCCGCCCTGGTTGACGTGGTCGATGGCGAGCTGTGCGCTATCGGCGATGCTCTTGCCGGTCGGTCCCATCGAGCCGGTCAAGGGCAGGATGCCGCCGATCTTGACCGGGCAGGCGGGCCCGCTCTGGGCTTGGGCGGGGCTCAGATAGGCGAGCCCGAGCAGGGCCGCGCCGATGGCTGGAATGATGCTTCGATTCATTGTTGTGCCTCCCGTCCGAAGCTGGTTCGAGGGAGAGCCTACACCGACTGGGACGGCAAGATCACCCGACATGACGGGAGACCACCGGCTCCTCGCCGATGAGGCCCTTCGGCCTATAGAGAAGGGCCAGCACCAGCAACAGGCCGATGAGGATGCTCTGCACCGCGCCCCCCTGGGCCTGGTAGTGGACCGGGATCAGCTTGGAGATCAGCGTGCCGCTCCCGGTCCAGATGCCCCAGACGATGAAGGCGCCGAGGAGCGCCCCCTTGTTGTTGCCGCTGCCGCCGACGATCAGCATCGCCCAGATCTGGAAGGTGATGATCGGCGTGTAGTCGAATGGGCTGACGAAGCCGATGAAGCTCGCATAGAGCGCGCCGGCAAGGCCCATGATGGTGGCGCCGAGCACGAAGGCCTGGAGGCGGAAGCGGAGCACGCTCTTGCCCAGCGCC
>WNFI01097556.1_pt1 | contig 13498 bp, 9 predicted proteins | sample 5400471 | NCBI WGS metagenome assembly WNFI01 (sample SAMN13153348, study PRJNA577476) | soil metagenome | isolation source: 100 cm saprolite on Douglas fir-dominated hillslope | place: USA:California | collected 2013-09-17 | reverse complement strand
CTCGTTGAGCCATCCCTTCATCAGCTTGTATTGGGCTTCTTGTGAAAGTGTCTCCATGCCTCCAGCATATCACATCTCTTTGGATAGGTTATTTCAGCGTGCCTCCTTAGATGAACCGTTCCTCGTTGTGGTCGGCTAGCGTTACTCGTGTCTCACATCTACAGGCAAAAATAAAGAGTTTTCCCGCACGGATGGCGCTTCGCACTACAGTCAGAATTGTTGACATGTAGTTTATACTTGAGAATAAACCAAAGGAGTTTTAGAGGGATTGGCTTTCTCATTATCGTTTGACTTATAGTAATAATTTGCCTATAATACTAGCCTACCATGATACCGGAACAGAGCATGATAATAAGCCAATTCAGAGGCAGGACACTTGCGAGCGGATATCGTGTGCATAACGAAGAGCCGCTGGGAGTCGGAGGTATGGGCGCGGCGTTAAAAGCCACGTATGAGAGAAACGGCTCACTTGTTGTTGTTAAGCTGGATACAGCATTCATAAACAACCCAAAAGAAAAGGGAAATTTCCTCAGAGAAGCGCAAACAATCTCGCATCTTCGCCACCCTCATATTATCGCGTATTACTGGCATGGTTTTGAAAAAATTCCTAATATAAAAAACCCCAGTGAGTTTGAAGAATACCCATACTTTGTTATCGCTTACGCGAATGAAGGATCTCTCAAAGATCTCATGAACAGAGTAGGTTTGTTGCCCTCGGATCAGTCTGTTGGGTATCTTATTGACGCGGCAGATGCCTTGGATTTTGCTCATAAAGAAAAGGTTCTCCACCGGGATATTAAACCACATAATTTACTACTCAATAACGGAAATGTTTTGGTTGCTGATTTTGGGATTGCCCATACCGCTCACAGGTTACAAACCACATCCTTACAATCATTGCCTGATGGATCTGGCACTCCTCCGTACATGCCTCCCGAACAAATTAAGGGTAAACCAATCATACCAAGCGATGTGTACGCGTTTGGCATAACCGCGTATGAATTATTTACCACAAAAAGACCAATTTCCGCTACAACCGGCGTTGAATATTACCGAGCCAGTGATACAGATGAACCGCTTCCTATTGAAGAAATGAGAAGACGAAATGGTTTGGAAATGGATGATGTCGCGGCAGCGCATGAACGGCTTGTGAGGAGGACTCTTCAAAAAGACCCGAGAAATAGACCTCAGACAATGGCAGAAGTCAGAGACAGGTTGACAGAAACCCAGAAAAAAGTTGAAGAGGAACGACGGAAACAAAAAAAAATTATGGATATGACGACCGTTGTTATGGCTCAACAACCGCCACAATCTTCTCCTGACCAGACTACCGCGATGATTGCTGCAACAAACATAGTTCCAATCATAAATGAGCAAGAAAAAATCAAAAGAGAAAAAATGATTGATCAATTATATCCGGTCGCTCAAAGTTTTATTCAGGTAAATGACAAAGAAAAAGCATTAGAAGTATTTGATGAAATACTTCATCTTGATCCTACGCATTTATACAGCTTACTCGAAAAAGGAAAACTTTTAGGGGCAATGGGGAAGTATCAAGAAGCTATCGGAGTCCTGGATATCATCCCGACTTTGGATAAGTCGCAACGTTGGAGCAGGGATTATTTTGAAGAAAAAATAAAGGTATATCTGTTATATGGAGATACCCTTGTCAAAGAGGGAAAACCATATCAGGCTGTACAAGTTTATGACGAAGTTATCCAAAAACTCTATAATCAACCATGGCCAAAAGATCCTGAAGATGAAATACGATTTAAGCGGACTGGTAGACATAGGGAAAATTTCGATAATTTCGGTGAATATCTAAAAACGCATGGAAATTATAGAGAAGCGTCAAGTGAATTACATGAGAAAAAAGCATTTGCTTTATACAAAGCGGGACGGGACGAGGACGCACTCACCGTTATTGAGGAAACGCTCAAGTATATACGAGATACAAGAACTGTATATCCACGTGGAATAGTTCATAAACTCGGTGATGATATGGATGAATTTTATGGGAAGATGACCATTTTTCAGAGTGATATCTTAGTAAAGTTAGAACGTTTCCCGGAAGCATTAGAGGCATTAGATCAATCGGGATGGTATAGCCAAATCTCAGGAAATGTACCAGAGATATTTTTACTTCCACTAAAGTTGGGGTTTGTTCATGAGAAGTTAGGCAACTATGTAGATGCAGAAAAAGAATATAAAAAAGCTATAACCAATAATCCGAATGGGTCTAACTTATATGCACAGGATCGATTAGGCAATTGTCTTTTGATTCTTCGTAAATATGCTGAGGCTGAACAAGCTTTCGAGACAATAACCCAGGTGACTCCAACAGATGGAAATGCCTGGAGGCGTAAAGGGATAGCGTATGAAAATCAAAATAAATACGAAGAAGCGCTTGCGGCATATGATAAAGCACTTAGTCTTATACCAATTAACAAAGGTCTCCTCACACGAAAAATGCACGTGTTGACACAATTACAAAGACCCGCAGAGGCGTTGGATGTTTATAAACAAATACAAAATCTACCTACAAAAAACATAGTGTCAGATAAATTACAATCCAATCTACAAGCAGGGCCTGAATTAAAACTTCAGGAAGATGTATCAATATACCCGTTTTCAAAGAAGGATATACCAACAATCGTACCTGATCCACAATCTTATGAAGATTATAGAAATAATGCCGATATTTATTACACTCTGGGGTGGATTGATAAGGCACTCGAAGCATATGACCAGGCAATCAAACGAGACCCTAATGACAAAGTAGCATATAAAAATAAAGGAAAAATTCATAGTTCTGCTATTGAATCGCTCGAAGCGTATAACCAAGCAATCAAGATCGATCCAGAATACGTTAATGCATATATTGGGAAGGGACATGAACTTCACAGGATGAGTTTGGATGAGGAAGCGCTCGAAGCATATGACCAAGCAATCAGGATTGATCCGGAATCCCTTGATGCCTATAACGAGAAAAGTTCCTTACTTCAATCTCTGAATAAATATAAGGAAGCGACGCCAGTGTATGAAGAACTCGTTAAAATAATTGAAAAAAAATTAGGTATAAAGCATCCTGATTACGCAAAAGCATTGCATGCTCTTACAATGGTTTATCGTTATCAAAATAGGTATGAGGAAGCGCTCGAAATCTATGACCGCGAATTCAGGATTGGTCCAAACGATGTTGATTATCTTGGCAAAGGAATATGTCTTGAGAAATTAGGAAGATATGAGGAAGCAATCGCGGCTTATGATCAAGCATTGAGAATAGAACCAAGAAATTTAAATGCATATGGATGGAAAGGTAATATACTTAGTCGATTAAAAAGATACGAGGAAGTAGTCGAAACGTATGATCAAGCGATCAAAGTGTTCACGATCGGAAAGATTGGTAACAAAGATTTTGCGGATTTATATATGTCAAAAGGTGCGTACCTTACAGACTTGGGAAAATATGAAGAGGCGTTGCAAACCTATGAACAAGCTACTCAAATATATGACGTTTACCAGAATGACTCGTGGGTACAAGGCAAGATAACAAGTTTAAGGGAATTACTCAAAAAATAAGTGTGGAATTAAATTTCTTCTGTGTTAAGAAGTTTTATAAATGCAAGGATATTAACAAAAATACTATTCGTCTCTTCAGATCGAAAACAATATACTTTTGGTTTTTACGGATTGATAGAGCAATCTTTACACCTACCGGCTGCCGCTATGTCCTTGACGGTTCTCCCACTAATTCATTCGACTCAACTGTGGTACGCTGTGAGGCCGGGCGTACCTCCCTCACCGCCTGTCCACGCGCGGTGCGCCTGGCGGTAAGGCGTTCAACACCAGTGTATTCGCCTTTATCTTCCTGCGGAATATCATCTGCCACAACTTGCGTATCGCCCTTATCCAGGTCAAGGGAGCGATTGATTTCCTGCTGCTTCACAAAAAGTTCGCGAAGCCGTTCCTCATGCTCAAAAGGTCGGTTGAGCTGCTCCGTGAAATCAACAAGTGCCTTTTCCATGCGTTCAAAATCGGATTTTTCATCTTCTGCAAAACGGTCAAGCCGGTGGAGCGCATTTTCAATGCTGGCTATTGTGCCTAAAGCATTTTCTGTGTTCAGGTTCGCCTCGTAGGTCTGTTTGCCGCGCAGATAGACATATGGCGTTGCACCATCAACACTGCTCAACCGGCTCATGATGGCAAAGCCTTTGAAGTGACCACGGTGCTTGAGCTTTTGTTCGTTCCTGTCTTCCCACAGTGATGCCATAATGACCTTAATTAAAGCTTCTCCTGCTTCGGGTCGATATATCTTCAAGAAGTCCGCCGTAGTATTCCCTGGATTTTTCAATCCGTCCGGGCAATTCCCGTACCGCCCTGGCGATTTCATAGTGCTGGTTCAGGTGAGCGGCTCTCAGCATATCAAGCCTTCTGACTTCGGTATCAATCCTGACTTTTTCCATCACCGCCGGATTGCCGGAGGCAATTGCTTTAATCTCGGCAAAACTGAGTGCGCCGCTTTCCAGGTCTTCTGCTTCACGAACAGTAACAGCTCCGCTCATGACCTGTTGAATAAACCGCTGCTTTGTCTCCAGCGTCTGCCACATATAGGCGTCAAAACTTCCTTGTGTAACATAGCGGTAGATAATAACCTGCTCATTCTCATTCCCCTGGCGCAAAATGCGACCGTCGCGCTGTTCTATATCCCGTGGCCTCCACGGCGCATCTAAATGATGCAGCACCCACAATTTTTTCTGGACGTTTGTGCCAGCTCCCATTTTTTCCGTAGACCCAAGTAAAATGCGGATACGACCGGCATTCACGCTATCAAAAAGCGTTTTTTTCTTTACATCGGTATCAGCGGTATGAATATAGGCAATCTCTTTTTCAGGAATGCCAAGTTTAATCAGCCTGCCTCTGATATCATCATAGACATTGAACCTGTTGGGTGCTGGTGTGGAGATATCGCAGAACGCGACTTGCGTTAACCGTGTATTTTTGCCTTCTTCCCATAACCGGTGCATGTTGTTGATCGCATCGGTGATTTTCGTTTTGAAATCTATTTCGGCTTCCCTATCAACCAGACGCATATCAAGGGCGGCTCTCCTGCCATCGTTTGTTATTTTCAGAAAATTGTCTACGCTTGGATCAACACTGCCCTGTCTTATCTTTTGCGCCCGCTCAACCAGGGAGGAGACAAATTCTTTTAACGCTGGTGATGCCGGCGCGGCAACCACCTCCGGCTTTCCTCCCGCTATTTCCGGTCTCGGCAGTTTCAGCATGTCCGCAGTCTGAATGTCAGCAAACGTATGGAACATGGAAATCAGTTCCGGCAAATTGACAAACTTCGCGAACCTGGTGTGCATCCGGTAGCCTGATCCGTCCGGCGCAAGTTCAAGCGCAGTGACAGGCTCACCGAAGTTTGCCGCCCAAGCATCAAAATGCGCCACTCCTGCTTTTTCCAATAGTTCCGGGGCAAGGTATCTATGAAGCGTGTACATCTCAGCCAACGTATTGCTGATCGGCGTTCCGGTGGCAAAGACATTGCCTCCGCCGCGCTCAGAAATATACCGGGATTTCATGAACATATCTAAAGCACGGTTACTCTCAGTATTGGGCAAACCGGCAATGCGCTGCATTTTTGTAGTAAATCCGAGATTTTTATACAAGTCCGCTTCATCGACAAAAATCCGGTCTATGCCGAGTTGCTCAAAGGTCACGCCATCGTCTTTTCTCTCGCGTCCTGCTCGGTCTTTGATTTTTGCTTCCAGCCGCTTTTTCGCTTTTTCAAGCTGCTTAACAATCGAGCGGGATGCCTCCCCTTTTTCCGCCTGCGCTTCCCTCATTGCCTCTTCAAGACTGTCAATCTCCTTTCTCACAAAACGGGTAAATGTCTCATCGGAAACCGGAAGATTTTCAAAGGATTTATGAGAAATAATCACCGCGTCATAATTTCCGGTCGCGATCCTGGCCATTGCCTTTTCGCGGTTGCCTGCGGTAAAGAAATCCTTGCCAGCGACAAAAATATTCGCCTGCGGGTACAGCGAAAGAAATGCCGCTCCCCATTGCTCAACTAAATGGTTTGGCACGGCAATCATGGGTTTTGATGAAAGGCTGAGACGTTTTAGCTCCATGCAAGCGGCAGCCATAGCATTCGTTTTTCCCGCGCCAACAACGTGTCCAATCAGGGTATTTTTGTTCTGCAACATCCGCCAGACCGCGTTTTTCTGGTGCGGGTCAAGATCATTGTTGCGAAGTCCGGTTCGGTTCATTCCCGGAAACGTGAGATGCGACCCATCATAGGTTCTCAGCCGGATATTGTTGAACGTATCGTTATAGAGCCGTGCCAAACGTTCGGTACGCTCTTGATTTTCCCATATCCATTGAGCAAAGCGGTCTTTGAGTTTCTGCTGCGCTTCCCTTGCGGCGATGGTTTCTGTCTGGTTAATAACGCGGGTATCATCTTCGAGGGTATCATAAATGGTCGGGACGCGCATATTTAAGGCATCTTCAATCAGATCGGATGCTGCCATACGCTTTGTGCCGTGAGTTGTTGTGTTGCTCACTGTATGGGCGGCAAAAAAATCAAGTTTGACAGACCAGGCTGCAATTTCGCCTGCATGACCGATTGAGACATCATTTCGTGGCACTTGCAACAGTTCAGCAATAAAATCCGCGATATCACTCCTGGGTATCCAGCTTGCTCCAAGACGCGCATTAATGTCGCCCGGGAGTATGTCGGCGGGCTGCACCGCTTTAAGAGCTTCTACATTGCGGGTATAGGCGGGATTGATTGCTGTGAGAGCCTCTGCAGTCTTGAGTTTGTCGCGGACATCGCCGCTTAAATATTCATCGGCGGTTTCCCACTGCCCGTCGGGAGTCTGGTACACCTGTCCATCCAGTTCTGCCTGCAATTCTTTCCTGCTGTAACCGGTGAGTGCTGCCATACACTCCCAATGAATAGTGCCTGTTTCATTGAGCGATATGGCAAGGGCTTCTGAGGCTGTTTCAACATGCTCAACTGGCTTGTACCGTTCTAATGTCCTGCGTTCAAAAACAGTTGTCTTTGCGGCGGTTTGCGCTTCTTGGTCGTATTTTTCCAGGGATAGCAACAGGGGGTGATCCGGGTCGCCGGTAAATGCGTGGAAGTTTTCGCGGGAATTGATATAGCCATGCCTGCGGATGTACTGGTCATATACGCTGTTTAAATGCTGTCGAGCTGCGGTTATCTTCTCTTCCGGTTCATCTTCAAGCTGAGTCCTGAATACTTCGCGCACGCTGTCACGTATCTGCATCAGCCCGCGCACGCGCAGGCCGTCAAGGGATGAAAGAACAGTTGGTTCAAATCTATTGCCGAGGCGTTTCATAATCGCGCCTTCAATGACCGCATATCCCCCGTCTTTAATGCCGGTAAACTGCTCAGGGTCGGCTAGTTGCATCATACGCACGGACTCTCTGACGTGATCGCGGGGAATATATACATCACCCGGCAATGCTTTTATTGCTCTCTGTAAGGAAATTTCTGAAAGTTCTCCGGCAAGCGTCGGCTCTTTATCTCGGTACATCGTGCCTTTGAGCGTCATCTCCCCAAGCATCATTTCAGGGCGACGGATGAAATATTCATTCAGGGCAACCGGACGGTCTTCTATTGCTACTGTCTCTGTTTCCGTCCAGCTCTCCCCTTCCGGTTCCTGTCCCGGTATCCTCTTTTGCAGAAAAAGAATATCTGTGGTTACTTCTGTTCCGGCGTTGTTTTTGAATTCCGCCTGGGCGCACTTTTTCCAATGATTTTGCGAAGAAATAATCATGAATGGAACGGGTGAGGCTGTGGCGCATGGCTGGATCGTGAACCGCATAATCCCCGAAAGGAACGTTGCCGATTACAACGTCAAAATATTGATCGGGAAGAGACGTTTCTTCAAAGCCTTTGGCAAATATCATTGAGTCGGGGTAGAGTTTTTTTGCAATTCTCGCGGTGAGAGAGTCAAGTTCAACGCCTGTCCTATGGCCTCCTTGCAATTCCTCTGGCATCAGGCCAAAGAAATGGCCAATCCCACAAGCTGGCTCTAGCACTTCAACGCTGCCGCTTATACCAAGCTTTTCCAGTCCATGCCAGATTGCGTTAATAACTAAAGGCGAGGTAAAATGCGCGTTTGGGGTGGTTGCCCGCGCTGACTCGTATTCTTCGGAGGTGAGGAGAGACTCTAAATCTGTGGCAACTGCGGTCCATTCCGGTTTCCTGCGGAAGTCTACTTCAAATACTCCGGCGAGCGCACCCCAGCCGGCATAGCGCACAAGTATTCCCTTTTCTTCGTCAGTAGCATCGCGGTTTTCTGCTTCAATCGTTTTTAACAGCCGGATCGCCGCGATATTATCTTTGGCTTTTTCGTGTAAGCTGCCAGTTCCGACACCATGCTCCGGGGTTATTCGGAAGTCGCGGGAGGGAGATCGTTGCGGTTCTGGCTCGTCGAGGATGACTCTTCTTCTTCTGGCAGCAGGAACTGGTCTATCGCTATCTCCCAGGCTCTTGAATAATCCATCTTCTGCTCCACTACCAGGCTGTACATCAGATCGCTGAACTGCTCTGCCGTTTTGTTCAGTTCTGTTTCCAGCCGGTTTTCTCTCTGGAACTCTGCGAACATCGTCGGGTGGTAGTTCTGCCAGTGAGTCAAAATTAAGTTGCGTATAAGAGGACTGCTCATGGTGTCTCTGTGTTTCTCCGGTTGGTTGAACAGGCAGGAAACCCGCTTCTTCGGATATTATAGCAAAAATGTCATCAAAGGTAGATTGTTTTATGTTGTCAGGTAAGGGAGCGTGTCTCTTTGCCTTATTACGTCTATGCGGAGCAGTCCGGTAAACCTCCGGCCTGCCGAATGTTGCCGCGTCTAAAGTGGCTGTTGCAATGTCAGCTAGTTTTCCTGGCGAGACTCCGCCACCCTCACCGGTTGAAACTGCTGCCAGCGAGTCAAAACCAAGCTGTGTAATTTGTCCTGCCCGTCGTTCTGCTGCTTGTCCCGGCATAGTGCCTGTATCGTATCGGGAGAGGTGCAAAAAAAAGTAAAAAGCAACCAATAAAAAGGTAAGAGCGGTTTCAATACAGTGAAACCCGCTACAATGGTCATTTTCCCCGGGGATATATAATTTCATCGTCTTTGATAGAAAAAACATTCTACGGCTTTCTGATGACGTGACAGGGGTAATGGAAATGATGGGTAAGATTGCGATGTACCTTAGAGTCTTCGTGTGGTATCGTTTTTCTGATTACCTGCCAGGATCATATCAGAGTCAACATAGCTGTCATCAAAAAACTGTTGAGTGCTGAAAGCCATATCTGCAAGGCGCGGTAAAGCGGAAAGTTTTGGCGGCGGTATCTGCCTTCTTTGTATAAATTCGGGATGGTGCCGCCAGTCAACACGCTTCATCTTGAATGGCGGGAGCCTCCTATGAAACCCGATGATCTGCTCGTCTTTCATTTGCTTGATCTCCTGGGCGGTCATGAGCGGTATTCCCTGCTCTGATCTTCCCTGGCTTGTCTCATCTCCGTCTTTTACGGTTTGTGAACGGGCATACCCTGATTTTCTGCCTAAACAATGCTCAAGATAATCTGCTGTTTTCTGTCCTGACGGACGGTAATACATTTGGGTTTCCATATTATCAAGCATCACCTGGGCGCGGGCCTCGCCGTATTCTGCTCGCAACTGCTCAAGCGATTGCACGGCAACCCACAGGGATATACCCCTTCCGACAACCGTTGTGGCGTGATCGGCTAAACTTGGGATCGCTGTTCTTCCCGCTTCGTCAACCAGCAGTAAGACAGGTTTGCATCCTTTTCCCTCTACTTTGTCAAAGGTAGTTATTAATTCGTCAATCAGTGATCCCCACACAAGCCGAACAAGGGGTGAAAGCGCGAGTAGATCCCGCTCTGGCCAGCGCAAGTATACGGTAATTGGCCGGTCTGTTTGCATAAGCGCTGCGGGGGCGAAGTCTGACGCGCTCAAGCACCGGACAACGGTTTCCGTGAGAAGCGGTTTTATTGAAGCGGTCAGCGTTCCCCACGCGGATAATAAAAATCTGTCGGTGAAATTAGCATCTTGGAAACTCACGTCAAGAAACTGTGTCGCGAGTTCCGGTGAGAGTTCGTGGAGTCGTTTTGCCGCGCCTTTTAATCCTAATCTCGTGATCCCTCGCGTGTATGGCAAGGGCGGAATATTCTCTATTCTTGCCGCGAGGAATAGCTGTGTAAGCATGGTTGTTGCTCGTTGGGTAAAAATAGGGTCGCGTTCATTCGGTTTAAACAGCAGACGGGTCGCGCTGGAATACAATTGATCTTCTGTTTTCTTTGCTTTTAGCGGATCGTACCGATGCCCTGTGCCGGTTGGATCAATGACATAGACCTCGCCGAGTGTAGCTCTATATCCTGCCGTTTGGGTGAACAAGTCTCCTTTCAGATCATTGACAACGACCGAATGCTGCCATAATAACAACTGGCTTGTTGCCAACAGTCCTTTCCCCGCTCTTGTTGGCGCGACAATCAGCATGTTTCCAAGTTCGCGCCTTGTTTTTGTCGGACGGACAAGCAGAAAGTGTTTCATGCGGTTGACGCCGATGAGTAAACCGGTTGGATCGGGACTGCGTGAAATAATTGCGGTTAATTCGTCAAGCCTCGCGAACCGCGCCCGGTGGAGCCTTCTGTCAAAACCCCAAATAATAAAATGCAATACTCGTTCTATCAGCGTTGCAATTCCCATTGTGCATCACTCCTTTCCCGCGCTTGTTGTTCCCTCGCTATATCAAGTTCCCGTCTCTGCGCTACACTCGCTTCTGTCGCCGCTTTTGTTAATGCCGGAAAGTCTTGTTTGTTGAGCCTCCCGTCAATAACCGCGACAATATGTACATGCCGATGCGGTGCATGATCCGCGTGTACTGCCGCTACCCAGGAAATCTGTTTTCCGAGCCGCTCTTCAAGGGTATCCATCGTCATTTTCGTTATTTCCCGCAATGATAAATCACGCTCGGTATCTTCTTTGTTGGGATCAGGACTCATCACAAAACGGAAAAAGATACTCCCCTCTTTGGCGCTGTCAATCATTGCGTAAGCCTGGTATCGTCCCATGAGTCCATCACTGCCAAATAAAGCGCGGGTGATCCGCTCCCCTTCTTTTCCTGGCCGGTGTTCAATGTAGCGGATTGATGCTTTAGCAGCTCCCGCTTTCTTCGTGTAATTTGCCTTAACAATCGCCACATTATTTTAACCATCATGTGTGTTCTTCCCCCTGGAGCAGCCATTTCTCTATCGCTTCGTGCAGCTCGTTTGTCTCAGGTGTCCTGCGGAAAATATATTTCCTGGCATCCATACAGCTTCGGTCGAGGATGGTATTCAGCTTTTCCTCTGTCATACCAGGCGAGTATTTCAGCGTATTCGAGGTAAGCCGTCTCGTCCATCCCGCTTCATAGGCGTTTCGCGTGAGAAATATGACGAGTTTTTTCACCATGCCCCGGAGTTCCTGGCGGATCGTTGTTTCAATGATGGGTTGGAGTAACACAGCGTGTTGGATATGCAGCTTCTGGCGTACCCATTCTTCAAGTCCTGCTCTGCCGGTTTGCGAAACGCTTAATCCCTCCGTGTTTGCTATTCGCTGGATCTCCGCTTTCACCGATGGGGTGAGCCAAATAGTGAGTTGCACCAGTTGACGCTTCGTCGAGTGTTTTTTTGCAAGGTTGTGTGTTTGACGATGAGACGCACTCGTTGGGACAGGATACATATGAACCCAAGCTACCGAATGAGTGAAAGATATAGATGAGATTTTGGTAAGAAATGAGTCTTTGGAAACGTTTTGTTTACGTGAAAAAAGTATGTTCATTTGACGCGCTCGCGTCAAATGAATACGCGGTGCTGGCTGCGGGGTGGCTACGCGCTCGCACTTCGACGCGCGTTTATCTTGCCCTACACCGCCGCGCGGTTGTTACTCCGTTCGTATTGCTGAACCGTCCGGGTTTGCTTTTTGTCGATGTGTGAGTATGTGCCCTGTTCACTTACATTACGACGCAGTGAGTATCATTTTTCAAGCAAGCAAAATTTTGGCTGAGGCGTCGGTTTTTTCCATGTAAGCGTTCTCCCTGTTACGGTTTGATATAGATTGACCGGTCATAATTACTAGAGGTCTCCCCTTAACTAACTACTGTGTAATACTATGGGAGAGCCTAGAGTGAGCATTGTTTGAAGCTGTCGCCGCGTTTATTGCTACCTACCTGAAAGATATTGCTGCTTCTTCGTGGGCATTTCGAGCCGCTTGGCGCAATTTCAGGCAGAGAATGAAACTTACAAAGAGAAGCTTCCTCTTTACGAGAAAACGGCTCCCCTTCCCGCTCTGATACAGGTAAAAAACACTCTAGGCTTTAGTCGCGGTATGGCTCCTGTTACGTGACTTTTCATTTGGAGGCGTAACGAGCGTTTCGTCCAGGGGACGATCATCCCGTTGCTTCTATCAAGCAGTTACCCTAAGAAGTAGCGGTTTTATTCGTCCGGTTCCGGTTCCGGTTCTACTTCCTTAAGGTCGCAGGTAGGCAGCCGTGTTATCCTGCTGTTACATGCTCTCTCCTCTCCCGAAAGACTGCGGCTTCTACCTACGTTTAACTTCGGGCTTCCCGTAGGCGTTTGTTATCTGCCAGAGTTCTTACACTTCCCCCCTCACAGAAACCATTGAACCGCTCTGTACAGTAGCTTTGGCTTGGTTTAGCCTCCCCTACTGCTTCAACTGCCGTCTTTGCTGAGCAAAAAAAGCAGTCTACAATATTGAAAATGATACATATTGTTCTAGTTTGATGGGGTATTTGAAGCACACAAAAAACCCCTTGACAACTATCGAGGGGTTTGCTAGGCTTAAATTGTTCAGGTTTAAGCTAGTTTTCCCTCAAATAACCGATTTAGAAGATCGGTTTTTTGTTGCTCTTAATTCATCTTAGCATGGCAAAAATAATGGCTGCTTGTCAAGGGGAGAAAAATACCGTATTTTACGGTAAAACGGTTTTACTATCTGCGCTATCAATGAGGCGGCGGATTAGGTCTTGTTGGTTTATTCGTACACCTGTTCGCTTTCTAAAGTTCTCTATCAATTCATAGAGCTTATTAACCTGCTCCGGCGTTGGGTAAATGGTGATTTTCTCGCGCTTTAGCCTCTCATTCTCTGATTTTATACCTTTCCTCTTTTGTGCTGCTTTCCTTTTTCCGAATAAGTTAAATGATGGCATAGTTTTAATCCTTCAACGAGAAAAAATAATCCAACGCCTCCTGCACAATATCATAATCATGCTCGTCATGGTCAAGTGAATACTGCTTTATCGCTTTTATGGTTTCTGATCTGAGGTGCGTAGTATACTTAACCACTGGTATACTTGTGGTTTTCCTGTTTTGTTGGGTTGTAGGTTTCTCTATTTGTGGCTTTGTTGGTTTGTGGGCTTTCCTACTTGTGGGGTTACTTACTTGTTGGTTTGTGGG
>WNFI01159898.1_pt1 | contig 13499 bp, 10 predicted proteins | sample 5400471 | NCBI WGS metagenome assembly WNFI01 (sample SAMN13153348, study PRJNA577476) | soil metagenome | isolation source: 100 cm saprolite on Douglas fir-dominated hillslope | place: USA:California | collected 2013-09-17 | reverse complement strand
CTCACGCGCCCGAAGGTCCATGCCACCAATGGGGCCGACGCGAGGGAGGCGACGACGGTATAGGCGATCGCCGCCACCAGCGTACGCCGCCACCGCGGTCGGCGACGCATCGGGAGTCGAGTCGCGAGCCGGCCGGCCACGATCAGCGCGCCCACGCCGACCACACTCAGTTGATAACCCACCTCGAGAACAGTCCTCGGCTGGAACAGGGGTTGGCAGCCACCTAAAGCGACGAAGGCCCAGGGCGACACTGACCGTTGCTTCACCCGGCATATCGCGCGCACCGCCAGCATCGACGCCGCGCGCACAGCCGCCGGGGGTGCCCCGATGGTCACGACGTACAGAACGATGATCGCCACTCCGACGATTGGCGCCGACCGGCGACTTACCCGCATGACCCCGAGCAGCAGTTCCACCACACCGGCGATGATCCCGACATGTAGTCCAGCCACGGCCAGCACGTGAGCGAGGCCGGCCGCGGCCCATCGGTCGCGCACCTCGAGCGGCATGTCGCTCTTGTCCGCGAGCACCAGCGCTCGAACAAGGGGAGCGTCGCCGCCAAACGCACTATCGGTTTGGCGGATTGCCGTGGACCGCAGCCGCGCCGTCCATGGCGGCGGGGCGATCTGCGTAATCGACGCCGACAGAATGTTGACGGACGCGCTATCCGCCGCCGCGCTGAGCAGGCCGCGAACCTGAACGGTCGCGCCGGCGGCCGCGTGGCCACTGGCAACGAAGATCGACAGAGGGGCACCACACTCCACACTCTCTGCCTGTGCGTGCCCTCCCGGCTCCGCATCGGCGACGAGCCGAGCGGTGGTCGTCGATGTGTGCGCGAGGGCGACGACGCAGCGATGCACCGAGTCCGTGGCAGCGCCCGCGGCGAGGCATCCCGCGACGACAAACGCGGCGATCGCCGCAACCGGAGACCGGTCCTGAACCACTGCTGCCGCGACGACCGTGGCCGCGATTATTCCAACGGGCACTCCAATTCCGCCGAACCCGGCAAGCAAACCGCCCAAGTAACCGAGGACCAACCACGTGATGAGGGGCACGCCTACAAGTAGGACGTGCCCCTCAGAAACCGTGGACCAAACGACGGCGTGCCGACTCCGTTTACCGCATCAGGCCATCATAGCCAGCGGCTGACGCTCGCGGACGATCTGCCCAGTGAACGCCGATCCGGTCGTGCCGGTCAGCTCGACCGTATGGTAGGTGCCGATCATCTCCTCCGTGCCGGCGACGAGCACGGTCTTGAAGTCGCGAGTCCGGGCCTGAAGCATGGCATCGCCCTTTCGCGCGGCCTTCTCGACGAGCACTTCGGCGCGCTGTCCAAGCCGGGTCAGGTTCTCGGCGCGGGCGATGGAGCGGACGAGCGACACGAGGCGCCCCAGTCTCTCGCTGGCGACCTCGTCGCTGATGGTCCACTCCGGCGGCATTCGCTCAGCCGGCGTGCCCTCGCGCAACGAGAACTTGAACGTGAACGCATCGGAGAATCCGACCTCGCTGACCGCGGACAGCGTCTCCTCAAAATCCCCCTCCGTCTCACCCAGAAAGCCGACGATCACGTCCGTCGTCAACGAAAGACCGGGGATTGCCTGGCGCAGGCGTTCGACGCAGTCGAGATAGCCTTCGCGCGAGTAGCGCCGGAGCATCCGCTTGAGCAAATGCGTCGAGCCCGACTGCATTGGCAGATGTACGTGCTCGCACATCGCCGGCACCTCGGCCATCGCCTCGATGACGCGATCGCTGAAGTCGTTCGGGTGCGGACTCGTGAATCGAAGGCGCTTCACGCCATCGACGGCGCCGACCGCGCGCAGCAGATCGGCGAAATCGAACGCCCCGTCGAAGTAGGAGTTCACGGTCTGTCCGAGGAGAACGACTTCGGTCATCCCGTCAGCAACCACGGTCTCGGTCTCGCGAACGACGTCGGCGAGCTGCCGGCTACGCTCCGATCCCCGGGTGTAGGGCACGATGCAGTACGTGCAGCGATAGTCGCAGCCGCGTTGCACGGGGATCCACGCCTTGACCTTGTCGAAGCGCTTGGGCTTGAAGTCCTCGTAGTGCTCCTCGAGATCGAAGGTCGTGGCGATGTTCTTCTCGCCGCTTCGCGCGCGCTCGACGAGCTGAGGCAAGCCGCGGTATCCATCGGGGCCGACGACGAGACTGACATGGCGAGCGCTCTCGAGCAGGCGGGGTCCCAGGCGCTGCGCCATGCACCCGGTGACACCCATGATGCTGTCGGGCCTCATACTGCGCTTCAACTCGCCGAGTCGGCCGATGACGCGGGTCTCGGCGTGCTCGCGAATCGCGCACGTGTTGAGCAGGATTACGTCGGCTTGATCGGCGCTGTCTACCGAGCGGTAGCCATGAGCCTCCAGCGAACCGAGCATAAGCTCAGAGTCGCTGACGTTCATCTGGCAGCCGTAGGTCTCGATGTAGACGGTCCCTTTCACATCCATAGGCGAAAGGTAGCGCCTGTGCGACCCCCCGGTCCGCTCAAGGGACCTTGCCGACGAGCCTTCCGTCGCACGAGCCGAGTACGACGTCGGCCCGTTCACCGCGACCTATGCGCGAATCGCCCAGGTCGATCTCGAGATAGTCCTCAGTCAGCCCTCGCCGTCCCACGCCACCGCCGATCCCGACGACGTCCGCGATCTGTCCGACGCGGCTCATCGCGTATGCGGCAGCCTTCGCCGAACCAGCTTCTCGAAGCTCCTTTGCCCGCCTCTGAGATGCCTGGGCGGCGACTGGGTTCCCCAACTTGGCCGCCGCAGTTCCCGGCCGCTCCGAATAGGTGAACACGTGCAAGTAGGTGAACGGAAGAGACTGGACAAGCGATGTCGTCGCGGTGTGATCAGCCTCCGTTTCTCCCGGAAAGCCGGTGATGACGTCGGCGCCGAGTCCGAATACCGGCAGCCGCTCCGCCATCCTCTCGATCGACGCGCGATAGCGCTCGGCAGTATACCAGTGACGCCCCATGCGCCTGAGAACAGCATTCGACCCTGACTGTAGCGGGGCATGAATCTGCGGCACAAGACGGCGAGGCTCCGACGCCATGAGGTCGAGCAAACACTCGTCGACCTCGGTCGCCTCGATCGAGGTAAGGCGAAAGCGAACGTCACGCACCGACTCGATCAATTGGGTCATGAGACCGCCGAGAGTCGATCCCGTATCCTGCCCGTAGGTGCCAATGTGGATGCCCGTGATGACGATCTCGGGATGACGTTCGGCCAGAGCCGTCGCTTCGTCGGCAAGCGCTTCGATGGAACGGCTGCGGTTCGCCCCGCGCGCAATTGTCGTCGCGCAAAAGGTGCAGTGCTCATCGCACCCGTCCTGAACCCGCAGCAACCCCCGAGCTCCGGATTGCGCGCGCGTTCGCACCGGATCGACCGGCATGCCGATGCCGAGCGCCATTGCTACGGCGTCCAGATCCGCTCCGGCAACGATACTCGTCACATTGGGTAGGGCGCGCAACGTCTCACCCTCAGGGAGCGCGGAGGCACAGCCCATCACCACGCTGCGAATGTCCCGGTTCAGGCGAGCCGTGCGACGCACCGCCTGTCGAAGGTCCGCGACCGCGTCGGTCGTCACCGCGCAACTGTTGAAGACGGCGACGTCCGCCTCCGATGCGTCAGCGACGATCGCGTGGCCACCGCGCTCGACCATCGCGCGAACCGCCTCAGTGTCGTACTGGTTGGCGCGACAGCCGATGGTGTGCAACCAGACTTTCATGAGATGGCCAGACCTCCGCCGCTCACCTTCACCTCACGGGACGGCGGATGGACGGGCAGATACATGTGAAATGCACTGCCCCGCCCTTCGCCGGCGCTTCGCACCCAGATCCGGCCGCCGTGGGCGTCGATGACCAGCTTGCAGAACGCCAGGCCCAGGCCCGAGCTTCGCGTGCGCGGGATGCTCGGATTCTTGACGCGCTCGAACTTCCGGAATATCAGCTCGTGATACTCTTCCGGGATACCCGGGCCGTTGTCGGCCACAGTGAGGAGCACGCCATCGCCGTCCCTTTTGGCCGCGAAGTGCAGCTGCACCGAGCTTCCGGTATGGGTGACGGAGTTCTGCACGAGGTTGCCGAGGACGCGCATCAGGAGGGCCTTGTCGGCCTCGAAGACCGGCGCGTCGTCACTGACGTCGACTGTCGCGGCGGCGCCCTCTTGTTTGAAGCGGAGCGTCCACTCGTGCATCAGCTCCGCGAACAGCGCCGCCGGCGAGATCGGTTGGAGGTCGAGCGTGATGGACGCTTCTTCAAGGCGCCAGACCTCGAGCAGGTCATCGATCAACGCGAGCAGGTCCTCCGCTTTGCCCTCGGCGTCGGAGAGGGCCGTCGTTTGCCGGGGAGTGACGGCTCCGAAGTCGCCGTCGCGCAACATCTCGGTCGTGGCCAACACAGCCGTCAGGGGCGTCTTGAGGTCGTGAACGATCATCTTCATGAGGTCGTCGCGCATCTTTTCGACCTCGCGCAGCTTGCGATAGCTCTCCTCGAGTGCATCGGTCGCCGCCTTGAGCTTGATGAGGCTCCGGACGCGAGCGCCGAGGACGAGGCGATTGTGCGGCTTGGTGAGAAAGTCGTCGCCGCCGGCTTCGATCGCCTTCACGCGATCGGTGGTGTCGCTCAGCGCCGTGACGAAGATGACCGGAATGCTTTTCGTCCGAGGGTCGCGCTTGATGCGGCGACAGACCTCGAATCCCGTCGAGCGATCGTCAACCCCAAGGTCGCCCGCCGGCATCGATACGTCGAGGATGCACAGATCGGGTCGATGCTCGAAACACGCCTGAAGCGCCGACGGCCCGTCGTACGCGGCGACGGCGCGAAACCCGAGGACGTGCAACTGGTCGAACAGGAGCTCGACGTTGGCGGCCACGTCGTCCGCGACGAGGATGAGCGGACCGTTGGGCGGCGGACCACTTTGCTCCACGCGAATCCTACGGCCGCGCCGTGAGCGAGAAGCTGAGGGTCCAGGCGCGTTCCTTCACCGTTGGAATATCGGCCTGTCTCCACTGGTGGATGGCGGTAAGGTCCGCGGTGACGCGGCCGCGCCCCATCGACAGCCCGCTCCCGAAGCTAAGACTCTTTTCGGTGACCATCTTCGACGCTGCCTCGAAGGGCAATGTCCGGCTGCGGACGCCGGCGCGCAACAGGATCGTCTGATTGGCGAGATGGGGCCCCGACACTTCGGCCCCTCCGCCGAGATCCCAACTGTCATGCACGGTCTGCCCCGGTGTCTCGAGCATGCTGGCCAGGCTCGACCACCCATCATGGGCGGCGCGGACGGCGAACGTCGTACCGTGGATGCCCGTGTACGCCACCGAGGCGCCGAAATGATCGGGCGCCTTGCCTTGCGACAACGTCGAGTCATTGGCCCGCTCGCGAATCGTCCCGCCCTTTCGATAGGTCAATCCGAAGACGGCCTGGTTGCTCGCCGTGAGAAACACCCCGGCCGACAACGCGGTGCCACGATAGGAGAGCGTGCGATTGCTGGAGAAGGACGCGAAATGCGAGGACGTGTCGGGAAAGTCCTGACCGGACGAGACGACATCGCGGCCAGTGATCGCGTGGATGCCAACGCCGATGGAGAGCCAGGTTCTGTTGGTCCAGGCTTCGGCAAACCGGAGATCGTTCATCGCGCCGTTGGACGACTCGTGCAGATTCGTTCGTACCGAATCGGAACCGATGACCTCGACCACAGCGCGGGACGTCACCCACGAGCGGTCGAGTAGCGACGAGCTCGAGACGCTCGTCACCCATCGCTCACCGAACGGGACGCCGACAAAAATGACCGGATAGCGCGCGGTGGTGGTCTTGTCGACGCCGCCCGGCGCCGTGACGGTGCGAAACTCCGGCTCGATCTGAAAGACCACGGTACGGGTTGCCAGCCAGCCGATCGCGCCGGGGTTGAGGGGGCCGTTTGGGTCGATCTCCCCAATCGCCCCGCCCAACGAGAGCGCGTGCGACGTCAACTGTCCCTGCGGGTACCCAAAGCCCTGGGTGCTGAGGTTACCCTGAGCGCCAAGCTGACCGGCGAACAGCAAGCCCGCCGCCAGCATCGCGCTGATTCGCGCCGTTGTCGCTGTCATGGGCGGCCTGTGTTCAGCTTGGGGATGTATGTGAGGTGAAGGCGCGGCCGCAGCCCGACCGGCGCGCTTCTCGAGTAGAAATCGACCGCCGCGGCGGTCAGCCCTTCGCTCGCCAGGGTGAGCGCAATGGTGCGAGGAGTCTTGGTCGTGTCCTGACCGCGCCACGCCTGGATGGCGTGCACAATCTGAAGTTCTCGCGCGACGGAGTCCTTCGGAAACAACGTCACGGAATCGACGGCGAGGGCATTCGCCTGGCCGGCGAACTCGAGGATCGTGTGAAGATCGGCGACGCGACTCGAGACGACGATCGGCACTACGTACAACTTGACCGAGTCGCCCGAGCGGGGCCCGGACGACCGTTGCGTCATGATCAATGTCGCCCTGATCACAGCGGCCGAGTCGACGATTCGGGACGGAATGTGGAATCGCAGCATCACGCGGCGCCACGGCAATCCGCCGAGCCGCAACAGGTTTGGACCCAGCGCCGGCGCGAGCGCGACCAGCTGAAAGTCGGCCATCGCCGCCGTGAGAAAGGGCCGGTCGGCGGGAAAATCCGACGAGGGGAGAACCGTCTGCGCCGCGACCGACGTGTCACGTGACGTGCGAACCGTGAGCGAAAATCCCTGCCCCTGGTTTCGACTGAGGAAGCGAATCTGCTCGGAGCCGTTCGTCACCATTCTCATGGCGATGTGGAGGCGATGTCCCAGGTGGATGCGGCTATGAACACGTCCGGTATCGAGGAGTATCCTGACCGTATCCGGCTTGTCGCCGCCGACGTAGCGGCGCGAGCCGATCAGATTCGCCGGCGTGAATTGGACCAACAACCCGGCGGTCACGGTGTCGCCCACGGCATCCGTCACATCATAGACTTCCACCGTAGCGGTGTCCTTTATCTTGAGCGCCGAATCGGACACGAGGCGCAACGCGGTGACGTACGCGCTGTCGATCTCCTTGATGCTGTCCGCCCCGGACAGCGCCGGCAGCGTGTCGAACCGCGTGACGATGCGGGCGTCCACAGTGTCGCCGAGTCGTGCCAGGAGAAGCGTCGGCTCGAAGCCAAGCGGCGGAAAGCTCGCGATCGACGTATCGAAGGTCACCGCGTCGATCGTCGTGTCCTGCTTCGGCGGCACATCCTGTGGACAGAGGATCGGACAAGCCGAGCCGCCCTGAATGTCCTCGCTACACGACGCCACCACAGCGGTGGCCAACACGACCACCAACAACGTAAGAGCTCTGAATCGCACGACGGGACTCCGAATCATCGCCGCTCGAGAGACCGCGGCGTGAAGGCTTTGGGCAAGAGCTCGTCGAGCGACCAGCGGGCTTCGCCGCCGGAGCGCGTCGCGCTGACAACGAGCAAGTGTGGTGAGAATTCCTCGAGCATCTGACGGCACATCCCGCACGGCGGCGTCGGCTGGTCGGCCTCCGTGGCGATGGCGATCGCCTCGAAACTGCGTAACCCGCGCGCAATAGCCGCCGCCAGCGCGCCGCGTTCCGCACAGATTCCAACGGGATAGGCGGCGTTCTCGACGTTGCACCCCTCGGAGATGCTTCCGTCGCTGGCCAGCAACGCGGCGCCAACGCGGAATTTCGAATACGGGGCATAGGCCCGATCCATCGCGGCCAATGCGCGCTCGCGGAGAACGGCCAGCTGAGGGTCGCTCACCGGACCACTCGCTGCCGACACCTTCGGCCGCGTTGCCCTCACGAAGTGCCCTGGCCCGGCGGTAGGTCGGTCATCTCGCGGAGAAAGGACCGACCGCGTCCGCGGAACGCAGAGCCGAACCACTCCGCGACAGTGGCTCCAAGATCTGAGAAAGTCCGTCTGCGGCCCAGTGCCGCCGGCTTCACGGAGCGTCCGGCGGCGAGCAGCGGGACGCACTCTCGGGCGTGATCGGTCGAGCTGGTGGTCGGATCGTTTCCGTGGTCGGCCGTGATAAACAGCAGATCGTCCTCGCGAAGGGCATCGATGAGCGTGGGCAGCGCCTGGTCGAACTCCTGCAACGCCCTGTAGAACCCCGGAACGTCGTTCCGGTGCCCGAACAACTGGTCGAAATCTACAAGGTTGGCGAAGAGCAACCCACTGTCATTGTTGGTGATCCATTTCATGATGGCCTCGACGCCCTCCGCGTTGCTCGCCGTATGTCGAGAGGTGATGGCACGCCCCGCGAAGAGGTCGTCGACCTTTCCAACTCCCGCCCGGCAAATACCGTCACGAGCCAGGGCGTCGAGCAGCGTCTCGCCGGGAGGGGCGATCGAGAAGTCCCGGCGGTTCGCGGTACGGGCATAAGCGCCCGGCTCACCCGAAAAGGGTCGCGCGATCACCCGTGACACGTCATGGGGCGGCACGAGCATCTCGCGGGCGATGGCGCATCCGCGATACTGCTCTTCGAGCGAAATCGTCTCTTCGTGCGCTGCGAGCTGGAAGACTGAATCGGCGGATGTATAGAGAATCCACGCTCCAGTACGCTGATGGTCTGCCCCGAACTCGTCGATCACCGCTGTCCCGCTGCCGACGACGTTTCCGATCACCTTTCGGCCCGACCGTTGCTCGAACTCCCGGACCACGCTCGCCGGAAAGCCGTGTGGGTAGGTCGGAAAGGGCTTCGTGAGATGAAGGCCCGCAATCTCCCAGTGCCCCGCCGTACTGTCCTTGCCCGCCGACGCCGGCTCCATCAATCCCCATGCTCCCCGCGGATGATCGGAGGGCGCAACGCCCTCGAGCATCGCGATATTCCCGAGTCCAGCTTCCTGAAGGTTCGGAAGGGCCATGCCGCCGAGTGCGCGGGCCACGTTGCCGAGCGTGTTGCTGCCGACGTCACCATAGGCGGCGGCGTCGGGCGCTTCTCCGATCCCGACACCGTCGAGGACGACGACTGCCGCCCTATGCGTCATGCCTCGCCGCTGTGATAGCGCCGCGGCAACCGCGACCGAAGACTGGTCAGCACCTCGTACGGGGACAACTGGCCAAGCTCGGCGATATCCGAGACGGAGATCGACTCGTCGCCGTCCGCGCCTATCATCGTCACCACGTCGCCGATCTCGCACGGCACTTCGGTGACGTCGAACATCGTCATGTCCATCGTGACGTTTCCGGCAACAGGCACGCGCCTCCCCCGAAGGATTCCCATTCCCCGGTTGCCCAGAATCCGCCGATATCCGTCGGCATAGCCGACCGGCACCGTCGCAATGCGCCGGCGGCCACGAGCCGTCCACGTCCCGTCATAGCCCACCGTCTCACCGTCACGCATCGACCGCATCTCCACGATTCGCGCCCGGAGAGAAGTCACCGGCTCAGCGCGAAAGCCGGTATCGCGAATGTTGTTCACACCGTAGAGAAACACTCCCGGCCGCGCGAAGCTCCACCGCGACCGTCCGCACCGCTCGATCGCCGCGCTGTTCTCGGCGTGCAGGATCGTCGGGCGGACAGGGAGGCCGCGGAGCGCCTCGTCGAAACGCCGCGTCTGCTCTTCCATGGAGCCGTTCGACAGCTCCGCCGAGTGGAAGTGCGTGAAGGCGCCGGCGGGCGGAAACTTGGCGAGTAGGTCTTGCAGCGTGTTGACCTCGTCCCAGCGAAGGCCGGCGCGGCCCATCCCCGTCTCGATGTCGAGATGCCAGGGGAGCTGGGTCTCGCTCCACCGCTTGATCGTCGCCGCAGTGGCCAGCGCCGGAGTGAGGTTCGACCGTTCCGCCCCGTCGAGCTCTTCGGCCATCATTGGCGTGAAGACGATGATCGGACGGGTGATGCCGGCGCGGCGCAGCTCCTCGCCTTCGGTGACCGTCGCGACGCCGAAACCCCAGGGATCGTCTTCCTCGAGAGCACGAGCGATGCGAACCGCGCCCAGACCGTAGGCGTCGGCTTTCACCATCGGCAAGATCGGAACGCCGGCTCGGGCGGCGATCGCCGCGGCGTTGCGACGCAAGGCGCCGAGATCGACCTCGACCCAGGCCCGTCTTATGAGGCTTTGCACGTCGTCTCGAGCGATAGCGAGGGATCTGAACCTGTCACGGGCGGTAGCGAGGGATCTGTATTTGTCACTACTTATCACGATGCACGAGAAACCGTCGCTCGAAGATACGCTCCTGCTGATGCGCGATCTACGCGCCCGCTGCGCGTGGGACGCGGCGCAGACGCACGAGTCGCTTCGACCGTATCTGATCGAGGAAGCGCACGAGGTCGACGACGCCCTACGTACCGGCGACGACCCCAAACTACGCGAAGAGCTCGGCGACCTGTTGTTGCAAGTGCTTTTCCACGCCGTCGTCGCCGAGGAGCGCGGCGCGTTCGACGCCGGCGACGTCGCGGAGACGTTCATCACGAAGATGAAAGGGCGGCATCCCCATCTGTATGGGGACGGCGTGCGACAATCGTGGGAGAGGATGAAGGCCCGAAAGCGTGCGTCGATCGTGGACGGACTGCCAGCCGACCTCCCTCCCCTTCATCGCGCCTTTCGGCTTCAGGACCGCGCCGCCGGCATGGGATTCGATTGGCCTGACACCAAGGGCCCGGCAGAAAAAGTCGAGGAGGAGCTGGCCGAGGTCAGGGCAGAGATCGGCACGTCGGAGCCCGACGGTTTGGCAGCGCCGGAGTATGGTGAGCGCCACGAGCGTCTCGAAGATGAACTTGGCGACCTTCTTTTTGCCGTCGTGAATCTCTGTCGAAAGGCGGGCGTGCACCCCGCCCTGGCGCTTGACCGGGCGAACATCAAATTCGCGGACAGATTCGGCAGGGTTGAACGCCTTTCGAAAGAACGGGGCCTGAGAGCCGGTGAGGCGACGTTGGAGCAGCTAGACGCGCTCTGGAATGAGGTGAAAGGCGCGGAATAATCCCTCTCCGCTGGCGCTCCAATCGCCTTGGGGGAACCTCGCACCGCCCCCGCCTGGAGATCGGCCCGTTTACTTGCCTGGTGGCCGGGAGAGTTCGGCGGACGCAACGACGTCGGCAAAGGTATCCGCGAGGTTCTGGGCCTGTACCCTGAGGAACATTTCCCGGGCCTTGAGCGGCAGGTGTACCGCGAGGTAGTGCTCGCCGGCGACGAAATACGCCGTGGCAAGTTGCGATCGCGTGACAAGGGCTGATGAGTCACGCGCCGCAGCGAGCATTTCGTCGAGTGTCGCCTTGCCGAGGGCAAAGCTGAAGGCCTTCGCCGGCCACTTCCTCGGGTCGTACAATGCGATCCGCGCTTGAAGATCGGCGCGGGAATCCTGTCCGGCACGCAACAGAGCACAGTGAAGCCACAATTCGCGCGCGGCGCTCAACGCACCGAAGGCGCGCCCCTGGCGCAGGTCTTCGACCGCGTGTTGCGCGTCCCCCTTGACGAGAAAAGCGAGGCCGCGCCCATCATAGCCCAGCGAAGCGTTCGGGCGCCGCGCGACGTAATTCCCGTATTCACGGATGGCGTCATCCAGCGACCCAGCGGCCAAATACAGCCTTCCGCGCGATGCGCCGGGCTCGAAGTCCTTATCGGCGGCGACAGCGCGGTCGACGTCAGGCAATCCGCCAGTTGGTGCCCGATGGTACATCCACGCCGCCGCGCGCGAATCGAAACGGAAGCCCGCCTTCGGATCGAGCTCGATGGCGCGGTTGAGATCCGCGACTGCGGCGTCGAGGTGCCCCAACTCCAGCAGCGCCGCGGCGCGCGACGCGTATCGCGACGCGACTCCCGGGTCGATGGCGATCGCATCGGCAAACCCACTGAGCCCGCTTTGCTCGCGGCCGAGGTTGAGGAGAGTCCATGCCCTGCTGACGCGCCAGTCAGCGTCTTTCGGCTCGAGCTGAATCGTCTTATCGCGATCGGCCAGAGCGCCGACGTAGTCGCCCTGGTACTCCCGCGCGCTTGCTCGCGCGTCCCAGACAAATCCGCGGTCAGGCTCCAGCGTCACCGCGTGGTCGTAGTCGGCCATCGCGCTGGGCCAGTCGCCCCGAATGGTGTACGCGTTCGCGCGCGCCGTGTACCGGATTGCGCGACTCGGCTCGAGGCGGATCGCCGTAGCGTAGTCGGCAATCATCAGATCCGCGTTCCCCATGTAGCGATGAAGCCAGGCACGGCTTGCGTAGTTCGATGCGACGCTCGGCTCGATGGCGATCGCGCTGTCGTACGCGATCAGCGCCTCCGGATAACGCGCCATGTTGAAGTACGCCGACCCCATGGAGGTGTAAAGGCTCGCGAGTCCAGGCCTGAACTTCAACGCGGCCTGATACTCGCGGACGGCGCGGCCATAGTCTCTGCGAGTCTCGTGGATCGACGCGCGCGCCGTGTATACCTGCAGATAGGCGGAGTCGATCCGCTGCGCGGAGTCGAGATCGACCATCGCCTCGGTCAGCTGTCCGAGGTCGATATGGGCTCGGGCACGGCCCAGATAGCCGTTCGCGTCGCCAGCGGTTACCGCCTGCCGAATCACCCACTCGAAGTCGCGGCGCGCCTCGCTTTCCTGACCGTGTTGGCGGTAGTAGCGGGCACGCACAACGTACGCCCCAACGTACGTAGAATCAGCCTGAACCGCCGCGTTGATGTCAGCGAGCCGGCGTTCGTCCTCGCCTCGCGCGCTGAAGATGGTCGAACGGTTGATGTAGGCGATCGAGAGGTTGGCCGGATCGAGCTTGCCCGATTCGATGGCCTGATTGCAGGCGCGGAGCTTTTCGTCGCCGGTGAGCCGCGCGCATCGCATGGATGCACTCGTGTCGGTCTGTGCGCACAGCCACGACGCGCTCATCACGTGCAGCGCAATCGACAGAGCACATCCGTTCCAGCGCATGAGCGACCTCCCGAGACGATGGCAGCGAGAATATGTGAGACGCGCATCGAGCGCGCCAACTCAGCGGACGATCCGGCCGAGTGGCGAGCTCTTTCCAACGAGATCGAAGTAGTCCCACGCGGCGCGGGCGATCCGCGCGATGCTGCGTTCCGACTCGCGCTCGTCGCGACCGAAGGTGGTCATGACGACGATGGCAAATGGGCGGCCGGGAACGAAGACGATACCGGCGTCGTTGCGGACATCGTCGAGCTCACCGGGCTTATTGGCGCTCGTCACGTTGGCTGGCAGCAGGCGCGGGATGAAACTGTCCTTGTGCGTGCCCAACATCTTAAAGAAGTCGTCGGTCGTCGTCTTGCTGAACAGCTGACTGCGATAGAGGGCGACAAGTAAGGTTGCCAGCTCACGCGGGGTCGCGGTGTTCTCGCGCCCCTCTTGCGCCGCTTTCACATCCATCATGTGACGACGAAGACGGGTCTGCTCCAGCCCCAGTTGCGAGAGCAACCCGTTCACGCGATCCATGCCAACGCGGTCGATCAGCACGTTCGTCGCCGAGTTGTCGCTGACGGCGATCATCATCGTCGCCAAGTCGCGATTCGTAAGCCGGGTGACACCGGGGCTGAGCCCAGCCATGATGTCGCTTCCGCCGACGA
>WNFI01329254.1_pt1 | contig 13500 bp, 9 predicted proteins | sample 5400471 | NCBI WGS metagenome assembly WNFI01 (sample SAMN13153348, study PRJNA577476) | soil metagenome | isolation source: 100 cm saprolite on Douglas fir-dominated hillslope | place: USA:California | collected 2013-09-17 | reverse complement strand
ACGGGAGTGATCACAAGATCCTGAAAGGATTTTCCTCCTCTTGCTTCGTTTCTGCAAGAGGGGGGCGATTCGATTCTTAATTTAGTTTCGGGCAATGCTCTCCGCCCCCGCCCCTACGCGAGACAGGCCACTCCCACGTGGATTCCTCGTAGTAAATGAGGTCTCATCACTGCAAATCTTCTCCCAGTCGACAGGCCAGATCAATTGCTTGTTTTAGAGTGAGCGCTCGGCCCCAGGCTACCGCTGCTTCCCAGCTTTGTTCGTCCACCTGTGAGCGAATATGTTGGCGTACCATTTGAACGAGTGGATTGGTTTTTGTCCAGGGAGTCAAGCCGATCCTCTCCTCTAAGCTCTCGGCGATACCTTCCAGTTGCGCCGAATGGATGCTCGCCGAAGCCGGGTCCGGCTTCCCATTCATTCCAAACGCAATGCTCAACAAACACATGCCCGTCGTCATGTGTTGTTTATGGTCAAGCTCGTAGCACAACTTCACACTCTTGAGCAGGCAGTCAATGGCCATAGTGCAGTTGCCTTCGAGCAGCGACATGCCGCCCTGATCCTTCAATAGATCAGCGGCGGAACTTTTGTCACCCAGCTGCTCAAAGAGCTTTCTGCCTTGCGTATACAACGACCGCATTTCCTCGAAGTCCCCGGCAAATCCTACTGCAGCTGCCAGATGAAAGAGCAATTGAGCGCGTAACCAGGCATCGTCCATAGTTGAGAGGTGCTCGAGGCCCTCACGGTACGCGTCCTTTGCCGTTTCATACTCACCCATGGCCTGAGCAGCCCAGCCTCGGTGAAGCAGCGTGCTCGCTATCCTGATCGGGTCATTCAGTTGCCGCCCGAGCGCAATACTCTCTTCAGCCAGTACTACCGCGCGGGTCTGATCATTCTGCAAACACATGAGGCGCGAGGCCTCGCTCAATGCTTTGGCTCGCGCAGCAAGCAGCGTCTCCCCGATCTCATCCCCAAGGGGCACTTCAAGGGCTGCCCTAAGCCATTGACGCGCTTCAGTCAAGTTGCCCTGCCACTCCCAGTAGTGCCTGAGCGCCGAAGCCAGGCGCAGGCATACTTCGGCGGCAAGCAATCCCGCACCGGAATCTCCTTTCAAGGAGAGTGTACTGCTCCCGGCAACTTTTCTATTCTTTGCGCTCGACTCCTGCCCTGAGATCGAGCAGTCGCTTATCCTTATGCCCTCTCTAGCTCGTTGAAGTGACCATTCGAGGGCGGCACGGAGATTCTCGCGATCCGCCGTGAGATTCGCCAGCCAAGCAAGTTGTTGTGGACCCCTCAAACCGATCTCGGCTGTTTCAGATTCCCTCAGGTAATAGCAGGCAAGCCAATCCTGTAGCCGCTCACGTTCTCCCTGAGCGGCCAACTGTTCCAGCGCGTATTCACGCAGCGTTTCCAGCATGGCAAAGCGTGCCTGCCCACCCGCAACTGGCAGCCACACCAACAAACTGTTGTCCACCAACTGTTCTAGTATCTCCACCGACGAGCTGCTTGCAGCTGTGTCCCCCCGGCTTGCTGCTATCCCTTGCATCATCTCCTCTGCTGCTTCCAGTGACCAGCCTCCAGTAAATACCGACAGACGGCGAAACCACGCTTGCTCGACCGGGGAGAGCAAGTTGTAACTCCACGAGATAGTCTTGCGAAGGGTTTGCTGCCTGCTGGGTAGATTCCTGGCCCCTCCGGTCAGCATGGGAAGCCTCGCCCGCGAGAGCTGCTCTAAGAGCGAAGCCGGCGGTAATACCTTGACCCGCGCTGCTGCCAGTTCGAGTGCCAGTGGTAAACCGTCGACCTTCGCACAAATCTTCGCGATGACCACCGCATTTTCATCGGTCAAAGCGAAGTCGGGTCTCACTGCCTGCACGCGCTCAACAAAGAGTTGTATTGCTCCATAGTGCAGAAGGTCCGCGGCATCTACCACGATGCCGGGATCGGGAACGTCCAGGGGCGGTACGCTGAACTCATGTTCACCATACAGGTGCAGCACCGCCCGGCTTGTTATCAGTATCTTGAGGCCAGGTACTGCTGCTAGCAGCTCGCCCACGACATCTGCCGCCTCTAGAACCTGCTCAAAATTATCCAGCACGAGCAGCAGTTGTTTGTTTTGCAGGTAGCTGATCAGGCTCTGGAGCGGAGGTAAGCCGGACGTGGAGCCCACATGCAAAGCCTGGAGGATACTGATTGGCACCAGATCAGGATCACTCACACTCGCCAGAGCCACAAACCACACCCCTTGCGCAAAAGTGCCGACCAGTTCGCTAGCCAATTGCAGAGCGAGGCGCGTTTTGCCACTGCCGCCCGCCCCAACGAGCGTCACCAGGCGCACTTCGGCGCGTCCGAGCCGTTGCTGCAGTCGCTCAATCGCCCATTCTCGTCCAACAAGGCGCGTCGTCGGAGAAGGAAGGTTGTGCTGGGGCGCGGCAGAGCCGGAGTCGCCGGAGGAAATTGGTTGAGCGCGTCTCGTTGCAAGTGTACTGAGAGGTGGTGCCTGCCATTCGTCGTCACAATCGCATGCCAGCCTGCCAGTATTGTGATGACGCGCTGTATTTCCAGATGTGTCAGACGGGCGTTCCCGTTGCCATGCAGTTTGCGGCTGAGTACCTTTGGGTGTATGCCAAGCGCATCTGCCAGTTCGCTCTGAGAATAGCCACTGGTACGAAGATATGCTTTTACGCGCTCGCTAAATGCCCCCATATTCACGCCTATTTCGCTTCTCACGTTTGCTCCTCCATGAAGGCGTGGCGCTACTTCCATTGGTGACTGGACTTTGAGTAGATTTTGGGTTACCAGGTGTTATAGAAAGCTGAGCCTTTCTAAAGTATACTTAAATCGATGTAGTAAATCAATAGAAAAGGAGAGGAAGTCGCTATGTGTATGATACAGATCCAGGCTCAGGGCAATAACAGGTTCCTGGAACTCTTACCAGACGAAGCAGAAAATGCTGAACTCACGGTAGAGCATGCAGTGAGCCATCTACTGGTTGATCTTTTTGGTGAGGTGGCGGTGAATGATGTAACTATTCTTTTCCCTTCCACCCTGCATAGAGACCTAAAACATTATTCTATCCAGATATGTGCCTTATGTTCTTGCGATAGCTTCGCATTGCTCCCACGCACACAGGAGCATATAAAGCTTGCGGTAGCAAAACGCATGGGTTCTCTTCTGAGTGAATTCTTTGGGTCGATGAAGGTAGACGATGTGACGTTGAGCCCTTCTTCGTGGGCGTGTCGGAACAATCCCGCGCGCTCCTATAGCATCTGACGATGTGTGCATCCGTGTGAGCAGTTAGCACCGCTTATCCGAGCATGAGCCTCAAAACGACTGCATTTATCGAATGCCGCTTCAGGAGGGGATGGAAAAGGCCATCCCACGTCGGTATTTGCGGTGGTCGATCTTTGATGTGAAAGGAGGAAAGATCCTGTTGTTTACGATGAGCGTCAAACAGAGTGTCGTCATCAACCTGCCCACCGAGGAAATCTTTGCCTACATGAGCGACTTTGAGAACCTGATTGACTGGTCAAGTGCCGTAATCGCAGTCAGGAAAAGCTCGCCAGGGGTGATACAGGTGGGAGCGACGATGCAGAGCACCACCCGTATCCTGGGAAGGTGGTTGGAGATGACTTTTGAGGTCATTGAGTGTGAACCACAAATGTGGTCCGCCGCCAGATTGAACATGATTTGCTGACGCTAAAGGATATGCTGGAAGCCAGTGCTGGTCCAAGTCGAAGTGCGGTCTAATTGTGAGGTGGCTCCCAGTTGACAGGCAGACACGACCGGCCAGTTTGTCTCCAGCGAACAGGGCTGTTTTCTTGTGGGGTCTCGTTTCGTTCAGAACGGATGGCCCAGGTAGCCAGACAACCGGCGCTGCAAGCAATACGGCCCATCGTGTCAATGCCAATGACCGCGACCCATTCAATTCGGGAGGTCACGCTGGGCTCCCGACTTGGCAGTCTCCAGACCAGAAATCCTCATCTTCCACCTGGCGACTGCTCATTCACCGCCCTCATACTTGAACGAGAGTTCCATCTTCACACGATAGGTAAGAGGCCTCCCGGACTCGATGTGGACGTCTTGCTCGAGAATGCGGGCGACCCGCAGGTCCCGCAAGGACTGTGAAGCCCGCTCGATGGCCGCCGCAGCCGCCTTCTCCCACGACTCGTTGCTGGTCCCCACTAACTCGATCACCTTGTAAACACTTTCTGCCATGTGGCTCTCCTTCCATTCAGTTGTCAGTAATTAGCTTCCTGACGAGTGACTATTGCTCTGTCTTTCCAAACGTGTACAAACGTGTTGATTTCTACGCTGCTTACCTCCTTTCGCCCTGCTATTTTTTACTGTAAATAGTCGGCATTGCTACAAAAAACATATTACAATAGACCTTCTCATTGTATCATGGTATCTTGTATCACGGTATCGCTTCACGTCTTGACTGCCTCAACTTTTCTGAGGGCTGAGCAACATTGTTGCTCGGGCAGATCGACGCGAAGGCCCTCCACAGCTAATAGCTGCTAGGCATAGTATACAATAGAGGTATATTTACCGCTTTGGTGAGAAAAGCAGGTGCGCTTTGATGACATAGGCGAAAAAATCGAGACCGTGTGGAGCGTCGGCTACCGCTTTATAGAGTAACACTGCACTATCTATCAAACTGAACCGACGAGCGTCCGATTATCTCCAAGAAGGCCAGCATGACAGGCAGACACCTTCCGCTGTGTCTTTTGCCTGCTAACCACTCCTCTCCGACAATTTTCTTCGCAGGACAAACAACATTGCGACGCCTAGCACGACCCAGGCCAGCAGGACAAACGGGATGGCATTGAGCGGCGGTGGTGCGGGTGAGATAAGCAAGAAAACGAAAACGGCCCCGATCATGAGCGTGCCAAGCACAGGTGAAATGAAATGACGAAGAACGTTGAACTGCGCGCGCCGCTTGCGCCAAAAGAAGATGATACTGGCAATACAGACCAGGGCGTAAACAATCATGACAAAGAGCGCATCTAGTGTACCCCAGAAGCCAAATGCGGTGAGAGGCCCCATCGTGAAGCCCATCACCAGGCCGAGTACCAGGCCAAACCCACAGATCGCTGCAATCGCGGCTACCGGGTTCAGACGCGTGGGATGCAGCCAGGCAATCCAGCGAGGCAGTAAACCGTCACGTCCGACTTTGTATGCAACCCGCGCACCGCTGTTGATGATGGCCAAAGAGGCGCTGAAATAGGAGACCACGCCCGCGATATCAATCAAGACAACCAGGACCGGGCCACTTACGTGGCGGCTGATGGTATCATATGGCGCAGCGTCGTGGGCAAAACCCGTTACCATATTGTTGATGCCATAGCCTACTGTACCTGCATATGCCAGCAAGACATAGAACAGACCCACCAGAATCATCGACCCGAACACGGCAAGCGGAATACTGTGGTGCGGATTGCTCGTCTCCTCTCCAAGCGCAGCCGCCGCCTCAAAGCCAATAAAGGTGAGGACGGCCAGAATCACGCCAATGGAGAGATTGCCTCCCAGTGGGATCGCGCCAAACGTAAACGGCTTCAGCGTCAGGGCACCCTGCTGACCAACGTGGAACAGCACGATCACCGCCAGAATGACTCCCACTCCCACCTCAAAGACCATAAAGGTCAGGTCAACATTCGTAAGGAATACCGATAGCTACCGCGATGAGTCCAACCCAGGCGGTCAAATAGCCCATACGTGACCCCAATCCCGCGGTGACGAACGTATAGGATGAGCCGCTGGACGGAATTTCCCGCGAGAACTCGCTGTACTGATTCGCCACAAAGAGTGTGATAATAAACGCTATAACATAACACAACGGGATAGCCGCTCCAACGACTCCTGCCTGGGGAATGGTATTGAAGAAGATGGAAGCAGGCGACATAACCGCCACGGAGATCACGATGGCGTGGCGTAGTTTGAGTGCGTCACGCTTGAGCGTCGGGGAAGCTGCCCCCTCAGGGGTGGAAGCGATCTCGCTCATGAATCCCTCCTTGTTTCAAAATACAGTCCAAGCATGAAAGTATGCGTAGACGAGGTGAAGGCTGAAACCTTGCAATGTGGATAACTGTTTATGTCTGCTCGGTCGGTTGCTCCTCCTTTTCCGCTGTAGATGCGCTGATACCCGTTTCGCTTGAAACGGGTATCAGCGCATCAAACAAACTTCTCAAGTAATCATTCAGAAACATTCCCTGTGGGTCAAGCTGCGCCCGCACACGACGGAAATCATGCCAGCGTGGATAAAGCTCAGCCAGTTCCACGGCTGTGCGCGTATGCATCTTGCCCCAGTGCGGGCGTCCCTGGTAGCGTTTGAAGATTTCCTCGATATGGGAGAAGTAATCCTGGTAGGGCATACCCTTGTACATATGTACTGCGAGGTAACACGACTCGCGCTGATAGGCAGGACTGAGCCAGATATCATCGCTATGAACGAAACGACACTCCAATGGAAAATGCACCCTGAATTGGTGTTGTTCGATACACGCTTGAATCTCGTTGATGACGGCTACGGCGTGTTCCGCCGGGATGTTATATTCCATCTCCTGGAAACGCACCATGCGCGGCGTCGAAAACAGGCGCGAACTGTAATTCACCTCATTAATGTTGGCGATGGTACTGGCCGAGATGGCACAGACGCGCTTAATAAGGCCGGGAAAGCGCCTGCACCCTTCGGAGAGTAATCCATATACCCAGTTTTCCATGACGATTTTGTTGAAATCGCCCCAGAGTGAGTTCTTATCTGGCGCTTTTGCGGCTTCGTTCATGAATTTTGCCTGTACCGCCTCGGTATAGGGAAACCAGTAAAACTCAAAATGGCTGTTCTGCTGTTTATGCTCCTCAAGATGCTCAAGACACTCGGAGAGCTTCTTGCGCAGCCCCTGGTAGTGTAGGACCTTAGCAGGGACGACGCGCAATTTCACTTTTGCGATCACGCCAAGCATCCCCATTGATACCTGCGCTGCTTTAAATACATCGGGATGGTGTTCGGGCGAGCATTCCAGCAACTCTCCCGATGCTGTTACCAGGGTAAGCCCTACGACCTGGGTGGCCAGTGAGCCGAACTTGATGCCGGTGCCATGCGTGCCGGTGCTAATCGCTCCGGCGACGCTCTGGACGTTGATATCGCCGAGATTCTCCTGTGCCAGTCCCCGCGCCAGCAAATCATCGCCCAGCTTTTTCAGCTTAGTGCCTCCCAGCACAGTGACAGTACCGTCCACGGCATCCACAGACTCGATACCCTGCATGTTATCGAGCGAAATCAGCACATCGTCGGTCTGCACAAGCGGGACGAACGAATGGCCGCTGCCAACCACTCGCACATGACGACCATCGCGCGCATACGTGGCAATGCGCTGTGCGAGTTCGTTGACGCTGCCGGGCATCACCAACTGCCGGGGATTACCCTGCACAGAGCCAGACCAGTTATGCCAGCGCCCACCTTGCATCGTACTCATCATATCCTCCTTTGCAAAGCCCTACAGCTATATAAAACTCTGACCATCACCACGATAGGTATTCACCTCATCAATGACGTTTCCTTTCGATACAAGCAGCAGCTGTGTGAAGCGTTCGCATAGTTCGCCCGCTTTGCTATGGCGCATAAAGATGGGATCGCCAATAGCCAGAGAAATTGGCCCGGCATAATGCACAGGGGTCTGCACCTCGCCAGCACCCTCGTTGCCATCGAGTTTTGCGCCCTCGGGCAAATATGGCTGTGGCAGCTTTTCGGGGCCAGATGAGCCGGAAGCTGTATAGCCTCCACCCAGGCAGGTATAGATGTGTGGTTGGGGGTGGCGTACAATCTCGATCGCGTATCCGGCGGCCGGTTGATAGCGAAAGTCACGATAATTATCAAAGAGCGCCGGGGCATAAAAGGCTGAGCCAACAGTGATCTCGGTGACAACGTCCTCCCGACGAGTCGAGTCAATGCTGCCTGTGCCTCCGCCGTTAACGAAGCGCAGTGGGATGCCATAGGACTTGACCAGTTCAACAATGGTGGCACGCCGTTCTGCTCCTTCATGGATGGAGCGTTTTTTTAGCTGGCGCACAATGGTATTTTTAGCGGCTCGCCCTGGGATATTATCGCCCAGCCCGGCGACCTGCGCTTCGTAACCCATCAAGCCGTCGAGATAGATGTGCGAGGAGTTCATGGCGTGCTCGATGATGGGGCGAGCCTGTTCAGGTGTACGGATTGCTGAACGCCACACACCGAAATGCAGTCCAGGCACGTCAATCGACATGTCGATTTCAAGGCACAAAGGGAGACGCATGCGATGCTGGTGCGCTATCCTCTCGATGTGCTCGACATGTTCCTGACTATCTACCATCAGCGTGATACGTACGCCCAGGTCCTTTATGGCGCGAGCAACGGCCTCTATATCCTGGCTCTGCCAGGCAGGATAGCCAACCAGTAAATCGTCCAATCCTCTTGACGCGAGGAATGCCGCTTCTCTGGGAGTATAACACATGATACCTTGAAAGCAGGTAGGGGAGGTTGTGAAGAGACGGTTGAGAATAGGGACGCTACGTATGGATTTGGAGGCTAGCCGTACCTTCTTACCTGCCGCGCGTCTCGTCACTTCACGGACATTCTGTTCAAGCAGGTCAACATCGACAAAGGCAAAGGGCAAGGGTTGATTGCGAAAGATTGCGCGATAGTATTCGTAATCGCGCTTCCATACAAGCTCAGGTGGTGTGGTAGACTCAGATGCAATCGAGGCGTCCTCTTCAGGCTGCTCCTGCCCTTCCAATTTTTGATCTTGCATATCCGTTTCATTCCTCCAACGCAGATGTGATGCAGTTGGTTCCTGTGAAAACTCTAACAGGCGCAGGTCTGCAAAGGCGGTGAAGATATTCACCCACCATACTTTTTTCAGGCAGGAACTTTTCCCTCAGCAAGCGCGATTACGGCCATGATGAGATGGTCAAGATCACGTCGCGCGCGTGTAGTATCGCGATCACTGACGAACTGTAGGATCAGGCCATCCAGACCGCCTACGATGAAACGGGCTAGCTCGGCAATTGGCAAGGAGCAAGGCAATTGAGCCTTATCGAAGCCATGCTGAAGCAGCATTTCGACAACAGCGCTATAGCCGTCGTATTGTTGTTTGGCCAGCCACGCCGATTCGGGATGGCGCAAGGCATAGAGCGTGAGTTCATACTGCATGATCTGCAGTTCTGGAGATTCTTCGACATGCACCCAGAATGCCCGGATACTCTCGCTCAACGCCTCATGCAGTCCTTTATCCGTTGGTGTTCCTGCCCGCACGACCTCGCGAGTGATGCGCATCATGTCCTGTAATACAGCAAACAGCAGATCATCCTTGCTGCCAAAGTAATAGCGCAAGGTCGCCTGGTTGACGCCTGCCTCCGCTGCGATTTTCCTGGTTGTTGTCTCGGCGAGGCCATCACGCGACAATACACGAATGGCAGCAGCAATAATCTCCGCCCGTCGCTCCACAGCTATCTTTTCCCTGCTCACGCCTTGTCCCTTCAGTACGCAGGAAAAGTCCAACAACTCATCTCATCGTGCAGGTTTTTCGACGTTGATTTGCGGACGGCAATATGAACACTGATTTCGCCTTTCAGAAGGGACTTGAGAGGCTTGAATAGAAGAGTAGAAAAATCGGACGTTTTCTCTACGGAAGAGTAGAGAGTGAGGAGCGAGGGGAGTCACTGACCTTCGGCGAGCCTGTTGGTTCCTCTCACGTCCCTCGGGCATATGTTTGAAGGGCACGTGTATTCACTGGATGCAGCCGTGGCGGCCAGGATGCGAGAGCGTGCTAGATGTCTGAGACAGGAGGGTGCTCAATGGCCCCTAACGCTGACAACGACGTTCTCTGCGCCCGCGTCAATCCCTTTGCCCCACTGATATCAAGCCGCTCGTAGGGTCGGTCTCGCCGCAGGATGTGTAGCTGCTTGCCGCTGGCCAGTTCCCAGATGTTGATCGCGCCATCGTCCCCGCAACTGGCCAGCGAGCGGCCATCGGGACTCATCTTGAGTGATTGGACTGTTCCCTGGTGCGCATGGCGCGTCTGCACGCACTTCCCACGCTCGAGATCCCACCAGCGGAGCATACCGTCACTGCCCCCGCTGATCAGCATCGTGCCGGTCGGACTCCACGCCAGCGCATACACGACCTCGCTCAGTTCGCTCAACGTGTGCAGGAGCTCTCCACTGTGCGCATCCCAGACGAAGAGCTCTCCACTGCCTCGACCTCCGCCACCACTAGCCAGGTGCGTCCCATCAGGGCTCCATGCCACGCTCATGACCATGCCACGATGCCCTTGCAGGCGGGCCTGCTGTTTGCCGTTGGCGGCCTCCCACAGGATAACGCTGCCATCGTAGCCGCAACTGGCCAGGCGCGTTCCATCTGGACTCCACGCCACCCGACGGATCGTGGTTGGCTGCCCACGGCCCACCCACCGGCGGGTGCCTGTCCTCACTTCCCACACCTGCACCTCCTGCTGATAGCTCCCACCGGCCAGAAACCTGCCATCTGGACTCCACTCTATGCCGAAGAAGGAGGTATCGACGTGGTTGGGGTCACGCAAGGTCTGCACACCGGCTTCTGTGGTCGCGTCCCACACCTGGACGGCATTATCCAACCCGCTGCTGGAAAGCCACCGCCCATCCGAACTCCACGCGACCCCATACGCCATCCAACTATGGCCGTGCAGCAGCCTGGGCGGGGTCCTGCCATCACGCTCCCAGATGGTCACGAGTGTATCGGAGCCTGCACTGGCAAGCCGGGTGCCATCAGGGCTCCAGGCCACGTCGTAGAGCGTGACCGCGTAGCCCTGGATTACACGTGTACACTGCCCACGCTCCACATCCCACACCCGTAAGCTGCCATCTTCACTCCCACTGAGCAGGCTGCGGCTATCTGGCGTGAAGGCAAGATCATACACAATGGCTGTATGCCCCTGGAGCGCTGTGCGATAGCTGCCCCGTTCGACATCCCAGAGCCAGATCATCTGGTCACGGCTGCCACTGGCTAGCAGGCTCCCATCCGGGCTCCAGGCCACAGTATTCACCAGGGCCGTGTGTCCCGCGAGCGTCTCACGTACCTCTAAACTTTCCACGTCCCACACTTTAACAGTTCGATCAAAGCTCCCGCTCGCGAGGGTGTGTCCATCGGGGGCAAAGGCCACCGACCAGACAATGCCGCTGTGTCCCGTGAGGAGACGCGTGGCGGTGCCTGGGTGGGCTGCCTGTGCTCCCTGCATCTGCCACAGTTGAATACTTCCATCGACGCTGCCACTGGCTAGCAGGCTCCCATCCGGGCTCCAGGCCAGTGCATAGACCGCGCTGCTCTGGCCGGAGAGCGTCTGGAGGTGCTTCCCCGTGGAGACATCCCAGAGTCGGATAGCGGCATCATCTCCGCCACTGGCGAGTGTCCGGCCATCGGGAGTAAAGACGAGACGATGGATGCTGCCGGTATGCTGTCCCAACCAGAGCAGGGCACCGTTCTCCAGGTTCCACAGCTTGATGGTGCCATCCCAGCTCCCCGTGGCGAGCGTCTGCTCATCTGGACTGAAGGCGAGTGCCTGTACCGCAGCGGTATGCGCCTGCCAGGCCAGGTCCAGCGTTTTCCCGTCGTCACGCCACACGCGTGCTCCTCCACGCCTGCTGCCCATAGCCCAGTAGTGCCCATTGGAGCTCGTCGCCACCGACCAGGGAGGGTCAAAGGACTCGGTAAAGACCGTCTCTTGCAGGGCAGCCCCCGAAAGTGTCGTATCCTGCATCTCGACCCCTTGAAGATAGACGCCTCGCAGCGAGAGCTGAGACAGATCCAGGCCGCGTAGGTGCCCACGAAGCTCTCGCAGCAGCGCAAGCAGATTCGCCGGTCCATACCCCTGAGCGTCGTCAGCCCGTTCGCGCTGCTCGTCCAGCAGCGCGAGCAGTTGCTCCTCTAGCGCGGTTCGCAAAGGGTAGGAGTTGCGCAGGCCAGCCAGAATGGGGGCCACAATGAGGCGCTGTTGGGTCTGCCGCACATATTCCTTGCAAGGAGCCAGTTCCAAACCATGCTCGACCAGGCGCGAGCATCGGCCCTGCTTGATCTCGCTGGTCACCTCCGCAATGAGCCGTGCCGCCACATACTCCATCACGACCGATTGCAGCGTAAAGCTCCCCTGTCGCTGGGCCCGCTCAATGAGCGAGCGGCGACGCAAGCTATCGACCGCTTCCAGCACCTGAGAGCGCGGCAGGGGTACGCCGAGCACCGCCAGCAGCTCCTGCAGGTTCACCGGCTCGCGCAGGATCGCCAGCCACAGCAGCACACTCTGCTCGACCGCTGAGAGGCGGGCGTACTGCTCATCGAGCAGCTTGCGCACCCCGCCGAAGACCACTTCACCTTGCTCCAGGAAGGGGACAATCTGGCCATCGAAGAGTTCTACGATGGTCCGCGCCACGATTTTGAGGGCCAGGGGATTGCCCGCGTAGGCCTCGACCAGCCGGAGTAGCTCAGACGTGCTGCCTGCGACCCCCTTTTCGGCCAACAACTGCTGGCATGCCTCGGCATCCAGCCGAGCGAGGCGCAAGGCACGCACGGGAGCCCGACTGCCTTCCAGCGGCACGAGGTCGCTCGGTTTCTCCCGACTGGTCAGCAGCAGGCAACTCTGATGCTCGGTTTCCGCTACACGGCGCAGCACGCGGGAGAATCCCTCATCGCCTGCACGCATGCGACCGCTGTCCTCCCCTTCCTCCAGGAACGACTCCAGGTTGTCATAGACCAGCAGGACACGTCTGCTGCGCAAGCATTCCAACAGGAGGTCCTGGCGTCTTTCGGGGCTGGAGGACGCGTCGCGCAGCGCCTGGGGAGTAAGGACCTGGAGGCAGCTATCGAGCAGCGCTTCGCAGGTTGGGACATCGCGCAGGGAGCGCCAGATGACGACCTCGAAGCCCCCCGCCACGCGGTGCATCACCTTCGTCGCCAGTGCCGACTTGCCAATGCCACCCTGGCCCAACACACTTACCACCCGACAGCACTCTTCGACCACCCACTCAGAGAGCAGGTCCAGTTCCCACTCGCGCCCATAAAAGCTCGCCACATCCGGCGCATCGCCCCAATCGACGCGTGGCCCGCCCCTGGAAGGAGAAGCGAGAGCGTCGGGTGGTGGGGCAGTGACACTGGTCTCCTCTCCTGGCTGGGATGCCGGGGGAGCCTGTAGGTGGGACAGCAGCCCACCAAGCCATGCTTCATCGAGGAGCACCTTCTGGCGGGCCGCTTGCCAGAGGGCACGAACCTCCTCTGCCTCATGCCCGAAAGGCCAGGCCTGGCGCTGGGTGGCAAGGACTACGAACTGTTTGAGGTGGTCGGCCTTGGGATAGGTGAGGCCTCCCTCCCAATCGATCACGGCGCGGCGCCTGACGCCAAGCATATCAGCCAGTTCGGTTTGCGTCAGCTCGAGCCTGGTGCGCAAGGTCAGCATCACCCGCCCAAAGGCGTAGTCTCGCTCGCGGTACGAGGATCCCTTCATA
>WNFI01676612.1_pt1 | contig 13502 bp, 12 predicted proteins | sample 5400471 | NCBI WGS metagenome assembly WNFI01 (sample SAMN13153348, study PRJNA577476) | soil metagenome | isolation source: 100 cm saprolite on Douglas fir-dominated hillslope | place: USA:California | collected 2013-09-17 | reverse complement strand
AACCCCCGCTCCTTCCTCTGGTGCGCCCTCGGCAACCCCGACATCCCATGTCCCGCGCCCAACCGACAGCGCGATCATGACTTCTACTCCGCGCCTCGACACGCCCATCGCGACCATGGTGGGCACTCCGATCCAGACGGTGGGAGTGCCGATTCGTACTCCGATCACGGTGCCCACAAAGATCCCCGCGCCAGTCCCTGGTTTGATTCCGTAGCGAGCCGGGTTCTTCTTCGGGGCCGCTCGCCAGCCTTCAGAAAAATTCAAGGTACCCCTTGGCGCACCGGCCGGAATTTGAAAGGCCTTTGGTTCGCCTAACTTCTTTGCATTTCGATAGTCATGCCCGAAGCACCGATGCACACTGAACTTACGAACTGGAGCAAGTCATCCTATTCTCATTGCTTTATTCATAAGGCACGAGATATAGATGAGATTGCCAACGCGCTGGCAAGCGCCCGAACACAGCGGCTGTCGGTGATCCCGCATGGAGCAGGTCACAGCTATACCGATGCGGCCCTGAATACCGCAGGGATCGTTATCGATCTCACTCCCATGCGTAAGATCCTCTCATGGGACGCTTCACAAGGAATACTGCGCACGGAACCCGGGGCAACCGTGAGAGATATATTGCAGTTGACCTTGAAAGACGGCTGGGGGCTATTCGTCTCGCCTTCCACTTCCGAGGTTACGATCGGCGGGTGTGCCGCGATGAATGTGATCGGCAGGAATGCCTGGAACTGCGGCCCATTTGGCGCGCATATTCTCTCTCTGGATGTTCTGCTTGCCTCAGGAGAGATATGCACCCTCAGTCCGGAGCAGGATCCACAACTCTTTCATGCCTTCATTGGAAGCATGGGCCTGCTCGGTATTATCACTTCCATCACCATTCAGCTCAGGCATATCTATTCTGGATACGTCATGATCCGGACGCATACCGCAGCCTCCTTGCGAGAAATCTTCAACGTATTTACTGACGAGCAAGGCAGCAGCGACTTCATGGAAGCCTGGCTCGATGGTCTCGCCCAGGGACCAGAGCTTGGGCGTGGGATCATCACCTGCGGTACGCTAGGTCAAAACGGCAACCCGGCCGAGGCACAGTTCCCCTCAGATGGTGGGCTGAAGTCCAAGTTCGTAGGACTGGCCGGCAGACTCGGCCGGCCCGCTTTGCAGCCAGCTGTACAAATGGCAAACCGAGCGTATTATTGGCGGGCCCAGCGGGGCGGCAATGGTCCGGGGAAGCAGCGCTCCCTCATTCCTTATCTCTTTTGGTCCCCGGCCCTTCTTGCGGGCTATCCTGCGCTGTTTCCGGGAGGGGTTGAGACGTTCCAGGCATTCGTTCCCGGACAATATGCCAAAGAAATTTTTGACCATGTGTTGCGCTATTCACAAGAGCAGGGCTGCATGCCCATATGGTGTATCGTCAAGAGGCATCGACGCGACCCGTTTCTCCTGAGCTACCAGGTCGATGGCTATTCTCTAGAATTGAATTACCCACGAACCCATCAGTCAGCACAAGCTTTGCAGCAAGTGCTTGAGCACATGATCGGAGATGTGATCCAGGCAGGCGGCAGGTTTTATCTCGCCAAGGACCATTTTATGAATGCCGCTCAATACCGCCAGAGTGTCGGAGATGAGGCCGTGACTGCTTTCCTGGGTCTCAAAAAACGCTTTGATCCGGAAAGCTTACTGCAATCCGATCTGTTTCGTCGTGTATTCGTGCCCGTAGTTCGTTAGATAGAACGGCATTGCCCAATGCCGCGTGGCTGGATTGATCTCGGCGGTTCACGAGCCCTTCATGAGGTCCTCGCAAAGTGCGAAAGCCCGCAGGCGGCAACCATGCCAGCGGGATAGGAGTGAAAACTTGGGAGCATTCGATTTTCAGCTGAAGAGGGCATTCCAGCCCCTGACCGACACGTGGCAGAATTTAACGATCGCGCCGCGACAGTCCACCCTGCTGGGTATCAGCTTTCGTCCCCTTCAGGCGGCTGCGTTTGGCCTGGATGCTCACAGCGCTTTGGTGGAAATGCTAACCCTTCCTTTCTCACTGATTCGTCTGGGTGCCTACTGGGATCGGATTGAACCGCATAGCGGAGCATATGATACTGACGAGCTCGATTGGCAAATCGATGCCGCGGAGCGCGCGGGGAAGCGGATCATTCTGTGCCTCGGCCCTGTGAAAACGTTTGGTTATCCGGAGTTCTTTGTGCCTTCGCACCATTTGAGGCAGCCCTTTCCGGAACACACTCGAATCCTGCCGTCCGCCTATCCCTCCCTCCTGGCAGCGGCGACTACTTTCCTCACCCACATCGTTGAGCGGTATAGACCGCGCAAAAGCATTATTGCCTGGCAGCTGGAACATGAAGCTGCGGATCCACTGGGGGTCGAGCATTCGTGGCGGTTGGATGCTGGCTTTGTCGAGCGGGAGGCGCAGGCACTCAGAGAAATCGATCCTGAGCGGCCGTTGATGATGAACGGTTTTTTGCCAACTTCATTGCCTGTGCGCATCTCTCAATGGTGGAATACCCGCGACCAGGGGGATTCACTGGCCCTGGCACAGCGCCTGGCAGATATGGTCGGAATCGATTATTACCCGCGCCATGCAGTGGCCCGCATGGGGAGCCATACGCTATACCTGGATGGCAGTCAAAGTTCCGCCCAGCGAGTGAGGCGGAAAGAATTACTCGCCTGGGCACGCGCAGTTGGGAAACCTTTGATGATTTCTGAAGGACAGGCCGAGCCTTGGGAAACGGTCACGATACCGCCGAGTCCCGACCGCCAGGGACTATATAGCTGCTTACCCGAGCAGCTGATCATCAACTACAACACCTGGATGGGGGAGTCGGGCCCGCACTCATCCCTGTACGCATACCTCTTTTGGGGAGCAGAGTATTGGCTGATGCGAAAAGTTCGAGGTGACCCGAGCTATCTGCAAGCCTTTCTACGCATCCTGGAATCTGCATGACCGCCGTCAAGATCCGGCCGCATCAAGGGGTGCATTCCGACACATGGCTCGACACATTGGATGGCATTATGAAACATCCCTGAGCCATCCCCCGGATAGACCGATTGGTTCCCTGGTTCAGAATTATCGCAACCACGACCCGTATCGCCGATCAGCGATTTCTCTCTCTGCGAACGAACAAGAATGTGCCGATCAACAAAAACAGTAGAAATCCAGCCGTGATCAAGAACAGGTTGTACCCAAGCCCCTGCAATACGACCTTCGGATAGTCCCCGCCTCCAAGATAGAACACATCGCGCGTCAAATCTACCGCATAACGCAGCGGCGAGATCCGCGAGAGGATATCCAGGTACCAGGGCAAAACTTTGATCGGGTTGAAGATGCCCGCCAGGAAAAACTGCGGCAGCATCACGTAATTGAAGATCGAATCCGCAGTGCGCCGATTGTTCATATTGGACAAGATGATGACCCCGAATGCGGCGCCAAATAAACAGGTCACCACGCCGGTCCAGGCCAGGCCAATGAGTTGACTGGGAGTGAAGGAAAGCCCGGCGAGAATGCCAAACACCAGGACCCCGGCCGCTTGCGTGAGAGATACCAGGGTCTCTCCGATGATCTTACCCAGGATGATCGAATAGCGTGAGATCGGAGAAACGAAGACCTCCTGGCTAAAATCGTTCTCCCGATCGTCGATCAGGGAGACGACACCCAGTGCGGAGGATTGGAAGAGCGTTTGTGCAAATACCCCGGTAAAGATAAATGCCAGGTAGTTAATGTTGAATCCCGATCCGAGGTTCGCCTGCATGCTGCCCCCTAATATGACGATAAACATTAAAGGGAAGATGAGGGTGGCAATCAACCTGCCAGGGTCGCGCATTAATTTCAGCAGGTCGCGATAGGCCAATGTCAGGATCGCATTCGCTTCTCTCATGGTTGTCCTATGATCTCCAGGTATGCATCCTCCAGAGTGGGAGCATGGGTCTTCACGAGACTCAGAGGGGTCTCGATCGCCTTCATGACCTCATGGACGGATTGTCCGCGCAGGCTGACCTTGAAGAGGCTCGTCTCGGTAAATTCGAATCCCAGCCGTCGGAGTTCGGCCCGCAAGAGAGTGCGATCCTCCGCATCGATCAATAAATACGTCTCGATCAGCTGCGCCTTCACCTCTTCCGGCGACCCATAGGCTACGACCGCTCCGTGGGTGATAATGCATACCTTGCTGGCTTCCTCGGCCTCATCCAAATAGTGGGTGGTCAGGAAGATCGTCGTGCCCCTTTCGCGGCGTACCTGGCCCAGATATTCCCATAGATTGCGCCGGCTCTGGGGATCCAGGCCGGCGGTCGGTTCGTCCAGGAACAGGACCCGCGGCTTGTGCAGCAGGCTGCGCACAATTTCCAATTTCCGGCGCATGCCTCCGGAAAATTTTTTTACCGGCTTGAGAATGTCATTTTCCAGGTCAAGAAGCGAGGCCAGTTCGGATACGCGCTCTTTGTATTCCCTCGGCATGGAGGCAAAGGATGGGCGGAAGGGATACAACCCATACAGCACCGCGTGAAAGCGAATATTCTCCTCCGCCGAAAGATTCATATCCAGACTCGGCTGCTGGAAGATAATGCCAATATTCTGACGCACAGCACTGGACTCACGGTTAATGTCGTAGCCCGCGATGCGGGCTGAGCCGGCGGTCGGGTTGAGGGTGGTAGTGAGGATGGAAATGGTGGTTGTTTTTCCTGCACCGTTCGGACCCAGGAATGTGAAGAACTCGCCAGGAGCCACGGTAAAAGAAATTCCATCGACGGCATTTTCCTTCGCCCCCCGGTAACGTTTGACCAGCCCCTCTACTTCGATAATCGGTTCCATATGTTCAGCTTTTTCTACTTTCCAGGATTGATCAGATCCATCTTCAGATAGGCAAAATGCAGGACAAGCTGCGCCATTCGTGAGCGACGAGGCCCGACTCTGCCGAGCCCGCCCGCAGAATATATCATGATTCGCGCGACCCTTACCATGGTCTTCTCGCGATGCGTCTCCGACCCATGCATGAATATTTCAGAGCAAGTCAATGCTGACGCTTCAACTCCCCCGGAATCTTGACTTACGGCTGGCCTCCAACCATGTCCAGCCGCCTTCTTCAGAAGATCTTTCGGCTAACTTGACTTCAATCGGCAGATCGTGCGATCAGGGCAGGATAGGCGCCTCGCTATTTCGACGCCGCCGCCTTCCAACTACCAGTGCAAGTCGTTCCATAGGCATCTACGTTCCAGGTACCGGAAAATGAATGATGTTTTGGATCGTAAGTCCCATCGAGGACCAGAGGTAAATGCTGCTCGTCTCCAAGATAGAAATCAACCGAAAACTGCCCATCTGAAACGGACCATGTCGACTGCACGGATAACTGGGTCGTGAGGAGCGTACCGCCACATTTCCAATTGACCATATTGAGATCCACGGAAGTTACCTCTGACCCGGAAGGGTCGATGGTGAACGCAAGCTGTCCCAAGTTGGACTCTGCGTTCCATTTCCCTGCCAGGGGTGAGGGCGTGAAATTTGGATCTATCGTCGGCGTGGGCGGCTGATTGGCCGAGTCGGTCCCGGCAGGCAGAAGCGCTGATAACCCTCCACATCCCATTGAAAATAGCGTGATCAGGGCAATCAGAAAGGAACGGCGCGGTTGATTGAAAAGATTCATGGATTTGCTTCTCCCTCCAGCCTATGGAATCGGTAATATCTGACGCAAGAAGTGTAGACCAGCGCTGCTTTTCAGGCTATCCCACATTTAGGGCATAAGGAATCTCATGCCCGCGCTTGCGGGGTTCCGGCTCTGAAAAAATTTGGCGGACGAGTGGTCCGGTCTTGAGGCGGTGGCGGCGGATGGAGCTCAGCGTCAGGTTTTTGAGAAATCATCGTTAATATACAAGGAATCGGCCCCTTTTTCGAGAAAACACCGGGGCTGGTCGCGGCTTTACGGCAAGCGAGACAGTCCGAATTGACACGAACGAGAGCCATGGGATATAATCACGTTTGTTGGTTGCCACAACATACTAACAATCCCATGGACCCAATAAAAACAGCCGACCATATATTCGTCCGCGAATTGAATTTGTCCTCGGTCCTGCGAATGATCTATCATGAGGCTCCCCTCTCACGCGCCCAACTGGCAGTAAAAACCGGCTTGAATAAATCGACCATTTCCAGCCTGGTCGAGGATCTCCTGGACCGCAGGCTGATCCATGAAACGGGTATCAATTCGGTCGGAACCGGCCGTCCAGCCACGCAACTAGAGATCAATGCCCAAGCGGGCGCGATCGTCGGGGTTGAGCTGGGCGTGGATTTTGTGTCTGTGGTGCTCACCGATTTTTTGGGCGGCATCCTGGGGCGGAAACAATTAGGTGCGGATCCAGCTGCCTCACAGGAAAAGACATTCGGCCAGACTCAATCCCTCATCGAAGACATGGTCCATCTCAGCAGCGATCTGGGTTTGCGAATCCTGGGGCTTTCATTTTCCATACCAGGAACCGTTGATCTCGATAAGGGGGTTTTGATCTTCGCACCCAATCTGCACTGGCACAATGTGCCTCTCCGAGATCATTTTTCCAACTCCACCGGTCTTCAGGTTTTCATTGAAAATGACGCCAACGCAGCCGCGCTGGCCGAGCATCTATTGGGCACCGCCAAACACTTAAAGGATTTTATTTTTGTCTTTGCAGGCGTGGGCTTAGGTGGAGGCTTATTCCTGAACGGCCAGCTGTATCGCGGCAAAGGGGGTTACGCAGGTGAAATTGGTCATACTTCGATCCTCGCTGAGCCGATCCAACAACTGTGTGACTGCGGTAATTTAGGCTGCTGGGAGACCTACGCAAACCAGGTATCGATCGTCCGGCGTTTCCAATCCAGACTGGACAACCGGCGCAGCAGGGAGAACTCGTCGCCGCTGGACGGACAGAATGGTCCGCTCTCCATCGGGACGATCAAGCGGGCCGCGGATTCCGGCGATCCGGATGCCATCGACTCCCTGGCGGAAGCCGGGGCTGCCATGGGAACCGGGCTCGCAGGCCTCGTCAACATATTTAATCCTGAAAAAATTATCCTCGGCGGACCGATCAGTATCGTCGGGGATTATCTTTTGCCTTCTATCCGACAAAGTGTCAACAAGCGCGCCATGTCTGAAATCGTTCTCCAAACCGAAGTCAACCTTTCGACGTTTGGTGTCGATGCCAGCCTGATCGGCGCAGCTGCGGTGGTGCTGGATGACATTCTCAACCATCCGAATCATGTTGAAAAGGAGGTGGTGGTCCAAAGATCAACTAAACCCGTCGTCGTTTGAATACCGATATCTACAACTATTTTAAAAGGAGAAGAAAACATGTCTAAGAAGAACCTGTACGGCCTGTTGGCTGTACTTCTCGTCGCCGCATTCGCACTTTCCAGTTGCGCTCCCGCCGCGACCCCCACCACGGCTCCGGCCACGGCTGCCCCGGCGGCTACGACCGCACCTGCGGCAACTACAGCACCTGCCGCTTCACAATTTGCGGTCGGTATCGTGTTGCCGACCAAGGATGAACCCCGCTGGATCCAGGACCAGACCCGCTTCCAGGACGCTCTGACCAAGGACGGCTACCAGGTTCAGATCCTCTTCAGCCAGGGCGATTCCGCCAAGGAAAAGGCCAACGTTGAGGCACTGATCAGCCAGGGCATCAAAGTTCTCATCATCTGCCCGCAAGATGCTGCCGCCGCTGGCGCTGCCGTGGATGAGGCGAAGGCCGCTGGTATCAAGGTCATCTCCTATGATCGTCTGGTGACCGGTAGCAGTTCCGTTGATTTCTATGTAACCTTCGACAGCATCTCCGTTGGCAAGGCCCAGGCTCAATATCTCGTTGATCATGCCAAAGCCGCCAAGGGCAACCCGCTCTACCTGTATGCGGGCGCTGCCTCCGACAACAACGCCTTCCTGTTCTTCGAAGGCGCCTGGGATGTCCTCCAGCCCAAGATCGCTGATGGCACTTTTGTCATCAAGAACTCTGACAAGGCTGTCGGCCTGCAGGCCAACGCCACGTTGACCCGCGACCAGGAAAGCACCATCATCGGCCAGATCACCACGAACTGGGACTTCAACACCGCCAAGAACCTTGCTCAAGGGCGATGTCTCCATTCTTGCCCCGAACGATGGTACCGCACGCGCGATCGCCGATGCATTTGCCGCAGACAAGGATGTCAAATCCTACGTCGTGACTGGTCAGGATGCTGAGAAGGCCTCCGTCCAGTACATCATCGATGGCAAGCAGTCGATGACGGTGTTCAAGGATGTCCGCACGCTCGTTCACGATGCCATTGCCGCGGCGGAAACCTTCCTGAAGGGCCAGACCCCGACTTCCACGAATTCGTACGACAACGGCAAGATCAAGGTCCCGGCGAATCCTTCTGTCGTGATCAGTGTCGATAAGAGTAACGTTGTGGCTGCCCTGATCACCTCCGGTTACTACATGAAGAGTGATTTCACCGGCTTACCATAAGCAGCAGCAAGATCTAAAGAATACAGGAATAGCGGCAGAGTTTGCCGCTATTCCTGTATAATTCCGGATGCCAATCTCAGTAATGGAGACAGATGCGACCATGGCTACTTCCATTTTGGAGATGAAAAACATTACCAAGGAATTTCCGGGGGTAAAGGCCCTGAACAATGTCAGTTTTCAGGTTGCCCAGGGGGTGATCCATTGCCTGGTCGGTGAAAATGGTGCAGGCAAATCTACGTTAATGAAGGTCTTAAGCGGGGTGTATCCTTACGGGGAATACACTGGGGACATCCTTTTCAACGGCGAAGTACAACATTTTTCCAGTATCCATGATAGCGGACAGGCGGGCATCGCCATTATTTACCAGGAATTGGCACTGATCCCGGAAATGACGGTGTACGAAAATATCTTTCTCGGGCACGAGATCCAATCGGGTCTTGTGATCGATTGGAATGAAACGATCAAGCGGGCGGGGGAGATGCTCAAGAAGGTTGGCCTGGATATCAACCCGGCTGCAAAGGTAAAAGAACTGAGTGTGGGCAAACAGCAGCTGGTCGAGATCGCCAAGGCTTTGAGCAAGGATGTCAAACTGTTGATCCTGGACGAACCCACCGCGGCCCTCAATGAGACCGACAGCGAAAACCTGCTTGCCTTGCTGCGCGGCCTGCGGGACCGCGGCATGACCTGCATCCTCATCTCCCACAAGCTCAAAGAGGTCATCGAGATCGCCGAGGTGGTCACGGTTTTGCGGGATGGGCGGACGGTTGCCACTCTGGATGCGAGGAAGGGTGAAGTCTCCCAGAATGTGCTGATCAAACATATGGTGGGACGCGAGATCGATAATATTTACCCACCCCGCGAGCACAGACCTCCCGGAGAGGTGGTGCTGGAAGTCAGGAATTGGAGCGGCTACGACCCTAACCTCGGCCGGGAGATCTTCAAGAACGTCAATTTCAACGTGAAAAAGGGCGAGATCGTGGGGTTCTCCGGCCTGATGGGCTCAGGGCGCACTGAACTGGCATTGAGTATTTTTGGGAATCCGCTCCATTACCAGATCACGGGCACATTGTATATGAGGGGGGAGCACAAACAATTCCATCATCCGCACGATGCGATCGAAGCCGGAATGGCGTATGCCACGGAGGACCGAAAAGGTACCGGCCTGATCCTGATCCAGGATGTAAAACAGAATATTACGATTGCCAACCTCAAGGAAATCTCCGAGCGCGGCATCATGAACAACAACGCCGAAGTTAAGGTTGCCAATGGATACAAGACGGATCTTGATATCAAAACGCCGAGTATCGAGCAGAAGGTTTCAAACCTGAGCGGCGGCAATCAGCAAAAGGTTTCTGTCGCCAAATGGTTATTTGTCGATCCTCAGGTTTTGATCCTGGATGAACCCACCCGGGGCATCGATGTGGGGGCGAAGTATGAAATTTATACGATCATGACCCGGCTGGTGCAGCAGGGGATGAGCATCATCATGATCTCATCCGAACTGCTTGAGATTCTTGGGATGAGCGACCGGGTGTATATTATCTCGGCCGGCAAGATCGCGGGCGAGCTGCCCATTGCGGAAGCGACCCAGGAAAAGATCATGCACCTGGCAACCAATTACTAAGGAGGCATGGATGTCTTTCTTTCAGGATCTTCAGAAGGTACTCCGGCAGAATATCCGTGATTACGGAATGTTTATTGCCTTATTTGTCATTATGGCGATTTTTCAAGTCACGACCAAAGGGAATTTCATTTCACCCAGAAATATCAGCAACCTGTTAAATCAGACAGGCTACATCGCAGTGCTGGCGGTCGGGATGACCCTGGTGATCGTGATTCGGCATATTGATCTCTCGGTCGGTTTTCTCTCGGGCTTTATCGGCGCGCTGGCAGCGATCGCGATGGCAACCTGGCATTGGCCGATCTACGCCGTCATCCCCTTTGCGCTCGCGATCGGCATCGCAGCCGGATCGCTCACCGCCTATCTGGTGGCACAGCTGGGCATCCCCGCCTTCGTGGCGACCCTCGGTGGATGGCTGTGGTACCGCGGCGCGCTGCTGCTGGTCACTGCGGGGACTGGCACGATCATCATTACCAATGCCGCCTTCAATGCGATCGGTAATGGTTTTATCCCTGATATTCATGGGCTCACGATCCTGCCGGGCATGCACAAATTAACTCTCCTGCTCGGGATCGTCGTGATCATTCTCTTTATTCTTAGTGAATTGAACATTCGCCGGCAGAAGCTCGCCTACAATTTCGAAGTCCTGTCCCTGAACATCTTTATCCTGAAACTGATATTTGTGTCGTTGGTCATCGGAGGAATCACCTGGATCCTGGCCGGTTACAACGGCCTCTCCTGGACCGTCGTGATCGTGCTCCTCGTGGTGGGCGTCTACCATTTCATGACGACCCAGACCGTGCTCGGCAGGCATATTTACGCCATCGGCGGGAATCCCGAAGCCGCTCAATTGAGCGGCATTAATGTCAAAAGAATGACCTATATGGTATTTGGATCCATGGGCATGCTCTCGGCCCTGGCCGGGATCCTGTTTGCATCCCGTTTGCAGTCGGCCACGCCCACGGCCGGTACGTTGTTTGAATTGGACTCCATTGCAGCCGCCTTCATCGGTGGCGTATCGCCGGCCGGTGGCATCGGCAAGGTCATGGGCTCGCTCATTGGTGCGCTCGTTTACATGTCACTGACAAGTGGTATGAACCTGATGGGTACAGATATTTCCCTGCAATATATTGTCCGCGGAGCAGTGCTGGCCACCGCCGTGATCTTTGATGTGACCACGCGCAGGCAAAAAAAATAGCGCCTCATCCCTTCGGCACGCTCATGCAAGAGCAAATGCCACCGGCGATGGGGTGCTTCATTTATCAAACAAGTGAGAAAAAGGTTGGGATGGGGGCCGCTCGAATCTCAGCCTGCTTTCTTTGACAGGTACATAGAGTCATCAGCAATCTTCAATAGCGTCGCGGCATCCTTGCCATCCCCGGGATAGCGACTTGTGCCGATGCTGGCTGTCATCCGAATTTGGCGTCCTTCCAGGGTGAAAGGCTCCGAAAAACCGCCTTGCACCTTTTGTACGGCGATCCCGACGTCTTCTGCTCGGCGAAGCCCCTCCAGAATGATGATGAACTCATCGCCTCCGATCCGTGCCACCGTATCAGAGACCCGAACGCTTTTCACCAGTCGATCGGCAACCGAACGAAGCAGCGCGTCGCCAAAATTGTGACCGTATGTGTCATTCATCGATTTAAAAGTATCCAGGTCAATGTATAGAATTGCGAAGATGAGATCGTTCCGTGCCGAACCCGCCAGCAGGTGTTCGAGCCGGTCATTCATTAAATAACGATTGGGCAGACCAGTCAGCGGGTCGTGTGTGGCCTGCTGCTGTAATTTCAGCTCATTTTGTTTTAGTTCATTGATCTCGCGTGTGATCCCCATCAGGCCGATCACATTTCCGGACGCATCATGGATGGGAAATTTGGTGGTCAGGGTCCAATTCAATTGGCCATTTTCCAATGGCCGGCTTTCCACCAGGCCGACCACGGGTTCCCCGCTCTCCATGATCTGCAGGTCATCCCGCATGGTCTTTTGGCCAAACTCCTCGCCGAACAGGTCGATGTCTGTCTTGCCGATGATCTTCCTGGGATCCGAAAATCCGAGATCGTGCACTAGTTTCCGGCTGACCCGCAGCAGGCGGCATTGTCGATCCTTGAAATAGATGCTGTCGGCTGAGTTGTCCATCAGCTCACGGAAGCAAAGGTTGGCGGAAAGCGGCCTGGCTTTTTGCATAATTCCTCGAGAGGGGGGACGGGCTGAGGTTCCCACAAAACCGATCCTCGTATGTGAGCGGTGCCGGCGGATGGCACCGTTAAGAGTGGAATCAAATCTAAATTTAGTTTATCATAATGCTTGAGTTGAATATTTTTCGTGGACGTGCGAGCCCAGCATTCCCAGCCGATCGAACCGCTCAGCGAGAAGAGAAACCATGATCCAAAATGAGGTGATCGATGAGTGTTAATCGAAGAGCTCTTGTGGTGCAGGCCGTCGTTTTCTTTGTTTTATTCGCGGCGGCCTTGTTCCTTCCAGCCGGCACGCTCAGCTGGCTGGCCGGATGGATCTACCTGATATTGTTTTTTGCCTTTTTTCTCGGAACCACGGCATGGCTGGTCAGGTACCGTCCCGGCCTGGCCCAGGAGCGCACACAGCTCAGTACAACCGACCAGCGCGGGTGGGATAAGATCATTTTTCCGCTCCTTTTGATTGCCCCGTTCGCATGTTTGATTTTCATTTCGTTGGACGCCGGCCGCTTCCACTGGTCAAGCGTGCCACTCTGGGTGCAGGCGGCCGGAGCGCTGCTCCTGCTGTACTCGTTCTACCTAATTTTCATTGCATTTCGGGAAAATTCCTATGCATCACCGGTGGTACGCATTCAAGCTGATCGTGGCCAAACGGTTATCTCCAGCGGCCCGTATCAGTATGTGAGGCATCCGATGTATTCCGGCATGGTTGTGTTTGCCATCGCTACGCCTCTTCTGCTCGGCTCCTGGTACGGTATTCTGGCCGAGTTGATTTTTTTGGCGGTGCTGGGGCGACGGACAGTCCTGGAGGAGCGCACGCTGCTGCAGGAGCTGCCCGACTACTCGGCCTATAAGGCAAAGGTAAAATATCGTCTGATCCCGTATGTCTGGTGATGGCTTGAATGCCGTAGGACGGGAAAACTCCTACCCTCGGGTGGCAGCTTCCAGATGAGGGCCCTCGGACTCTTCATCAGTTCAGATGACACCAAAACGCAGTCAGAAGGACCTGGAGATTAGAGCACTTCAAATAATGTTCTCGGTACCCGTTCTGGGCGCAGTTCTGCTGCTAAATTGCAGTGGAGCGGCACCCGTTCCCGCGTTGAGTCAAACACAGACGCCCAGCTTGTCTCCTACTGAAACTAGAAACCCTCCAAGTCAAGCAAATGTAACCACGGGAATCATTGAGCCAGAAAATGTGAGAGATTTGAAAATGGCGAATA
>WNFI01017371.1_pt1 | contig 13503 bp, 9 predicted proteins | sample 5400471 | NCBI WGS metagenome assembly WNFI01 (sample SAMN13153348, study PRJNA577476) | soil metagenome | isolation source: 100 cm saprolite on Douglas fir-dominated hillslope | place: USA:California | collected 2013-09-17 | reverse complement strand
TGCTGGCCACCAAGCTGCACGTGCCGCAGGCCCAGCCCGGTTTCGTGGCGCGGCCGCGGCTCGCTCGCCAGCTGGACGACGGGCTGGCCCGGGGCCTGATCCTGGTCTGCGCCCCGGCCGGGTTCGGCAAGACCACACTGCTCGCGTCCTGGGCGCGGACCCGCTCACAGCCGGTGGCGTGGCTGTCCCTCGACTCCGGGGACAACGACCCGGCCCGGTTCTGGCGGCATGCGTTCGCCGGGCTCGACCTGGCCCAGCCGGGCATCGGCGCGCGGGTTGCCCCCTTGCTCAGCCTGTCGCAGCCGCCGCCGTCCGAGGTGCTGGTCACCACCCTGATCAACGATCTTGCTCAGCGCCGCGAGCCCGGCCAGGCGGTGCTGATCCTCGACGACTACCACCTGATCGATTCCCCGCAGCTGCACGCCTCGATGGCCTTCCTGGTTGAGCATCTGCCACCCGGGCTGCGGCTGGTCCTGGCCAGCCGGAGCGAACCGCCGCTGCCGCTGGCCCGGCTGCGCGCCCGCGGGCAGGTCGCCGAACTGGGCGCCGCCGACCTGCGGTTCACCCCGGAGGAGGCGGCGGACCTGCTCGGGTCGGGCGTGTCCGGCGACGCGCTGACCGCGCTGACCAGCCGGACCGCGTGCTCGACCGGCTGTCGGGTCCGCTGTGCAACGCTCTCACCGGACGGTCCGATGGCCAGGAGATGCTGGAGCGGATCGAGCGGGCCGGGCTGTTCCTGGTCCCGCTGGACGAGGTGCGCGGATGGTGGCGTTATCACCACCTGTTCGCCGACCTGCTCCGCGCCCGGCTGGCCGGGGAGCAGCCAGGCCGCGCCCGGGAGCTGCATTCCCTGGCCGCGCGCTGGCACGAGGAGCACGGGCTGGCCGACGACGCCATCCGCCATGCGCTGGCCGCCGAGGACGTGGCCGAGGCGGCCAGGCTGATCGAGCGGCATTTTGACGCGGCCTACATGACGGGTGAGCGGACCACCATCCAGCGGTGGCTGTCGGCGGTCCCGCGCCAGGTAGCACTGGCCCGGCCGCGGTTCCGGCTGGCGCAGACGTTCGCCGCGCTGGTCTACGGCGACGTGGAGGCCGCCGCGGCGCTGCTTTCCGGGGCCGAGGGTGGCGAGCGGAGTTCTATCGAGCCGTTTACGCCCTCGGCGGGCGAGGCGGCAAGCCTGATCGTGAACCTCCCGGCGGGGTTCGCGATCGCGCGTGCGTGGCTCGCCTACCTGCGCGGCGAGCCGGCCACCATGGCCTCGTTCGCCGCGCAGGCCCGGGCCGAGCTCGGCGACGGGCAGCTGATGCTGGAATCGATCTACCAGCTGAACCTGGCCCTGGCCGACTGGCTTGGCGGCAAGCTCGCGGACGCGGAACGCGAGTTCACCGACCTGGTGGCCCGGTGGCGTTCGTTCGGGGAGACCAGCCTGGCCGCACGCGGCTGCCGCTTTGTCGGCCAGGTGCAGTGCGACCAGGGCCGCCTGGACGCGGCGTTGCGGACGTACACGCAGCTCGTGGCCATCGCCGAGGACCCGGACCAGCCCCGGCCGCCGGTCGCGGCCTACGGGTACGCAGGGCTGGCCGAGGTCGCGTACCAGCGCGGCGAGCTCGGCGATGCCTTGCAACATGTCACGAAGGGCATTGCGCGGGGCCGCCAGCTCAGCGAGAGCGAGCCGCTGGCCAGCGGCCTGGTCACGCTGGCCTGGATCCGGCAGGCCGAGGGCGACCGGGCCGGGGCGGTCGCCGCGATCGAGGAGGCCGAGCGGTCCGCGCCGGGCCCCGCCACGGCCAACCTGCTGAACCCCGTCCCGGCGCAGCGGGCCCGGCTGCTGCTCGCACAGGGCGACACCGGGGCGGCGGCCCAGTGGGCGGCGGCGCGCGGGCTTTCTCCCGACGACGAGCCGTCTTACCTGCGGGAACAGGAGTACCTGCTGCTGGTCCGGCTGCTGCTCGCGCAGCGGCGGCCGGCTGCGGCGCTGGCGCTGCTGGAACGAATGCACGGGCCGGCGGCGGGGCAGGAGCGGACCGGGAGCGTCATCGAGATGCTCGCGCTCCGCGCGCTCGCGCTCGCCGTCTCGGGTTCCCCGGCGGAAGCCGCCGAGGTGCTGGGGCAGGCGCTGGGACTGGGGGCCCAGCAAGGTTACGTCCGGGTCTTCGCCGACGAGGGCGCTCCGATGGCCGCGCTGCTCAGCCGCGTAGAAGGCGTGCCGGGCGACTACCTGGCCCGGGTGCTGGCGGCCTGCCAGCAGGACCCGCCCCGTGCCCGGCCGCGGGCGCAGGGCCTGGTCGACCCGCTGACCGCGCGGGAGCTCGAGGTGCTCGCCCTGCTCGCCGACGGGGCACCCAACCAGGGCATCGCCGATCAGCTCGTGGTCACGCTCGACACCGTGAAGAAGCACGTGACCCACGTGCTGGCCAAACTCGGCGCGGCCAACCGGACCGAGGCCGTCGCCCGCGCCCGGCAGATCGGCCTGATCACTTAGGCTTGGTGGCACGGCCGGCCGCCGCCAAGCAAGCCGGCCGGATCGCCCGCTTACCAGTCGGCCAGGGCTACGGCATCGGCAAAGTGGCGTTCAACCGGCACATGCCCAGCCCGCGCACCTTCGCGAATTCGCGAACAGCCCGGATAGCGACGGGGAAAGGTCCGCCAGACCCGCCCGTGCCTACCGGGCTGTTCGAGAATGGAGTCAGCGGCGAAGATGATCTCCGTGTAGGCGCTCGATGGCCGGATCCCGATGATGAAAGTACCGTTAGACACGCTATAACGTGTCTAACGGTACTTTCATGCCGTACGAGACGCGCCCGGAGCCTGGGCGACCCGGCACAGGCGCCACACTGATCTCACCGGCCCCGCCAGCACCCGAAGTCCATGCCCGCCGCCCCGCCCGGAGATCGAACAACCCCCATGGGCGGCCTTATCGCCCTGGAACCCGCGGGCCATTCTCGAACGGCCCGCTGCACGTGCGTTAATTTGTTTTGATTCAGTCGTCATGCCATGACAGGTTGATGAACGACCCTGACGTCGACGAGAGGCGGCCCGGTTATGGACCCGCGTAAACCCGGCAGTACCGGAGCGGGGCGCACGACCGTCGCGGATGGGTCTCCTGCCGTGGCTGCCGCTCCCGCCGTCGCGGCGGCCCCCGCGGTGGATCCGGCTCCCGCCGTGGATGCGGCTCCCGCCGTGGATCCGGCTCCCGCGGTGGATCCGGCTCCCGCGGTGGATCCGGCCCCCGCCGTGGATCCGGCCCCCGTGGTGGATCCGGCTCCCGCCGTGGATCCGGCTCCCGCTCGGCGCAGGCCTCATCCGCTGGAGCCGCTGTCGGAGGAGGAGGTTCGCGCTACCGCCGCCGCGGCACGCGCGCACCCCGAGTTCGCCAATGGCTCGGTGTTCGTCTCCACGTCGCTGCGCGAGCCCTCGAAGGCCGAGCTGAGCGAACACTCGCTGATGGGCCGGCCTCCGGCTCGTGAGAGCGCGGTCGTGCTGTACGACCCGTCGCGGCGCCAGGTGATCGAGGTGACCGTCTCGCTGGCCGACGGCCAGGTCCGTTCCTGGCGCATCGTTCCCAGGGCGCGCCCGAAGACCAGCTGGCGGGACTTCGAGGCAGCGGTCAAGGCCGTCAAGGCAGACCCGCGGTGGCAGGAGGCGCTCCGCCGCCGGGGAGTGACCGACTTCACCCATGTCGAGGTGCAGCCGTGGCCGCCCGGCTATGCCGACGAGCAGGACGCGGGCCGCGGAGCCCGCGTGGCTAAGGCCCTCACCTGGGTCGGCCGGTCAGCAACGGACAATACGTTTGCCCGGCCGGTCGAGAACGTCATCGCCACGGTAGATCTCGACACGTCGACGGTCCTGGAGGTGGAGGACCGCGGCCTGGTGCCGCTGCCGCCGCGTGCGGGCAACTACGCCCCGGAGCTGGCATCGGACGCGGCGAACTTCCCGGTGCTGGCCGGCGTCCGCCAGGACCTGCGGCCGATCGAGATATCCCAGCCCGACGGCCCGAGCTTCACGCTCGACGGGCACGAGATCCGCTGGCAGAAGTGGCACCTGGTCATCGGCTACACGCCGCGGGAAGGTCTGGTGCTGCACCGGGTGCGCTACCAGGACGGAGGCCGGGAGCGCTCGATCCTGGACCGGGCGTCGCTGTCGGAGATGTGGGTCCCGTACGGGGACCCGGCCCCGGTGCACCGCGTCAAGGCCGTGTTCGACGCGGGCGAGGTCGGCATCGGCGCGGCCGCCAACCCGCTCCAGCTGGGCTGCGACTGCCTGGGCGAGATCCGCTACCTGGACGCGATCGTCAACGACGACGACGGCGAGCCCGTCCGGAAGGCCAACGCGATCTGCATCCACGAGGAAGACGCCGGCATCGGCTGGAAGCACAGCCAGTACCTGAGCGGGTCGGTCGAGGTCCGCCGCGGCCGCCGGCTGGTGATCTCGTGGCTGGCCACGGTCGGCAACTACGACTACGGGTTCTTCTGGTACCTGCACACCGACGGGACGATCGCGTACGAGGTGAAGCTCACCGGCATCATCTCCACCGGCGCCCTCGCCGACGGAGCCGAGCCCGCGCACGGGACCGTGGTCGCGCCGGGCCTGTACGGGCCGCACCACCAGCACTTCTTCAACGTCCGGCTGGACATGGCCGTCGACGGCACCGCCAACTCGGTCTTCGAGGTGGACGCGGTGCCGTCCCCGGCCGGGCCGGGCAACCCGGCCGGGAACGCGTGGGTGGCGAGGGAACGGCCCCTGGAAACCGAGGCTGACGCCCAGCGCCTGGCGGACAGCGCGGCCGGGCGCCACTGGCTGGTGGTCAACGAGTCGGTCCGCAACGCGCACGGGCGGCCGGTCGGCTACCAGCTGGTGCCGGGCCCGAGCACGCTCCCGCCGCTGCAGCCGGACTCCCCCGCGCTGCGGCGGGCGCAGTTCGCGACCAGGCACCTGTGGGTGACCGCGTACGACCCAGGCCAGCTGCACGCCGCGGGTGACTACCCCTACCTGCACCCCGGCGGCGCCGGGCTCCCGGAGTACGCGCGCGCGAACCGGCCGGTCCGCGACACGGGCATCGTCGTCTGGCACACGTTCGTGGCCCACCATGTGGTCCGCCCCGAGGACTGGCCCGTGATGCCGGTGACCACCGCCGGCTTCCAGCTCCGGCCGTTCGGCTTCTTCGACGCCAACCCGGCGCTCGACCTGCCCCGCCCGGTCGGCCACTGCCAGCCGGGCGAGCCCGGTTAGGTCTCGCCCGGCGGCGGCTGCGGCGCGCCGTGCGGACAGCGTCGTCCCAGGGCGACCAGGGACTCGGCGATCTGACGGCGCATCTTGGGGACGACCAGCAGGAGCAGGGAGCCGAACGCGCCCTCCATCTCGACCCTCTTGATCACCCGGACCCGTCCCCCGGCGACGGGCTCAAGGAAGTGGCCGAAGACGACCTTGCCCAGGGGCATCGGGCATTCGGTCACGAAGCGCCGCCCCTCATCCACCGCGGTGATGGTGAAGGAGCCGCCCAGGTTCCCGCGCTGCTTGGCCCAGCCGGAGACGCCGGGCCGGAACGGGCCATCGAGCCGGGCGATCTGCTTGCCGACGTCCCACTCGGGCCAGCGGGCCACATCGGTCCACACTTTCCAGACATCAGCGGGCTCGGCCTCGAATGTCGCCTCGCATTCGAATAAGTGCATGCCCCGCCTTACTGAAGTTCGCGGCTGTAAATCAAAACTGGCTTATGAAGCTCAGGTTCGCACATGAGCCCAGACGAGCGCAGCGCAACGACCCGGGAACCTCACTGCCTGGCGTCGGGGCTCGGGAGGGTGGAGGGCACGCCGTCTGCCAGCGCGGCGTACGCGGCCGCGGTGAACAGGGCCGTGAAGTGCTCGACCACCTCGTCGACCGACGCGTCGAGGTCCCCGTTGATCCAGTCGGCCAGGAGCTCGACGACGCCGCCCATCAGGAAGCGGGCGACGATCACCGGGTCGAGCCGCAGCCGGAGGCCGCCGGCGAGCGACAGCGCCCCGTCGGCGGTCAGCTGCGCCAGCGCGTGCCGGTTATCGCGACGCAGCCGTTCCAGCCGCTCGCTGACGCCGACCACCTCGATCGCCACGATCCTCGCCCTGCGCCGGTCCTCGGTAACGGCCGTCCATCCGGCCCGCAGGCCCGCTCGCGCCTGCGCCTCGATGGTGTCCGCCCGGGCGACCGCTTCGACGGCCCGGGTGAAGATGTCGCCGACGATCCGCTGGTAAACGGCGTACAGAAGGTCCTCTCGGCTGCTGAACGACTCGTAGAAGTAGCGGGAATTGAGCGAGGCAGCCGCGCTGATGGCGCGGATCGAGGTGCGCGCGTATCCGACGGTGGCGAACAGCTCCAGGCCCGCCTCCATCAGCCGCTCCCGCCGGTCAGCCTGGCGTTCTGCGGGAGTGATGCCTCGGTACCGGCGCGCTGGTTCCACACGCGATTCTAACGATCACGCGTCACCCCTGGCGTTCCGCGGCGACCGCTCGGCCGCAGGCCGCTGGCCGACCCCCGGCAGTCGCGCGCGTTCGGCTCCTGCTTGACCACCCTCGTTCTGAATTCATGGAGGCGATATGCGGCATCGGATTCGTAACGTCAGCGGCGTCCTCGGCGGCGCGCTTGCGGGCACCCTGGTGGCGTCCATGCTGGTCATGACCCCGGGCGCGGCGGCGGCGCCGGTCCGGCCGTCCGCGTCGAGCGGCCTGCCGCCGACGCTCACCGAGATCCCGCCCGGCAGCGGCAGCCACGGATACCCCTACGACGCGGCTACCACCACCGCCAGTTTCGCCAACGCGCCGACGCTCAACCTGTCCTCCTTCGGCTACGTCGAGCGCGAGTTCAAGATGTCCGGCACGACCAACATCTACCGGCAGAACGGCTTCTGGGGCCCCGACGGCAGGTGGAGCGTGTCTACCGCGCAGAGCAACGTCCCCTACACCACGCGCCTGCTCGTGCGCTACCCGACGAATCCCTGGAAGTTCAACGGCACGGTCGTCGTGGAGTGGCTGAACGACACCACCGGCGGCGACCAGGACCCGGTCTGGTCGGAGATCTACAACCAGGTCCTCTCCCAGGGGTACGCCTACGTCGGCGTGACCGCGCAGACGGCCGGCATGAACGAGCTCAAGGCCTGGGACGCCCAGCGCTACGGCGCGCTCGGCGACTCGGGCGACGGCCAGTCTTACGACATCTTCAGCCAGGCCGCCGAGGCGGTGCGGGCCGACAGCGCGACGCTGCTGGGCGGGCTCGGGCCGGCGCGGGTGATCGGCGCCGGGGACTCGCAGTCCGCGTTCCGGGTGGACACCTACGTCAACGCGATCCAGCCGGTCAGCCACGCGTTCGACGGCTTCCTCGCGATCGGCCGGTCGGTCTTCGCGGCGCCGATCGGCAGCGGCCTGGTCGCGTTCTCGCCGGCCCCGGCCTTCGTGCGCACGGACAACACCACGCCGTTCATCCAGGTGAACACCGAGGGCGACATCGAGGAGCTGGGCGCGGCGCTGGTCCGGCAGCCGGACAACAACTACCTGCGGACCTGGGAGCTGCCCGGGGCCGCGCACATCGACCTGCACGAGGGGCTCTACGAGGGCAACACGATCCAGCGAGAGGAACCGACGGTGACGGCGCCGCAATGCGTGTTCGGCGTGCCCTTCAACGGGGCCACCCTGCCCGACAACATGCCGGTCTTCGAGCTCGAGGACGCGGCCCTGAACGACCTGGATAAATGGCTTGTCTACGGGGTGGCGCCGCCGCACGGGAACCAGATCGCGACCACGCCGTTCTTCAACCTCGTCGAGCGCGACCGGTACGGCAACGCCCTGGGCGGGATCAGGCTGCCGGACATCCAGGTGCCGACCGAGACCTACACGGCGATCAACTTCTCCCTGCCGACCCAGCAGAGCCTGAACCCGGCCCAGCTGCTGAGCACGCTGGAGAGCATCTTCACCGCGCTGGAGACCGGAGCGATCACGAACACGACCCTGCGCGACGAGGGCCTGTGCCTGCTGGAGGGCTTCTACAAGCCGCTCGGCAACGCCGCGCTGCAGGCGCTGTACCCGACGCACAGCGCCTACGTGTCCGCGTTCACCTTGGCCGCGGCCAGCGCCCTGGCCAGCGGGTTCCTGACCCAGCCCGACTACAGCGCGGCCGTCGCCGCCGCGCAGGCGTCGTCGGTCCCGTGAGCCGCCGGGCCGGTCACGCGACCGGCGGCGGGAGTCCGTCAACGCTGGAGGACAGCGCGGGGTCCCAGCCGCACACCGCGCACGCATGCCGGACCGCTGACCGGGCGAAATCGAGCGCGGCACGGTGCGGGTCCGGGCTGGCACGGACGTCGTCCCAGTCGAGCACGTATTCGCCCAGCCCCGCGTCCCAGCGGGCAGCCGCCGGTGAGAGCGTCGCGGCCGCGAACCCCTCCGGCGCGGGATACGCGAAAGCGAAGAAGGCCGCCCGCGGATAGCGATGGTCGCCGGGCCACCACCCGACCTCGATCTGCTGGGCATTCGCCGCGTTGCGCGTGATGAAGTCCCGGCTCGGCGGGTCGACCGGCAAACCGGAAAACAAGCTCACCGCCAGGTCGAACGTCCCCCACCACGCGTTGACCGGCGTCGAGCGGCCCCGGTACGGGGCGCGCAGCGCCGACAGGACCAGCGCGGCGCGGGTCGCCGCCGCGAAGTAGCCGGCCACCTGGGCGGCGTCGTACGTCGCGTGCTCGTCGTCCTCGTCCAGCGGCGTGGTCCACGGCACCTCCTGCGGCCGGGGATCGATCCGCACCGGACCGCCCAGCCCGCGGACCGCGGCCAGCACCTCGCGGGTCACCTCGCCGACCGGCCGGTCCGGCGTCAGCGCGACCCGGCGCACCCGCCCGTCGCTGTGCTCGGCGACCGCCTCGTGGGTCCGCAGGTCCAGCGCGGCGACCAGCGCACCCGAGCCGTCCGGCGCCGGCAGCGGGAGCGTCTCCCAGCCGCGCGCGCTCAGCCGCAGAGCGGCGTGCTGAAGCTGGGGCTCGGGCGGGGCCAGCGCCGCGGCCAGCTTGCCCAGAACCTGGGCGTGCGCATGCAGCGTGTCGCAGGTGGCGCCCCACGCCTCGTAAGGAACAGCCGGCCATTCGGAGGACACGAAAGCACGCTACCGGAGTCCGTGATCGCTTTGGCCAGCGTTCAGCTCGATGTGACATAGCCGTTGGGTAACGCCCGTAGGTTCGATCCGCCCACTGCTCAGGAACTGGAGGTTCCGTAAACCGGAGCTTCGACCACTACTTCGGCTCGCTCAGGGGCGTCCGCGGCTTCGGCGACCGCGCGACCATCACGCTGCCCGGCGGCATGCCAGTGTGGCAGCACCGGTCACCTCGAGGACGGCACGAACAGCGTCACCGGCTGACCAGGAGCGCCGATACATACTCGCGCTGGTCATCCCGCGCGGAGACAGCCACGGCACCGCCTGCCGGCACGCCCAGCTACCGTAGGCCAGATGACGGGCGATCTTCTGGGCGTCGCGGTTCTCGATGACCTGCGGGCCGATCTGAGCCGCGACGAGGTCGCCCGGTACCTGGCCGAGTTCGGCGGCGGGGTGAGGGTCGACGCGGCGACGCTCCGGCTGCACGGCGTGACCGCGGGCCACATCGACCTGTCCGTCGAGGTGCACCGGCTCGCGCTCATCGGCTGGCTCCGATCGTGGGGCGTCCGTCACCTGCGGCTGGCGGACACCTCGCAGACCGCCGACGCGCTGAGAGCCTGGTGGGGCACCTGGGGCGCGCGGCTCCCCGGCGCGAGAATTACCCTTAACGCCCTCAGCCCGGCCGAGCTGACCGATGTCGGGCTGGCCTACGACGCGTTGCGTTCGGCGCCCGCGGCGGCCCGGACCGTGCAGGGCCGCGAGGTCGCCGTAACGTTCGGCGACACGGCGACCGCAAAGGCCCTGTTCGCGCTCCGGCCGCAGGCGTTCATACCGTGGGACGAGCCGATCCGCCGCGCCTTCGGGCCCGGCGGTGGCGTTACGTACGCAAAACTGCTGGAGCTCGCGGCCGCGGCCCTCGATGGCCTGGCCCGGCGGCTGGGGACGTCAGTCGGCGACCTCCCCGAGCTGCTCGGCCGGCCCGAGTCGTCGCCCCCCAAGCTGGTGGACGAGTACCTGTGGATCAGGATCACCAGAGACCAGCACGACCGGGCCAGCGCAACGACGTCCGTGGCTATGGCCAAACCTCGGTCAAGCTGAAGTCCCAGGGTGCCTGGCCGTCGCAGAGGTCCTCGCGGATGCTGCACCGGTGGCGCAACAGGTCACTGGCGGCGAACTGGCTCAGGCCGCCGTCTGCCACGCCCGGCCGGTCCTTGCGGGGCCTTGCGGGCGTCGACGTTGTAGTGCAGGTCTCTCACACTCGATCTTGTGGTGCCAGCCCCGCTGGGCCAATCCGATCGAGGCGCAGTTCGGGCCTGTACGCACCTTAGTAAGCACCTCATGACCAACCTCGGTCGTCAGGTACTGGTCCGCGAATGCGCCAGGCTACGTCGGCTGCGAAACCACCACAGTCACGTGAAACACCATTGATGTGCCGCAGTCACCAGATGCACCCGGCTTACAGGCCGATCTCGTCGACGTAATGCGCGCGCTGCCCGGATGCGCGGCGGTGAAGAACGCGCCCGACCAGCCTATCCTTAGCGCCAGTCTTCCGTTCGCTTCCGGGGTGAGAACTCGCGAGTCGGAATGGATGGGCGCCCACTTGCGGGCCAGCGTGCCGCTGAGGAACACGGCCACGTGGTCGCCGACGTGGACACACAGCACGGCGCCGTTGTCGGCGTTACCAATGGTCAATGTCGCGGCCGACGAGGCGGCGGGCGTAGCGGAGACGGTGCACCTCGCCGCCGTCCCCGGGGGTACGGCGGTCCCCCGGGGTGCGGCGGTCCCCTGGTTTGCCGCCGGGGCGGCCGCCGACTGCGATCCGCATGCAGCGATTACGCCAGCGGCGCCGATGATGGCGGCGGCGGCGCGTATTGATGCGCGGCGCATACGAACCTCCCAGTCCCGGTACCTGACCGCTGGCGCGGCGAGGCCGGCCACGAACATCTGCTCGGCTTGTCATTTGGACGCGCCGGGGACGGCTTCGGTTCCACGCGACCATTCGGGGGCGGGCGGCCTGATCGCCAACGGGGCGGCCTGATGGCTGGCCAATCCGGCGGCAAATGTCACGCCTAGTGATGGATATTGACGCGCTTTTAGCGCGAAGTTATCGTACGCGCGAGCGCCGGATTTCTGGTGACACTGCGGTCCGCTGGTCCGGGCTCGACGGACCAATCGCGTTGTAGAAGGGAGCAGAATGTCACCCCGCACATCGATCCGACGCTGGGTCACACACGGCGGCCTCACCGTAGCGGCCGCGCTGACTCTGGCGGCCGGCGCCCTGGCCGCCGTCACCGGGGCGCAAGCCGCCGCGACGCGCGCTGCCCCGGTCAGTAACCCGTACTCGCCCGCCTATCACCACAGCTACAGGCACGGCGTCATCCCGACCATCGCGGTCGAGGCGAAGATGGGCCAGTGGGCCCGAGCCCACCCGAACGTCCCGCAGGTGTCAGCCAACGATCTCAACTACGGCGGCGGCATCGACGGCATCGGCGTCACCACCGGCCACGAGAAGGTGTACCTGGTCTTTTACGGCTCGCAGTGGGGCACCCAGGGCACCGACAGCAACGGCAACGTCACCCTGTCGGGTGACCCCTCCGGTGAGGCCCCCTACTATCAGCAGTTCACAAAGGGCCTGGGCACCGGCGGCGAGCTGTGGTCGGGCGTGATGACCCAGTACTGCGACGGCGTCGCGACCGGCTCGCAGACCTGTCCGGCCACCAACACCCTGCACGTCGCCTACCCGACCGGCGGCGCGCTGGCGGGCGTTTGGGTGGACGAGAGCACCGCCTCGCCGGCCACGGCCACCGGCCATCAGCTCGGAGTGGAGGCGGTCAACGCAGCCGCGCACTTCGGCAACACCACTGCGGCGTCCAACCGGGACGCCCAGTACGTCATCCTGTCCCCGACCGGCACCAACCCCGACAACTGGCTGACCAACGGGTTCTGCGCCTGGCATGACTACAACGGCGACTCCACGCTCAGCGGCGGCGCGGTGACCTCGCCCTACGGTGACATCGCGTTCACCAACATGCCGTACATCACCGACGCGGGAGCGTCCTGCGGGCAGAACTTCGTCAACAGCAACGGCACCCTCGATGGCGTCTCCATCGTCGGAGGCCACGAGTACGCCGAGACCATCACCGACCAGAACCCGCCCGGCGGCTACACCGACTCCAGTGGCGCGGAGAACGGAGACAAGTGCGCCTGGGTCACGCCGGGAACCGCCGGCGGGTCGTTCGACCTGACCACCGGGACCGGCACCTTCGCCGTGCAGACCACCTGGGCCAACGACGGGTCGGGCGGCTCCGGCGCCTGCGAGGGCAGCCATGCCATCGTCACCAACCCGGGCAACACCGTTACGGTGACCAACCCGGGCAACCAGACCGGCACCGTCGGCACCGCGGTCAGCCTGCAGATTCACGCGAGCGACTCGGCCTCCGGCCAGACGCTCACCTACAGCGCCTCGGGGTTGCCCGCGGGCCTGTCCATCAACTCCTCCACCGGCCTGATCAGCGGGACCCCCACGACCGCCGGGACCTCCAGCGTCACGGTCACCGCGACCGACACCACCGGGGCCCACGGATCGGCGTCGTTCACCTGGACCATCAGCTCCAGCGGCGGCGGCGGCATCGTCAACGGCGGGTTCGAGACCGGCACGTTCTCCGGCTGGACCACCAGCGGCGCGGCCACCTCGATCGTCTCCTCCGGGGCGCACTCGGGCACCTACGCGGCCCGGGCCGGCTCCACCTCGCCCACCAACGGCGACTCGAACATCGCCCAGACGTTCACCGCCTCGGGCGCCGGCACGCTGTCCTTCTGGTACAACGTGACCTGCCCGGACACCGTCACCTATGACTGGGCGACCGCCACGTTGAGGGACAACACGACCGGCACCACCGCCACGGTGCTGGCCAAGACCTGCGCGTCCAGCTCCGGCTGGACCAAGGTGTCGGCGACCCTCACCGCCGGGCATTCCTACACCCTGACCCTGACCAGCCACGACGACAATTACCCGGCCGACCCGACCTACACCGTGTTCGACGACGTCAGCGTCTCCTGACCGGACGCCTGGCCACCCACTGGGCGGCGCAGGCTGACGGTCTCCTGACGCCAGCGGTACCGCGGGCGGCCCGGACCACCGGGCCGCCCGCCGGCGTTCCCGCCGGGTTTGTGTCTCAGCTCACTAGTGCGGTGACCTGCCACCACAAGATCGAGTGTGAGAGCACGCACCGCAGCGACGGGCTCCAAGCTGCTGGCCGAGCGCATCAACGGCTGCATGCCAGGGGTCTCGCTGGCGTGGTTCAACCCGGCCACCCGGGCGCTCACCGACGCGATCCCGGTCCGGGGCCACCAGGACGGCGTCGTCGGCCTGGTGCCCTACTTCATCGCCGGCAA
>WNFI01259159.1_pt1 | contig 13505 bp, 9 predicted proteins | sample 5400471 | NCBI WGS metagenome assembly WNFI01 (sample SAMN13153348, study PRJNA577476) | soil metagenome | isolation source: 100 cm saprolite on Douglas fir-dominated hillslope | place: USA:California | collected 2013-09-17 | reverse complement strand
CTCCGCTGTCTGCGGGAAGCCGGCTATGACCTCGGCGCCGGTTTCCCCGAGGACGGGGACGAACTCATCCACACGCTGATCGCGGCTGGCGGGCACGACACCGAGTGGCTCACCGAAGCGCAGCTCACGGCAGCTCCGATGCGCGTGCCGCGGGCGCAGTACGAGCGCTGGTTCGCCGGGCTGCCCACAGCGCTGCGGGCCTCGGTGATCGAGCACTGGGGCGAGCCGCCTGGCACGCTGTACACCGACGGCGACGACATCGTGCTGGCCGGCCTGCGGTTCGGCAACGTCGTGCTGATGATCCAGCCGCCGCGGGGATTCGGGGAGAACCCGGTCGCGATCTATCACGACCCCGACCTACCGCCGTCGCATCATTACCTGGCTGCCTACCAGTGGCTGGCACACTCGTTCGGCGCGGACGCGGTGGTGCACCTCGGCAAACATGGCACGTGCGAGTGGCTGCCCGGCAAGGGGCTCGGTCTCTCGGCGGGGTGCGCGCCGGACGCCGTACTGGGTGACCTGCCGCTGATCTATCCGTTCATCGTCAACGACCCCGGCGAGGGGACGCAGGCCAAACGGCGCACGCACGCGACCGTGATCGATCACCTCATCCCGCCGATGGCGCGGGCCGACACCTACGGGGATCTGGCCCGGCTTGAGCAGTTGCTCGACGAGTACGCGACTGTCAGCGCGCTGGACCCGGCGAAGCTGCCGACGCTGCGGGCGCAGATCTGGGAGCTGATCCGCGCCGCGCAATTGCACCATGACCTGCAGCTCGACGCCGCGCCGGCCGCCGAGGAGTTTGACAACTTCGTGCTGCACGTGGACGGGTACCTGTGCGAGATCAAGGACGCGGTCATCCGCGACGGACTGCACGTGCTCGGCGCCGCGCCGTCCGGGGAGCAGCTCGTGACCACGGTGCAGGCGATCCTGCGAGCGACCCAGGTCTGGGGCGGGCGCAGCGCGCTGCCCGGGCTGCGGGCCGCGCTGGCGAGCTGGGCCGGTCTGGACGAGAAGGAGCTGCTTGCCGACCCTGGCCGCGTGATCGATGCGCCGGTGGCGCTGTCCGCCGCGGCCGACAGCGCTACCGGGACCCGCACACGCACCGGCGCCGACGCGCTCGACCTGCTGGAAGCCGCAGCCTCGAGGCTGGTTTCTGGTCTGCACGCGGCTGGCTGGCAACAAGACCGGGTCCCGCTGGTCGTCAAGGAGGCTCTAGGCGAGACGCCGCGAGACGTTGCCACTGTGCTGGAGTTCGCGGCCGCCGAGGTCGTGCCTAGGCTGGCCCGCACCACCGACGAGCTGACCAACGTACTCCGCGCGCTGGACGGCCGTTACATCCCGGCCGGACCGTCGGGCTCCCCCACCCGGGGCCTGGTGAACGTGCTGCCGACCGGGCGCAACTTCTACTCCGTCGACCCGAAGGCGATCCCGTCCCGCAACGCATACGACGTCGGCGCGGCGCTCGCCGAGTCGCTGCTCGCCCGGCACGTCGCCGACGCCGGCTCCTACCCCGGTTCGGTCGGCCTGACCGTGTGGGGCACCTCGGCGATGCGGACCCAGGGCGACGACATCGCCGAGGTGCTCGCGCTGATCGGATGCAGGCCCACTTGGGACGACGCCTCCCGGCGGGTCACCGGATTCGAGGTCGTGCCGCTCGCCGAGCTCGGGCGGCCGCGGATCGACGTCACGGTGCGGATCTCCGGGTTCTTCCGCGACGCGTTCCCGCACGTGATCGCGCTGCTCGACGACGCCATCCGGGCGGTCGCCGACCTCGACGAACCGCCGGAGGACAACTACGTGCGCGCGCACGCCGACCAGGACATGCGCGGGCACGGAGACCGGCGCCGGGCGACCACCCGCATCTTCGGCTCCAAGCCCGGTGCCTACGGAGCGGGCCTGCTGCCGCTGATCGACGCGCGGAACTGGCGCACCGACGCCGACCTGGCCGAGGTCTACGCCGTCTGGGGCGGGTACGCATACGGCCGCGGGCTGGACGGTCGCCAGGCGCGCGCTGACATGGAGGCGAGCTACCGCCGGATCTCGGTCGCGGCGAAGAACACCGACACCCGCGAGCACGACATCGCCGACTCCGACGACTACTTCCAGTTCCACGGCGGCATGGTCGCCATGGTGCGGCATTTGACCGGCCAGTCCCCCGCCGCCTACATCGGCGACTCGGCCCTGCCCGACCTGGTGCGCACCCGCACGCTTGCCGAAGAGGCACGGCGGGTGTTCCGGGCCCGCGTAGTCAACCCGCGCTGGCTGGCCGCGATGGGCCGGCACGGATACAAGGGCGCCTTCGAGATGGCGGCGACCGTGGATTACTTGTTCGGCTACGACGCGACGGCCGGCGTGGTTGAGGACTGGATGTACGAGCAGCTGGCAGCCTCGTACGTGTTCGATCAGCAGGTCAGCGACTTCATGCGGCGGTCCAATCCGTGGGCGCTGCGCGGCATCGCCGAGCGGCTGCTTGAGGCCGCGGAACGCGGGCTGTGGGCGGAGCCCGCCGGGCCGACCCTGGACCGGCTGCGGGCCGCTTACCTGGAGGTGGAAGGCGAACTGGAAGGCGGCGAACCGTGACAGGCACCGGGTTCCCGTTCAGCGCGATCGTGGGCATGGACGAATTGCGGCTGGCGCTCGTCCTCAATGCCGTGTCACCGGCCATCGGCGGCGTGCTCGTGCGCGGGGAAAAGGGAACGGCCAAGTCCACCATGGTCCGTGCGCTCGCCGCGATCCTGCCGGAGGTCGATGTGATCGCTGGCTGCCGGTTCTCCTGCGACCCCGCCGCTCCCGACCCGCAGTGCCCGGACGGCCCGCACGAGCACCGCGCAGGGACGCAGACCAGGCCCGCGCGGCTGGTCGAACTGCCGGTCGGAGCCAGCGAGGACAGGTTGGTGGGCGCCCTCGACATCGAGCGGGCGCTGACCGAAGGGGTCAAGGCATACGAGCCAGGCCTGCTGGCCGCCGCGCACCGGGGCTTGCTGTACGTCGATGAGGTCAACCTGCTGCACGATCACCTAGTGGACCTGCTGCTCGACGCCGCCGCGCTGGGCACCTGCTATGTGGAGCGCGAAGGCGTGTCGGTCCGGCATGCCGCCCGGTTCTTGCTCGTCGGGACGATGAACCCGGAGGAAGGCGAGCTGCGTCCGCAGCTGCTCGACAGATTCGGGTTGACCGTCGAGGCCGTCGCGCCCAAGATTCCGGGCGATCGCGCCGAGGTGGTGCGGCGGCGGCTCGCCTACGACGCAGATCCAGCCAGCTTTACTAGCCGCTGGCAGTCGGCGGAAGACGAGCTGGCACACCGCATCCGGGCCGCACAGCGGCTGCTGCCGCAGGTGATCCTGCCGGACTTTGTGCTGGGCCAGGTCGCCTCGGTATGCGCGGCGTTCGAGGTGGACGGGCTGCGGGCCGACCTGGTGACGGCACGCGCCGCCGTCGCATATGCGGCGTGGCAGGGGCGGATCGAGGTCACGGCCGATGATGTGCGAACGGCGGCGAGGCTTGCACTCCCGCACCGCCGCCGACGCCAGCCGTTCGACGCACCCGATCTGGACGAGAAGCAACTGGAGGAGGCGCTGGCTGATTCCGGGCCTGCCGAGGTTCGCGACGGGCCAGGCAGCGACGAGGACGACCGTGGCCCGGGCGACCGTGGCCCGGACGACCGTGGCCCGGACGACCGTGGCCCGGACGACCGTGGCCCGGACGACCGTGGCCCGGGTGGCGGCCAGCCCGCGCCGGGTGGCCAGGCGGTCTCGGGCGATCAGGGCGCCCCGGGCGATCAACCTCCCGCAGAGTCGGGCGCGAGCCAGGCACGCGAGGCACGCGGGCACGACGATCGTCGCGGCGACCGCCCCGGCGCCCCGCGGGCACCGGCGCAGACCGCTGCGCCGGGAAGCGTCTTCCGGGTGAAGCGGCTGGAAATTCCCGGGATCGGGACGGGCGCGGCCGGACGGCGTTCGCGGGCAAAGACCGACGCCGGAAGAATCACCGGCGCGCTGCCGCCGAAGGGGCGCCTGACCAGGCTGCACCTGGCCGCAACCGTGACGGCGGCCGCGCCGCATCAGGTTTCGCGGGGGCGCAGCGCCCCTGAGCCGCTCCAGGTGCGCCGCGCCGACCTGCGCGAGGCGCGCCTTGAAGGCAGGGAAAGCAACCTGGTGCTGTTCGTCGTCGACGCGAGCGGGTCAATGGCCGCGCGCGCCAGGATGGGCGCGGTCAAAGGCGCCGTCCTGTCCCTGCTGCTCGACGCCTATCAGCGCCGGGACAAGGTCGGCGTGATCGCCGACGGCCGGGCTACAGGGACTCCGATAAGCCAGACCCCCCCGCCGCAGGCCGCTGCTCGTGCTGGTCACCGACGGCCGGGCTACAGGGACTCCGATAAGCCAGACCCTCCCGCCCGTCGCTGCCGCGCACCGTGCCGCTGCCCTTGTGGCGGCGGCCGGGGTCGCCAGCGTGGTCGTGGACTGCGAGTCCGGCCCGGTCCGGCTGGGCCTGGCCGCCGGCCTCGCGCAGGCACTGGGCGGCCCGCTGCTACGGCTGGAAGAACTCGCCGCTGGGCCGCTGGCCGACTCGGTCCGGGCAGTCAAGGAGGTCGCTTAATGCCTCAGGGCAAGCCGCCCGTCGTCCCCGACGACGGGCTCACCACCAGGCAGCGACGGCAGCGGGCGCTGACCATCGTGCACACCGGGGAGATGAAGGGGAAGTCAACGGCCGCGTTCGGGCTCGCGCTGCGGGCCTGGAACCAGGGCTGGCCCATCGTGGTATACCAATTCGTCAAGAGCGCGAAATGGAAGACCGGCGAGGAGACGGCCCTGCGCACGCTCGGCCGCGCGCACGCAGAGACCGGCGCGGGCGGGCCCGTCACCTGGCACAAGATGGGTGAGGGCTGGTCGTGGATCGCCCGCCCCGGGACCACCGACGATCACGCCGGCAGCGCCAGGGAGGGCTGGGAGCAGGTCAAGCGGGACCTCGCCGCGCAGGCATACCGGTTCTACGTGCTCGACGAGTTCACCTACCCGATGACGTGGGGCTGGGTCGATGTGGCCGACGTGGTCGCGGCCCTGCGGGACCGGCCCGGCCAGCAGCACGTGGTCATCACGCCGCGCCCGCGTCCGGGCACGGCAAGACCACCGTGGCCACCGGGCTCATGGCTGCCCTCGCGGCCCGCGGCCTGGCGGTGTCCGGGCACAAGGTCGGACCCGACTACATCGACCCTGGCTACCATGCGCTGGCGACCGGGCGTCCGGGCCGCAACCTCGATCCCGTGCTGTGCGGCGAGGAACTGGTCGGGCCGTTGTTCGCCCACGGCGCGGCCGGCGCCGACATCGCCGTCGTGGAAGGCGTGATGGGGCTGTTCGACGGCCGCGGGTCGAGCGCGTTCGGCACCACCGCTCATGTCGCCGCCCTGCTCCGCGCTCCGGTGGTGCTGGTAGTGGACGCTTCGGCGCAAGGCCGGTCCGTTGCCGCGCTGGTATCAGGGTTCGCCGCCTACGACCCAGGGGTGCGGCTGGGCGGGGTCATCATGAATCGGGTTGGCTCCGCCCGCCACGAGGAGATCCTGCGGGACGCCCTGGCCGGGATCGGCATGCCGGTTCTCGGCGTGCTCGGCCGTGACGACGCGATCGCCGCGCCGTCACGGCACCTCGGACTCGTTCCGGCGGCGGAACGGGCAGGAGCCGCCCGGCAGGCCGTCGGCCGGCTGGCAGCGCTGGTCGCCAAGTCCGTGGACCTGGACGCGGTCGTTGCCCTGGCGGCGTCGGCTGGCACGCTCGCTGCGGCGCCCTGGTCGCCGCAGGACGCGGCGCTTTCCGCCGGTCCTGGCGCGACGGCCAGCCACGGAGCGGCCGATCGCTCGCCAGACTCATCTGCGTCGCCGCCGATGTGCCGCCCGCCGCTGGCAGCGGTCGCCGGCGGCGCGGCGTTCAGCTTCTGTTACACCGAAACGGTTGAGCTGCTCGCCGCATCCGGCGCCGAGGTGGTCACCGTCGACCCGCTGCGTGACGAGCAGCTGCCCCCGGAGACCGCCGCGCTCGTGGTCGGCGGCGGGTTCCCGGAGGTTCACGCCGGTGAGCTGTCCGCCAACGTCCGGTTGCGCGCGGAGGTTGCCCGGCTGGCCCGCTCCGGCGTTCCGGTGGCCGCCGAGTGCGCCGGCCTGCTCTACCTGGCCCGCGAGCTCGACGGCAAGCCCATGTGCGGCGTGATCGACGCCTCCGCCCGGATGACCGGCACGCTCACGCTCGGCTACCGGGACGCGACCGCCGGCTCGGACTCGGTCGTGGCTGCCGCCGGCACCCCCGTCCGCGGTCACGAATTTCACCGCACCATGCTGTCGCCCGCCCACTCCCTCGCCCCGGCCTGGACATTCGCCGGGCGCAGCGAGGGTTTCGTGCACCAGCGGGTGCACGCCTCGTACCTGCACATGCACTGGGCGGGTTACCCGGAGATGGCCAGGCGCCTGGTAACCGCGGCCTCGCGCCGGAGTCGCGCCATCAGGACCGTGTCCGGGGCGGGCTCATGAGATCCGCGACGCTGATCGGGGTCGGGGTCGGGCCGGGGGACCCGGAGCTTGTCACGGTCAAGGCGGTCCGGGTGCTGCGCGAGGCCGACCTGGTGCTGGTCCCGGTCGCCGGCTCCGGCGAGCGGGGAAGGGCGGAGGCAACCGTGCTCGCGCACGTTAGCCATGACCGGATCCGCCGGGTCTCCACGTTCACCTACCTGGCGGCTACTGTCCGCGAGCGGGTGCCCGGGCTGGAAGTCGCCACAGTCCCGGGCATCACCGCGATGCAGGACCTCGCCGCTCGCAGCGGAACCGTTCTCTGCGAGGGCAACGAAACGCTGGCGCTGCTGCCGCTGACCGCTGGCATCGAGTGCTTCGGCCAGGCACTGGCGACGTTCGACACCGTGGTCGGCTATAAGAGCGGGCGGCACCTGCCCGAAGTCCTCGCCGCTGTACGCGACGCCGGCCGCCTCGGAGAGGCCGTGCACGGCGCCGCCCTCGGGCTGCCCGGCGAGGACATCCGGCCCGCGGCCGAGGTCTCCGGCCCGGCGCCCTACCTGTCCACACTGCTCGTCCCCGGGCGCCGGACGCACCGCGGAGGCAAGCTGTGACCAGACCCGAACCCCAGCCGCCCGAACAGGCGGCCTGCCCCGACGCCGCCGCGAGCCCCAAGGTGTGGTTCGTGGGGGCGGGCCCCGGCGCCGCCGACCTGCTGACCCTGCGCGCGGCCACCGTCATGGGGACCGCCGACATCGTGCTCTGGGCCGCGAGCCTCGTCCACCCGGACGTCCTGCAGCATGCCAAACCGGATGCCGAACTCGTGGACTCGGCACGGCTGCCGCTCGAAGGGGCTCGCACGCTCTACCAGCGCGCACTCGCGCAGCGGCTCATCGTGGCCCGCGTCCACTCCGGCGACCCGGCGCTCTGGGGCGCCGTGCAAGAGCAGCGCGAAGTGTGCGACGAACTTGGCCTGCCGCACGAAACCATTCCCGGGGTGAGCGCGTACTCCGCCGTCGCCGCCATCGCAGGCCGCGAGCTCACCGTCCCCGGGGTGGCTCAGTCGGTCATCCTTACCCGGCTGGGCGGCGGCAAGACCCCGATGCCGCCCGGTGAGGGGATCACGGACCTGGCCCGCCATGGCACCACGATGGCGGTGTTCCTGTCGGCGGCTCGTTCCGGGCAGCTGCAAGCCGAACTGCTGGCCGGCGGCTACCCGCCCGACACGCCGGCCGTGGTGGCCTACCAGGCCACCTGGCCCGACGAGCTCGTAGTCGAATGCACGGTCGGCACGCTCGCCGACACGGTCAAGGCTCGCAAGCTGTGGAAGCACACGCTGTTCCTGGTCGGCCCGGCGCTTGCAGCGGAAGGTACCCGATCGCACCTATATCATCCGGGCCATTTTCATGGCTACCGCCGAGCCGAGCGTCGCGCCCGTCAGGCCCTCAGGGAAACCGACGGCGCGGTGCTGACCCGGGGGGACGACCCCCCGGAACCCCCCGCAGCCATCCGCGGAGCCGGGCCATGACCGGAGAGCGCCCGCAGGTCAGCAGCGTCTCGCCGCAACACCCGGCGGACGAGCCGGAACTGCGTGAGCCTGACCTGCCGCGCACGGCAAAGGTGCGTCCCCGCGCGCTGCGCACCGGCTGGACCACGGGCACCTGCGCCTCGGCTGCGGCCAAAGCCGCCGCGACCGCCTTGGCCAATCAGGCGCCCCAGGACAGCGTCGAGGTCGCGCTCCCGAGCGGCCGGCGGGTCCGGTTCGCCGTTGCAACCTGTGTGTACGATCCCCGGCAGGCAACGGCCGTCGTGATCAAGGACGCCGGCGACGACCCGGACGTCACCCATGGCGCGCACCTCACGGCGACGGTGCGGTGGCACGCGGAACCCGGCGTGCTCCTCGAGGCCGGCGACGGCGTCGGCATCGTCACCAAACCAGGTCTCGGCATCGACGTGGGTGAGCCTGCGATCACCGCCACCCCGCGCGCGATGATCATTCAAGCGGTGGCCGAGGTCGCGGACCTCAGCGCGCGCGGCGTGCGCGTCACCATTTCCGTGCCCGGCGGCGAGCGGATGGCGCGCAAGACCACCAACGCCCGGCTGGGCATACTCGGCGGCATCTCGATCCTCGGCACGACCGGCATCGTGCGGCCGTTCTCCACCGCGTCCTGGCGCGCAAGCGTGGAACAGGCGGTCTCGGTGATGGCCGCCCAGGGCGAGCACACTGTCGTGCTCTGCACCGGCGGACGCACAGAGAAAGGGGCCATGTCCCTGCTGCCCGACCTGCCCGAGGTCTGCTTCGTCGAGGTCGGCGACTTCACCGGGGCCGCGCTGCGGCGGGCCCTCGAGGTGGACCTGGAACGGGTCATCTTCGTCGGCATGGCGGGGAAGCTGGCCAAACTCGCCGCGGGTGTCCTCATGACCCACTACACCCGCTCCAAGGTGGACCTCGGCCTTCTGGCGGACGTCACCCGGGCCGCCGGCGGCCGAACGGCGGTCGCCGACGAAGTCGGGGCCGCCAACACCGGCCGCCACGCCTACGAGATCTGGCAGCGCGAGGGCCTGCTGCGGCCGGCCGGCGATGAGCTATGCCGCCGGGTGCGCGCGGTACTGTTGCGCGCCGGCCAGGGCCGGCTGGCCGCCGATGTGGCGATGGTCGACTTCAGCGGTGCGCGCGTGGTCGCGGCGAGCCGCGAGGAGTGGGTGACCGCGGCATGATCACCGTGATCGGCCTGGACGGCTCCGCGCTCCCCGCGCATGCGACGGACATGATTGCCCGCGCGTCGCTCGTGGTCGGGGCAGCGCGGCACCTCACCGCGGTGCGGCCAGCCGATGGCGCCAGGACGATGGTGATGGGCGACGTGCGCCAGGCCCTGGACGCGCTCGCGCGCAACGACGGCGAGGCGGTCGTCCTCGCCTCGGGCGACCCCGGTTTCTTCGGTATCGTCCGGGCGCTGCGAGCCAGGGGCCTGGCCGCCGCGGTGATCCCTGCGGTCTCGTCGGTCGCGCTAGCCTTCGCCCGCGCCGGGCTGTCTTGGGACGACGCCATCGTCGTCAGCGCTCACGGCCGCGACCTGCGCCGGGCGGTGAACGTCTGCCGGGCGTATCCCAAGGTCGCGGTGCTTACCGGGCCAGGAGCCGGCCCGGCCGAGATCGGGGCAGGCTTGGCCGGCTGGCACCGGCGCCTGCTCGTCTGCGAGCACCTGGGCCAGCCAGCCGAGCACCACATCGAATGCCGGCCAGAAGAAGCCGCGGCGCGCGGCTGGAGTGACCCAAACGTACTGCTGGTCCTCGCGTCAGAACAGGCCGAGGCAGGCGACCGCGGTCACGTGGGGAACGGGCCGGGCTGGATGTGGCCGCGCCCGCCGGCAGGCCGGGGCTGGGCGCTGGCCGAGGACGAGTTCGACTCCTGCGACGCCGTCATCACCAAGGCCGAGGTGCGGGCGCTAGCCCTGGCCCGGCTGGCCCCGGGCCCCGGCACGCTCGTCTGGGACGTGGGTGCGGGCACGGGGTCGGTGGGTATCGAGTGCGCTCGTTTCGGAGCCGCGGTCCTCGCGGTCGAACGGGACCACCGGCGGTGCGTCCTGATCCGCGCCAACGCCCGACGGCACCTCGCCGACATCCGTGTCGTCCATGGCGAGGCACCCGGCGCGCTCGCCAGCCTGCCGGATCCGGACGCGGTCTTCGTCGGCGGCGGCGGTCCCGCCGTTGTCTCCGCCGTGGCCAGCCGGAAGCCGGATCGCATCGCTGTCGCGCTCGCAGCCATCGAACGGACCGGGCACGTGCATGCGGCCCTGGTCGCGGCCGGCTACGCGGTGGACGGCGGCCTGATCCAGGCCGCCCGGCTGGCTCCGCTTCCTGGCGACGCACATCGCCTGGCAGGCACCAACCCGCCGCTATGACGGGCCAGCCAAGCAGGTGCTCCCGTGCGCGTGGGCCGAATGCGATGACATCGTCTGCTTCCTTGCGGTCGGAGCGACGACGCGCATCATCGCGCCATTGCTGCAGAGCAAGTGGACCGACCCGGCCGTAGTCTGCGTCGACGAATCTGCCCGCCACGCGGTCGCGCTGGTCGGCGGGCACGCCGCCGGTGCCAACGAACTGGCCGCCCGGGTGGCCGCGGTGCTTGGCGCGGAACCGGTCGTGACCACGGCAACCGACACGACCGGCCTGCCCGGCCTCGACACGCTCGGCTGGCCGGCCGAGGGTGCGATCCCCGCTGTCAGCCGCGCCCTTCTCAACAAAGAACCAACCATCCTCGAAGCGGATGCCACCTGGCCGATCCCCGCACTTCCGGTTACGGCCAGCGGGGCTGGTCAGCACAGGATCGTGATCACTGACCGGATCGTGCGGGCCGACGAGCGGACCGTCGTGCTGCGCCCGCCCTCCCTAGTCGTGGGCGTCGGCGCCAGCCGCGGCGTGAGCTCGGAGGAGGTTCTCGGGCTGATCGCGGAGGCGCTGGCAAGCGAGGGACTCTCGACGGCATCGGTGACGGCCGTGGCCACCGTCGAGGCCAAGGCACAGGAGGAGGGCATCGTGGCGGCTGCCGCGCGTCGTGGCTGGCCGGTGATCACGCACCCGGCTGAGCTGCTCGCGTCGGTGCCCGTGCCCAATCCAAGTGACGCCGCGCTGGCCGCGCTGGGTACCCCGAGCGTGGCCGAGGCCGCCGCGCTGGCCAGCGCCGACGATCTTGTTGTGCCAAAAAGGAAGTCCGCCATGGCCACGGTCGCAGTGGCACGGCGGCGTCCGCGCGGCCGTCTCGCGCTGATCGGGCTCGGCCCTGGCGCGCGTGACCTGCTGACACCGCGAGCTATCGGCGAGCTGCGGCGGTCCTCGGTCATCGTCGGCCTCCAGGCGTACGTCGACCAGGTCGCCGACCTGCTGCGGCCGGGGACACGGGTATTGGCCAGCGCGCTCGGCGAGGAGGAGGCCCGGGCGCGGACGGCCGTTGAGCAGGCGCAGCAGGGATGTGCGGTCGCGCTGGTCGGCTCCGGGGACGCGGGCGTGTACGCGATGGCCAGCCCGGCGCTCAGTCTGGCCGGCGACGACATCGACGTGGTCGTGGTGCCGGGTATCACCGCGGGTCTTGCGGCTGCCGCTCTGGTGGGGGCGCCGCTCGGGCACGACCATGCGGTGATCTCGCTGTCTGACCTGCACACGCCGTGGGAGGTCATCGAGCGCCGGGTCCTGGCCGCCGCAGAGGGTGACTTCGTCGTGGTCTTCTACAACCCGCGAAGCCGCGGCAGGGACTGGCAGCTGAGCAGGGGGCTGGAGATTCTCGGCCGACATCGGGCCGCCGGCACCCCCGTCGCCGTGGTGCGAGACGTGGACCGCGCCGATCAGCAGGCGACGCTGACCACGCTGGCCGGCCTCGACCCGGCGGCGGTGGACATGCGCTGCATCGTCATCGTGGGATCGGCAAGCACACGCGCCATCGCGGGCCGCATGGTGACCCCGAGGGGCTACATGTGGCTGTGATCCTCGCCCGCCCGGAGCCCGTCCGGACCGTCCGGATCGAAGGCTGCCAGGGCTGCGGCGCGTGCATCCTCACCTGCCCCGAGCGCGCGCTGCATCCAGCCCGCCACAATCCCCGGCTCGATCCGGCCCGCTGCACCGCCTGCGGCGAGTGCATAGAAATCTGCCCGGTCGACGCCATCGGATTCGTCAGCACGCGATCCTCCGGCGCCGAGGGTGCCCACGTACCGGGCGAATCAGACACCCCACCGACCGGAAGGGGGGAAAGTGTCCGCCTGGAACAGTGACCTGCGCGGCGGCAGCATCGCGATCGGGCGGTGGACGCGGGCGGAGCGGCTCCGGCTGTCGGCGATAGTCGGAGTCATCGCCATCCTGCACGTGCTGGGCTGGGCGATGTACTTCTACTACACCCACCACCTGGCGGCGGCCACCTCCTTTGCGGGTGCCGGGACGCTGGCCTACGCGCTCGGCGTGCGGCACGCGTTCGACGCCGATCACATCGCCGCGATCGACGACTCCACCCGCCTGATGCTCGCGCGGGGACGCCGCCCGGTCGGCGTGGGGTTCTTCTTCGCCATGGGCCACTCGTCGGTGGTGCTGGCCCTCGCGTTCGTCGTCGTCACCGCCGCCGACGCCACGACGTCAGCGAACATGGCGGCGCTTCGCGCCTACGGCGGGATCGCCGCCGCCGTGACGGCGATGGCGTTCCTGCTGCTGGTGGCCGCTCTCAACGGAATGGTTCTCGCCGGGCTGGTCCGACTGTGGCGTCAGATGACACGCGGCGTGCTCGAGGCGGCCGAACTCGAGCTGCAGCTGCTCAACCGGGGACTGATGAACCGCATACTCGGCAAACGCGCCCGCGGCCTGATCCGCTCGTCCTGGCACATGTACCCGGTGGGACTCCTGTTCGGGCTCGGGCTGGAGACGGCGTCGGAGGTGACCCTGCTCAGCCTGTCGGCGAGCACCGCCGCCTCCGGTGCGCTGCCTGCCTTGGCAGCCCTCACCCTGCCGCTGTTGTTCGCGGCCGGCATGAGCGCGTTCGATACCTGCGACAGCGTGCTGATGGCGCGCGCATACTCCTGGGCGTTCTCGCATCCGGCCCGCAGGCTGTACTACAGCGTGGCCACGACCGGAATGACCGTGGTGATCGCCGCCTTCGTGGGCACCGTGTACCTCGCCGGGCTGCTCGCCCGGCAGCTGCACCTCGCCGGGCCGATGGCCGCCTATGCCGGCATCAGCGACCACTTCGAGCTGCTCGGCTACTTCATCGTGGCGGTCTTCGTCCTGGCCTGGGGCGGGGCAGCGCTGACCTGGCGGCTCGCCGGCTTCGAGCGCCGCTACGGGAAGGAGGCCGGGTGAGGCACGGCATTCATCCGATCGAAGAACGTTCGTACGCGATCCTGCGTTCGCGCGCCGACACATCGTCGCTCCCGCCATGGACCCGCGCGGTTGTGGAGCGGGTCATCCACGCCAGCGCGGACCCCGGGTACCTCAGCGACCTGGTCTGCGCCGAGGAATCCCTGGCCGCGGCCGCGGC
>WNFI01122213.1_pt1 | contig 13505 bp, 8 predicted proteins | sample 5400471 | NCBI WGS metagenome assembly WNFI01 (sample SAMN13153348, study PRJNA577476) | soil metagenome | isolation source: 100 cm saprolite on Douglas fir-dominated hillslope | place: USA:California | collected 2013-09-17 | reverse complement strand
AAAAACGGTTCGTCCATGATGATGAAATCAGGATCGTGCAGCAGCGCGGCAATGAACTGGATTTTCTGTTGCATGCCTTTCGAAAGTTCTTCCACTTTCTTGGGCAGCCACGCGGAAATTTCCAGTCTCTCACTCCACGAGATCGCTTTCTGGCGCGCGTCTGCCGCGCGCATGCCATGCAGTTCGCCAAGAAAGATGAGCTGATCGAGAATCTTCATCTTCTTGTACAGACCGCGTTCTTCCGGCAGGTAGCCGATCTTGTGCAGGGCCTTGCGATTAAACGGCCGGTCAAAAACGTTGATGGACCCGGAATCCGGCGCCGTAATGCCGATCATCATGCGAATGGTACTGGTCTTGCCGGCGCCATTGGGTCCCAGCAGGCCGAAGACTGCTCCTTGTTCAATATTGAAGGAGAGATCATCCACGGCTACAAAATGATCGTACGTCTTGCGGACTTTGTTCAGTTCTATGGTGTTCATGAAGTTATTCAGCTTAACATTTCCCGGCTATTACGGATTTGTAATCTTTTGCGGTTGGGAAAGTCAGTACGCCCGGCTTTTGTTCAGTTGAGATACGAGAGAAGATTAAAAAAGTTACAGAGACTAAGGCAGACGAGAAAATTTATTTGGTCGCGCTGGCTGGGGTCTCGCGTTTGACCGCGCCGGACGCTTTCACGCGGTTGCGTCCCGCCTGCTTGGCCAGATACAAAGCGCTGTCCGCGGCGGCCACCACTTCATCGCGGGTCAATCCCTGCGTGGGAAAGTCCGCGACACCGCAGCTGATGGTCACCGGCCGCGGCACTCCGGGAAAGTCGAAGGCTTCCACCTGGCGGCGCAACTTTTCCGCTACGCTCAGCGCATTTTCACCCGTAGTCTCCGGCACCACGACGGCAAATTCCTCGCCGCCATAACGGCACACCATGTCCATTTTGCGGAGCTGCTGTTTCAGGATCATGGAAACAGCGCGCAGCACTTCATCTCCGAGCAGGTGCCCAAATTCGTCGTTGATGCGCTTGAAGTGGTCGATATCAATCATGATGACGGCCATGCGTCCCTGGAACCGTTGCGCGCGTTCCAATTCTTCCGCAATGCGCATTTCAAAAAAGCGCCGGTTATGGATGCCGGTGAGTCCGTCAATATAGGCGAGTTCTTTGGTGCGCTCAAAATAGTTGGCGTTCTGGATGGCGGCGGCGCAAATGTCCGCGACCGACTCCAGGGGCTGCACGTCTTCTATGTCGAACGCGCTTTTTTTGGCGCTGTCCAGCGCCAGGATTCCCAGCTTTTCGCCGAGGAAGATGAGCGGCACGCACATTTCCGACTGCGTCTCAGCAAAGCCGGCAATATATCCGCCCACCGTGTTGACATCGTTTTCCATCACGCTGCGGCTCAGTGCCAGCGCTCGCGAAGCCAGACCGGCGCCCGGCGCAAGCCGCGAGCCTTTGGCGACGTTTGGGGTCAATTTTCCTTCAAAAGCGCGAATGCGTAACGCGTCATTGTCGAGCAAGAGCACCGCCACGTGATCAATGGCCGGAAACCAATCCAACAGGACGTTGCAAACCACGGTGAGCAGATCATCCAATTCGAGCACCGCGGTGGTCTGCCGGGCGACGGCGTTGATGGCTTCGAGCTGGCGGGAGCGTCTCCGCTCCGAGGAATGCAGGCGGGCGTTTTCCAGCGCCAAAGAAGCCTGCGTGGAAAACAAAGTGAGAAGGTCGATCATCGACGCGTCAAAGAAATCCAACTGGTCGCTCTGGAAATCGAGCACGCCCACGGCCTGGTCCCGGACCATAAGCGGAATCGCAACTTCCGATTGCGTTTCCACCACTTTGTTCAGGTAACGCGGGTCCTTGGAGACGTCCCGAGCATGGACGGGGCGTTTGAGCTTTACGGCCGCTCCAGTCAGCCCAATGCCTACGGGGATGCGAAACCCTGTCTCCAGATTGCCTTGCCCCAGATGGGCGCGAACATAGAGTTCCTGGGTATCACTGTCCAGGAGCAACACGGCGCCGTTCTGCAATTGAAAGTAATCCCGGATGATAGTGAGGATCTGGTTGAGGACTTCGTCGAGGTCAAATGTCGACAGCACTGCCTGACTGGCGTCGTACAGCAGCGCGATCTTTTGCATTGATTCGAGCAAACAAATCTCCGCTCACAACTAACGTTGGATGCGGCTCCTCAGTAGTCAGCAAGTAAGAATAATTTACCGAAGGGGGTAGAAGCTTCATCAACCCAAGATCTGGGCTTTTCTTAGCGACAATTCTACTGGGAACTCACTGGCAAAGGAAGCTGTTTTTAGGGCCCACTGCTTACTTTCAAGGGCCTTGCAGCGAAAACCCAAGAAAACACGCTGTAAATAGGCTGGCGGCAGGCAAACTTTGGTTACTTGGACCTGATCGTTTCTCACCGTTTGAGCAGGTCCACTGGCTCTTTCACGTCCGTTACCCGGAAATACTGCGCCAGCCCAGGATGTTTTTTGGCTACTTCTTCGTACATGGCATATGCCACGTTGCGATAGGAAAAGTGGCCCGCCGCGCCGGACCTAAGTTCGGCAATGTACAACGCTTCCGCAAAATCCATTTTGAAAAGCGTCCGCTTGCGGAAACCCATGGGCAGCAGATACAGCGAAGCATGTGGATCAGGCGCGGAAGTAAACTGATCGGAAGTCTGGGGTTCAGAAGGCTGGGGTCCAGAAGTAAAGACAGCGCGCTGCATGGCCGCTTCGTAGCGTTCTTTCAGTCCAGCGGTGATGATGTCGGACGGCGTGTCGTATCCGTGAAGTCGTGTAAATCCCTGCTCGATCTGCGTGCATCGCCGGTGGCGATGCATATCGCGAAACCCGCCGATATCCATAAGAATGTCAAAACAGAACCGTTGCCCGGCGTGGAAGCTGCGCAACAATTCGTCATGCGGCCCGCGATGCCGCAAACCAAGATCGATAATGTCGTTTCGCCGTGCCGCCGTCAGCGACTCTACCCGTTCGCGAATTTGCCGGTAAGAATAATGACAAGCCGAATAAAGCAACGTCGCGGCAATCTCAACTTCAAGCGGCGTGTCTTCGATGAGGTCTACCGGTGGCGCAAAAGCAATCGCTGCCCCGGACATAATCTCTGCTGCTGCCTGAGCCAGTTCCTTACGAGTCAAGATTTCGTATTCGGACGCGTTGGCATACTTCACCAAAGTAGGCGCAACCCGTATCGGACGCAGAAGCTGCTGCTCGGCTTTAGCGCCCAGTTCGGGACTAGCCGCTTTGATTTCTTCAACAAGTCCGCGCAACGTTTCCGCTTGCGCGTTGAACGCCGGCTCCTTGGCCGCGTCCTTCAGCAAGCTGCCTAAATTCCGGACTTCCAGATACGGACTCGCAAGCAGCCGCGCAATCTGTGTCTCCAAAGTGCGCGCATTGACGATCTGTCCCAGAGAAGTATTCGTAGCCAGGGGAAGCAGGTAGCGCGAGTTGTCAAACGCTCGCGCCCGCAGAGTGCGCGTGTAAGCGTCTTCCGCCATGGCCTCCGGGCGCGCCACGTGTGCTTTGTAATACTGCAGCATCGCGTCGGTGAACGCGTCATATTCAGCGAAGAGAAAATCAGCGGCCGCGCAATAGCTTTCTTTCAGCTTGGTCTCCGCGCCGAAATCAGGCACGTAGTATCCGCTCTTCTTGAAATTCTGGTAGCGCGTGGACCGTTCCTGCCCGTCCCAGCGCTGCTCGTCCACAAGCACAATGGCCGCCAGAATCGAAAGCCGCTCAATGGCCAATGCCACGTGGGCCAGGTCGGCAATCGAGCGGTGTCCGTACTGAAAATAAAACGTGTTGAGAAACTGCTCGGCTTTCTGCTCGCTGATCTCCTTCAGCGATTCCTTCATCGACAAAGCCGATCGCGAATACTTGGCCATGGCATAAGCCTGGACTTCGGGGTCCACGCCGTGCACGGCAAACACGTTCACCTGGGGCGCGTTCTTCGGCGAAGACGACGAAGGCCCGGTCGTTTTTGGGATGGTGGAGTCGGCCATTGAATTAGAGATTCTATTCCATCCGCGGGCGGATGTGGGTGGAATGGCGGCCCTTCCAGGGCCGGGTGGAAGAACGGCCTTTCAAGGCCGTGAGAAGAGGACTCATTTTAGAACATGCGCTTTAGCGCTGGCCGCGCGTTTCCCTATCAGCGTAATCTGCGTCATCAGCGATAGGGTTTTGGTTTTGGCTAATTGCTAACTGCTAATTGCCAATTGCTTCTTTCACGCCGTCTCTTTCCTCAACATAAACGACGGGTGATGCTTCCGCAGCACCCCAATCAAATGTTCTTTCGTGATGTGCGTATACCGCTGGGTCGTGGCGATGGACGCGTGTCCCAGAAACTCCTGCACAATGCGAATGTCCGCTCCGTTGCGCAGAAGAAACGTCGCGACTGTGTGCCGCAACATGTGCGGAGTAATGTGCCGCTCAATCCCGGCCTCCCGTCGCAATTGAACAATCACCCCGCTGATTCCCTGGGTCGAAAGCCGCCCGCCACGAGCGTTGAGGAAGAGGGCAGGACTGGCAGTGTCGATCCGCAACCGGCTCTGAAGATACTTCCGCTGAATTTCCAAGGTGTTCTGGTCCACAGTAAAAGCCAGCCTGTCTCGGCCTCCTTTCCCGTGGACTCGAAACACGGCGTCCTGAGGCGAGAAATCTTTCACGTCAAGAGAGGAAACCTCTCCCACGCGCATTCCGGTCGCAAAGAAAAGGTCCACCAGCGCCAGATTGCGGAGATTGCGGTAGGAAACCTCAGATGCGCAGAGCGAAACTCCCTCGGGCGGCAATTGCCCAACCAGTGCTGCCGTCCCGCGATTTCGCCGGGCTTGTGACAGCAACGCCCGCGCTTCACCTTCAGTCAGTGTCCGAGGCAGTTGCTCAATCCGTCCAAAACTCAATTTCACCCGCCAGAACGGCGACTCGGTAAGCGTCCCCCGCCGCACCCAATACGAGCAGAAAACCTTGAGCACCACAATTTTCCGTCGCATCGAAGCCGGCGCATATCCCTGCTGCCGAAGATACGCGGCCCATCGCTCAATGGCCGTCCCGTCCAGCGACTGCAACTCCCGGCTCTTGCCGGTGAATTCCACGAATTGTGCCAGATCAGACGCGTATGCAGCACGAGTCTTCGCTCCGCGCTGGTGTGTGGAGAAATAACCACTCAGGAACTCCCGGTTCGCCTGCTTGAGTCGCATTTGGCTCCCTTACATCCGACCCATGAATTTCGCCTTGTATAGATAACTAGGAATTATCACACATGCTTTTTGGCGCATTCAAAGCCCTGTGCAAACAGTTTCTGGTATTCATCTGCATTCTGATCGTCTGTTCTGCGGTTGTATGGATCGCGAATGGACGACAGGCAGTTACGGCGCTGTTGGAGACAGGTGTGTTGCAGATGAAGGCGCCTTGGGTTTGGACCTTTGGCTACGGGTTAGCTTTTTTTGTCAGCCGCTGGGGACCTCAATTGCCAGCCGCCCTGGACGGGGTTTTGATGCCAACCGAAGCCACAGCGGCTGCAATGAGGAGAATTGAGCAGTCGACATTTCACAGAAATGCATGGCGCTACACGGTACCAATTACGCTGATAGGAATGTTTCTGACCACTGTTTACGGTATTCCTAACACAGGAGTCGCCCGCTACCTGATCTTTGTGGGAGTTTGCGCGATCTATTATTGCGGTGCGTTCCTCCTGTTCCACTTCATCGAAGTGATTAGTGCTTTTCACGGACTCTTCGTCGCGATGAATGAAATGCAGTTCAGGACAATCTATAGCCCCATTCATCTGGAAAACCTCACAACATATCTGGCATTGACATCGTCAATTGGATTGTTTGCTATCTACGCTGGGTTTAGGGGAACGCTGACTGCCGGATTTCAATTTCATCAGGAGGTGTGGCGAACATTCTTGACCACCCCAATCATCCTTTTTCTCCCAGGAACGCTCTTCTACAACTATTACCCGAGATATGTCTTCAGGAAAATCCTGCAACATAGAGTGTTTAAGGCCATGGAGAAGCTCGGACAGGCCGACGCAACGACCGCTCCATCCCTTATCCTCGATCTCAAAGAAAGCGCCCTTCTAGATTCCCAAATTCTTCCATTTCTTGACTACAAGAGCCTGCCTTCCTATTTGGTCGCCATCTTTTTCGTCCTCTCTTTGGCCTACAACAACGATCCTGCGATAAGAAGATTCGTGGAATATTTGACTCATCTTGGCGCGAAATAAGAAGTCTCGCGCAAAGACTGTCGCAAAAAAGCGACGAAAAACAAAAATGGCTAAGAGCTAAGGCCCCCTACTTCCTCTTTAGCCGCCTCAGCTCACTTTCCCCACCAACAATATCTAATGACTGATTTGATGAGATGTTTGGCCAAAACACCGCGTAATCGAACCGACGCATCAAGAAACAAACGCCGGGCTCTTGAAGTCTGGAAATCGAAGGCTGCGAATACGAGATCGTTGATCACATCATCTGGGTATTCTCTTAAGTCTTGAACAAGCCGCCTGAAGTCGTCACTGTTAGAGGACAGTAAGCCTTCAAAGAGACTCTCCTGAAGCCGTCGATTCATCCGCGTCATATAAGGAGGTATTGCACGCAAAAGATGCTTCTGGCCGAGTGTATTCCGATTCAGGCAATTCACGATGCCACTTGCCAACTCCCGGTACGTATGGAGCATTCGTGTCAAGCCCGTTGCGCTTGTGGCCGGATTGGCCTGACCTGCCTCACCGAAGAACACAATGCGGTCCAATGCAGGCCGATGCAATCGCCCTACTGGTATGATGCCGAAATAAGATTGCTGAGGTCGTGATGGATCCCAAGCGACCTGTTCGGAGTAATGGGATTTCTGGAGAATGAAATTCAGCTCTCCTTTAATGGATCGGCCTGGCGTGTGGTGGCGCGAGGGCAGAATTATAGACGCATGCGCGGTACCTTTTGAATTAGGGAATAGTTCGAAGTAAGCGGGACGCCGGTCGATCACAACATTGTCCAGAGCAATTGGCCTGATATCTCTCCTGAGTCCGACCTCACATCCGTGCAAAATATAGTATCCCGTGATGGTTGCGACATCATTGGCTCCTACCAGTGGTGAGCCGAACCCCATGCAGTCGATCAGCATTCTAGCGTGTATCGCTTGCGAGTTGGCACGAATGATAATGCTGTCTTTTGTGCGAGAGAGACTATAGAGCCTGTGCCCGGTGAGAATCTGAACGCCATGGTGGGAGAGTTTCTGCTCGAGTTGTCTGATCAGCTTGTCCGTATCCCAGAGGCAATAGCTGCCTCGAACTGTGGCTGTAAGATTGTCATAGGCGACAAAATCGAGGAAATCATAGCGCCTGTCGATGCAACCTAGGAGATCCGGATTTTTACTGGCCGTGATAATTCCTAGTTATCTATACTTTGAATGTTAATAATAAGCACCTTTGTCGCAAACGCAAGAGTTTTCTGAGACCAAGGATGCGTAATGGTTTGAGATTAGCCCGCGAAGGCTAATCCTGCAGACGGTTCGCATTCTTACTTCTCCTTCGTCGAAAAGAGGCTCGGCCAACACCCTCCATTTCTTATGTTCTAGTTTAGAACATTTTCGATTTGTATAGACGATACTCTTTCCGTGTGATCAGGAAGGCTGCGCGGAAAAACATTGTCGGCAGGCGAGTCGCTGAGGCGCGTCAAGGCTATGAGCCAGCACTAACGCAAGATGCACTTTCAGGGAGGCTTGCCCATCTCGGGATTCAGCTCGACCGAGCCGCAATTGCCAAAATCGAGAACGGTCACCGCCATGTCCTCGACTATGAACTTAAGGCCCTCGCGAAGGTATTGGGCGTGGATGTCAATTGGCTTCTTGGGGATAAAAAAAGTTGAAAGAGCCAGTTTTCAAACTACGCTCTGCTACGCGGCGGGCCAAGTCGGACGTGGCGAACAAGCTGATCAGCATGTTTCTTCACGAATTGAGTCGCAAGATCAGCCAAAACTGGCCAGTTAAAGTTGACGGGGAAGAATATGAAAAGCTTGTCCGCGAGCGGTTCAATAACCAGTGCCCATATTGCTCTTGCGATCTGACGAATACCGGATACGGAATTGAACATCTCGACGGCATGAATCGTTATCGCGCAGGCCTCCACGTACCGGGCAACGTGTTGGTAGCATGCAAAAGATGCAACAGCGAAAAGCGCCGGGACGACTCATTGAGAGTTCTTTCGCTTGCAGGGTCCGGCTGGGAATCGTTCTTGTCTCACGACGGTACCCGTTGCGCTGCGTCCTGCCGCACCTGTCGGTATTGGGAGAGTATCTGGAACGAGGGAACAGAACGAAGACTACGATTGAGCGAGAATTTACAGAGAATTCGTTCGTTTCGCAGCGCATTCCCAGAATTTGAGCAGGTTCTCCCGTCCCTCATGGAGACGCAGCCAGCGTTATTGACGAAACTCTACTCCGATTGCCAAGCCTTTGCCGAAATGGAGATCAAGTCCCTTTTGGAAAGAGTTGATCCCGTCCCGAACCCCCAGCCTTAACCTGAAATTGAAGAAGCTTGATCTCAGAATCAAGGCGTTCGCCGATAACGGTATAATTTCGAAATGACTCTACCAGACTTTTTTCGTCTGTTGGCAAATAGCCCACGAGACAAGCACTTTGATTTGATAGTGTGGTTTTGCAGTCAAGCCAAGGCTTCTGACGAAAGGATCCCTCCCTCCACGCCAAAGGCTCTCGTGCAACGGAAGCCTCGCGCGGTCAAGAAAGCCCAAGGCTGAAGCCCGTTCTCTAACAACATACATTTTCTCGGTCCGGAAAGGACCGTTCTGCACTGGTGGAAGAGCGGCCCTTTCCAGGGCCGCGAAAGTTGAATTCGCTCAGAATATGCGCTTCAGCGCTGGCCGCGCATGCGGCGGACTATTACATTCGGAGCATGTCAATCAGCTAATCGGAAAGCTCAAGAACGTGCGAGAAGGAGTTGCTGCGGCTTCTGATTCTTGTCGCTCCGTGCTTGTGCGCTGCTCTCCGGCCTGCGGCGCAAGGAAGTGAAGGCTTTGTTTTCGTAACCCAGCCTTTAGCAAGTCCGCCGTGCGAAGCGCCCGGCGGGCTTGCACAGACTGGGCTAACCTTGTGCCGTGCCGCTGGCACTGGAGTATGGTCGGTTTGAGAGTGTCGTCATCCTTTGGCGTTTTTGGTCATGGGGTTGTGACGTATCCCAGGACAAAAACCTCACCACTAAACGCAACGCGATGGAATGCGTAGTCATGCCGAAAGCGCGGGAAGCATTTACCTCCACTCTGCCGAAGGCTGGAGGGCAGCGCAAGCGGAGCGACATGAGAAAGCGCCTTCTACCTTATTGCTTTCTCGGAGCGCGGGAAGCCAGAATTTTTCTCAGGCCACCATCGCGTGTGAGTTCTGCGGCGTGCAGGGGCTGAAGCCCGATGATTCGCATGCGTCAGGACGGCACGGCTGAAGCCTGTGCCCTGATACAAACTCGTTTAGCGCCACCGTAATTACGTGCTGGGCGTCAATCCTTGTTCCCCTTTTTAAGCTGTTGCGGCGGGTGTTTTTGAATGTATTGCTCAATAAAATCAATCAGAACATCGGTCATGTTCTTGCCTTGCGCGGCCGTAGAGGCTTTGAAGGCATCGTGCAGGCTGGTTTCGACATTGAGATTCATGCGCTTCCACCTTGGCTCTTTGGCCATTCCGCCCACCTCCTCGCTAGAGATGAGCTTATACGTTTATGAGTAATTTCGCATTGACATCACGTTATTATACTCATATACTCATTATGTCACACCCTTTACTGTTGGTCAATAACAATTGCTTCGACCCAGGAGGCGCACTCTGAAACGCCAGACACGAAAGAATCCGCCGCAGTCCCGCTTTGCCCTGATCGAAAAAAAGTCTTCGAGCGGCAAGGTGGTGGAATTTCCGCAGATGAAAGGCCGGACGGTCGAAAAGCTGGAGTTGTTCACCTCGGCGGAGGATCACTCGATCGCCATCCAGTTCCAGGACCGGACCTTGCTCAGTCTTCGATTTGAGCTGGGATTCAGCGTCGGCGCCGACTACCTGGACTTTAAGACCGGCGACGGACGCGTAGTCAAGCGGTGGGGGCCGATCCGCAGCGAAGGCAATTAGCGAGCCCAAAACCTTACCGCTGATTACGCTGATGACGCAGATGACGCAGATAGGAAGAGCAAGGCTTGCTCCGCCGCTTTCGGGCCGGTTTTCACACCAGTCTAAAGACCATCCTGTAACCCATTGAAAACACAGACAATATAGGCGTTGACGGTCGCCGTGGTTTCGCGGTACCATCCGCGCTCTTTGAAGCACAGCTACGGGCATCTAGCCGCTAGCTTTTAGCCAGACAAGACCCAAAAACCGGCCGCCCAGGCGGATCAACCGGAAGATATTTGACAACTGAAGCGAGGAAGCCCTCAGCAGTCAGCATTCAGCCAAAGCGTAAAGCATTGAAAATGAATGAAATGCGGGGGCTTGACCCACTGACAACCCGCTAAACATTGGGATCTGATTGGGATACACCCCTCTGATCCTCAATAGGCATTGGGATCATTGGGATCAAGGCCGGGGGGAGGGGGGTACCCCCTCAGATCGCCGTGATCCACGGCCAGCCGGGACAGGTCGCCGTGATCGGGGAGGCAGGATCCTCTAAGTCCTTTAGATATTGGGATCGATTGGGATATGTGGAGCTAAGCTCTTTGGAATCCTAGTTGAGGTGGGGGGAGGGGAGGGGGTACAAAATCGCCGTGATCGGGTGATCGCCCGTGATCGCCGACATCGGGGGAACCGGATCCAACGGGAACTTTGGACCACAGGCGCCCTCGCCTGTGTTTTTCAAGGGAATGAGCCGCAGCCGGGGGCGGCTGCGGTTCCACGCCACACGAGCATGGTGATCCCAACCTCTTTGGCTAATGCCAACTGCTAACTACTAATTGCTCCTACTCACCCGTATCGATCTGCGCCCTCTGCAACCGGTCGGAGAAATCCACGTAGATGGATTTCCATTGGCTGTAGAAGTCGATGGCGCCCAGGCCGCCTTCGCGATGGCCGTTGCCGGTGGCTTTTGTTCCGCCGAACGGCAAATGGACTTCGGCGCCGATTGTGGGTGCGTTGATGTACGTGATACCGGCGTAGATATCGCGCATGGCTTTGAACGCTTTGTTCACGTCGCGCGTATACACCGACGACGACAGACCGTAAGCCACGCCGTTGGCGATTTCGATGGCGTGGTCGAAATCGTTGCACGGGATCAGCGCTGTTACCGGGCCGAAGATTTCTTCCTGGGCAATGCGCATTTTCGGATCGACGTCGGTAAAGATGGTGGGCTCGAAGAACCATCCGTTGTCGTATGCGGGACCGGTTAGACGGTGGCCGCCTAGTTCGAGTTTGGCGCCTTCGTTTTTGCCGATGTCGACGTACTTTTGCGCGGTCTCGACCTGGGCATGATTGACTTGCGGACCCATGTCGACGGTTTCGTGGCCTGTTGTGCCGAACGCTCCCCACAGGACGCCTTCTACCGCTAGATCGAGATTCGCGTCGTCAAGAATGATGATGGCGTTTTTACCGCCCATTTCGAGGGAACACGGTTTGAAGGAACGCGCTGCTACTTCGCCGACGATCCGGCCGACTTCGCTGGATCCGGTGAACGACACCGCGCGAACATTTGTCTGTTCGACTAACGGCGCGCCGGCTTCCGGACCATAACCGGTGACTACGTTGACCACGCCTTTTGGCAGTCCAGCATCGATTAAGGCTTTGACCAGGTTAATGGTGGAAAGTGGGGTGTCTTCAGCCGGCTTGATGACGCAGGTGTTGCCGCATACCAGAGCAGGGAACAGCTTCCACGATGGAATAGCCATCGGGAAGTTCCACGGCGAGATCATGCCGCAAACGCCGATGGGCATGCGGACCGCCATGGCGAATTTGCTGGGCAACTCCGACGGGACTGTGGCGCCGAATTGGCGGCGGCCTTCACCGGCCATGTAGTAAGCGGTGTCGACGGATTCCTGGACGTCGCCGCGGGCTTCGTTCAGGACTTTGCCCATCTCTTGCGTCATCTGGCGGGCGTATTCTTCTTTGCGTTCGAGCAGAAGTTCGCCGGCACGGTAGATGATCTCCGCGCGACGCGGCGCCGGAACTAAACGCCAGCGGTCAAAGGCGCGGGCGGCGGCGGAAACGGCGTCCGCGATATCGCGCTGGTCGGAGCGCTGGAAAATGCCGACTATATCGCGAGTGTCCGCGGGGTTGAGATTTTCGTAGGTTTGGCCGGAACGGGATTCGACCCAGGCTCCATCTATTAAGTTTTTGTACGTCTTTGCCGACATTGTTCTTGTAGGGGCCTTTCCTGAAGTCTGAAAACTGGCTTATTCATACAGGATAGCAGGTTGGAATCTGGGGGGAATCCCCGGTTTGCGGTGAGCATCAAATTATTGTTGGGGGCTTGATTTGCGATTTCAGGAAATGGACCTGGAATAGTGAAGAAACAATTAAGAACTATCTGGGCGTCTACGAAGGTGCGCTTGGTCAAAACGCGCTTGCAATACAGTTGCATTTTGGGAAATGAACCTAAAGGCTTTTACTGAGAAAACTCTAATGATTAGCGCAAATAAAGATTTTCTTGTGCTAACGATACAAATTTGGTGCATTCTAAATAGGGGCACCCCGAGACCGGAAGGGGATGGTGTGTGATGTCGATTTTACTTGCGGACGATGATGTAAACCTTGCGACGTTCCTGTCCAAGTCTCTCGAATCAGAGGGCTATTCAGTGCACACGGCGCTCGACGAAAGAAGCGCGCTGGAAGAGTTGCGTCGCCAAAATTACAAACTCATTATCCTTGACCTGAATTTCGGTAATACCGACGGCCTGAAACTGCTGGAGAGGCTGCGTTCGGATGGATTGTCCACGCCAGTGATGGTGCTGAGCGCGCGCAACCGGGTGTCGGACCGCGTCCAGTCGCTGAATCTGGGCGCTGACGACTACGTGACCAAACCGTTTTCCTTCCAGGAACTGGCGGCGCGGGCCAACGCGCTGCTCCGCCGCAAAGCCGATCCCGCGCTGAACGTGCTGCGCGTGGAAGACCTGGAACTCGACCCCGCGCTGCGTCACGTCACCCGCGGACGACGCGAGATCAAGCTGAGCCCCAAGGAATTTGATTTGATGTACCTGCTCATGCGTCATGCCGGCGACACCGTGACCCGCCAGGAATTGCTGCGCCAGTCGTGGGGACTGCAGCCCGACACCGACAGCAATCTTGTTGACGTGTATGTAAACTACCTGCGACGCAAGATCGATCTTCCCGGCGAACAGAAACTGATTAACACTGTCCGCGGGCAGGGTTATCGTCTGGGCCGGCCCGCGCCTCTGGCGTCCGTCTCCGATACGGGAAGCGCCAGCCGCGAGGCCACGCACTTTGGACACAATCAGGGACAATTGATGCCCGCCGCGGATGCCATGATTGTGCATCAGACCCCGCTGCGGGCCATCATTAATTCCGTGGCCCACGATCT
>WNFI01471824.1_pt1 | contig 13506 bp, 10 predicted proteins | sample 5400471 | NCBI WGS metagenome assembly WNFI01 (sample SAMN13153348, study PRJNA577476) | soil metagenome | isolation source: 100 cm saprolite on Douglas fir-dominated hillslope | place: USA:California | collected 2013-09-17 | reverse complement strand
AAGACGGTGGGCTGGCTGGGATTGCTCCCGATAGTATTCGCGCTGTGCTGGTGGCGACGCTTCTACACGATATTGGACATTACCCTTTCTCCCACACAATCGAAGAGCTGGGCGGGCCGATCATCCTGCACGAAAAAGTCGGGCGCGCGATTATCGAGAAGAGCGAACTGGCCACCATTCTGGAGCGCGATTACCAACTCTCACCTGAGCGCGTGGCCGACCTGATCGATCCACCGAAGCACAAAGCGCTACCGCCAGATGACGAGCTGCTGAGCAGCCTGTTAAGCGGGGCGCTGGACGTGGACAAACTGGATTACCTGCCGCGCGACGCCAGAGCCTGCAATGTGCCCTATGGCGGCGTCGATATGTCGCGCCTCCAGGCTGCTTTGCGCGTGCATCCAAATGTGAACGGGCAGAGGCGTGTCGTCGTGACGCACAAGGGGATCAGCCCGCTGCACTCGCTGCTGCACGCGCGCCAGGAGATGTTTGATAATATCTATTGGCACCATACCAGCCGCGCCTTCCAGGTCATGCTGTTGCGCGCCGTACAGGAGGCGCTGCTGAGTGAAGCGCTCGATGTAGAGCGGCTGATGGGACTGGACGACGCTTCGCTCCTGACCCTGCTCGCAAGCCCAGAGATGCCAGCCAGCACACGCGCGCTGACCGCATCACTACAACTACGTCGGTCTCATAAGGGTATCCTGGAGATCAGCCGCCTGGCCGGGCGCTTATACAATCGGCTGGATGCGCTCTTCTGGGATGCCCGGCGGCGACGCCAGGTTGAGGTTGCCCTCTCGGCGGAACTGGCGACGCTGCTGGGCAGCGAGGTAGCCGATTATGAAGTGCTGCTGGATATTCCCCGGCCAGAGAAGTGGGAGATGGATGTCTGGGTGACCTTCGTGCACCCGCCCGTCGGTATGGGAGCGCTGGTACCCTGGGTTGAGGCAACTGGCCTGCAGCCCGACGACTTGGCGCGCTACGAACAGCACCAGCGGCGGATTCGCGTGCTGGTTGCGGAACGCCTGCGCGAGCCGCTTTTAAGTCAGCAGGCCAGCGTCTTGCAGAAATTGGAAGAGTTAGTAGGCATGTAGTGAAGATGGTGCAATACAGCCATTTAGTCACATTTGCACCATATTTACTACGATTACTTCTTTTTGCGCTTCTGTTGATACATCAGGCGGGCCGCTTTCTCATGAATGCGGCGCGCAGGTCCGTACTCGTGATCGAATTGCAGGGCGCGTTCGGCGGCAAGCACCGCCTCGCGATAGCGCTCCAGGTGTAGCAAATTATCGGCCCGGATCATCAGATAGCGAATATTCATTGGCTCGATGGCCAGCACATGATCGATCGCCGCCATGGCGTCCTCGAAGCGCGCCAAACCACGCAGGGCGCACATATGGCAATCCCAGGAGAACAATTCTTTAGGGGCAAGCTCGATCAGTTTGGCAGTAACTTTATAGAGTTGAGCATATTCGCCCAGCGTGCGCAGGGCGTAGGCCATCAGATTGAGCGCGGCGACATCAGCGGGTGCCAGATCCAGAGCATGGCGCATCGTCTCAACGATCTCCTGCAAGCGACCATATTTCCGCAGAATCTCGCCCCTCACCTGCAAGCCCAGGAGATGATCGGGGTCCTCTTTCAGCGCGCGATCGACTGCTTCCAGGGCCTCGAATGGACGGTCCAGATTGACAAAGGCCAGCGCTTTATTGGTCCAGCTGCGCGGATCAGTAGGGTCTAGATCGATTGCGCGCTCAGCGTAGCGCAGGGCTTCGGGGAAGTGCTGCTGCAAGAGCTGTTGCCCGCTGCGGTTAAACCAGGCCAGGGCCAGGTTAGTATCGAGCAGGAGAGCCTGATCGTTCGCAATAGTCGCTTCAGAGAGGCGCTCAAGTTTTTGTAGCGCGCGGGCTTTGCAGGCCAGGGCCTCCGCAGATGCAGGGTCAAGCCGGACCGCGCGCTGAGCAAGTGCATACATCTGATCATACTGGCCAGCTTGATCAAGGGCAAGCGCCAGCCCGATCAACGCGTCGCTATCCTCTTCGTCCTGTGCGATCAAGCGGGTAAAAATCGTGCTGGCCTCCTGCCAGAGCCTGTTGCGCAGATACCCACGGCCCAGTGCCTGCAGTTTCTCGCGTTCTTCTGGCATGTCTTCCATCCCACTCTCTTCCACTATCGTTTGCCCGTATACCCTTTCCTGGACTGACTCTGCTTGCTCATCCAATGCCATATGCCTCCTGCTCTCCATCTATGTATAGTTTATTAAAAACATTTCTGGAATAGTAAAGTCCTGTTCTTTGACTGGCTTCCACTCCTGTAATAGCAAAGCCTATTATCGCATTCTTCCTGGACGGGGGCAAGTAGTGCATACTTTTTATGTCACATGCGGTTCTTGTGGCTTTGTTTGCGCCACGTGTGTCTCTCGCGTCTCTGTTTGCATTTTAATGGCCGTTTGCTTGCTGATCGCTTTGCGTTTGCTGGTGAGCAGGACACCGAGATAGAAGATAATCCAGCCCAGAGCCATGACCAGCCAGAAGCTACTGGAGAGGCCGAACACGCGTGCCAGCGTGCCGGCAGCGCCATTAAAAAGCGCGCCGACTAAAATAAGCACATTGGCCCACAGCAAATTTCCCGGATAGAAACCAGCCACGCTCGCCCGGCGGCGCAAAAGCTGCCAGCCTGAATAGATGGCCACGCCAGCCAGTAGTGCTACGCCCAGCGTGTTGAGCACGATAATCGTAATCAGCCAGGGACCGTTTTCTGGTTGCAGAATCCCTGTGCCCGGCGTGCCCGCTATATTGCTGAGCGCGGTCATATTCAGCGAAGCATCAGAGATAGCCACAACCGCCCAGAGGCTCGCGCCACCGAGCAAAAAGCCGATAGTACGCGCCACGCGTTTGCTTGTGACGAGGGCAAGGCTGCCCAGACCCAGCCAGGCGGGTGTCAGTGCGGCCCCCAGCGTGTAGTATAAACGGAAATAGAAAATACCCACCTGGCTGGTCGGCGTGCCAACTACCATGAAAATGTATGCCAGGGTTGCGACGAAAGCCATGAGCAGTGCGATCGTCCAGTAGAGTTGTGCCTCGCGCCGCCGCTGTACATATTGGCGGAGAATTGTAGCGGCGAATACCCCAACGACGATGACATTAATAACCGCGAAAATCACTAAAATTGCGTTCTGCGACATACTGATCTATCCTGTGTCCTTCCAGCGTAGTGGAAGGTCAAAGCGAAGTTTATTACGAGCATACTACTCTTCCTACTCTCATTCGTCAATCTAAAAGCTACAGAAATCTCATTCATCGACCGGAAAACTGCAAACATTTCATTTTTTCTTGATCTTTTGAGTTTTTCAGAAACATGAAAAGAACTACTCTCAGAGGCAGGGCTACTTTTAGCAGGAACTCTTGCAGCAACCGGACAACCACTCTTATACTATGACCTGTGGATGGATAGTAGGAGACTTTTTGCCATGGCACAGAAAAAACAACTAGAGAAAAATACAACCAAAGCCGAGCAAATTCTGGCCCGCGAGCAGCGCCAGGAATTGAGAGACGAGCTGACCGAAAATTTCGCGCAGCGCCCGCGCATGCCTGGAAACCGACGACGCGTCATTACATTTAGCGCACTGGGCGTCATTGCCCTGCTGGCCATCATTTTTACCACGTTGGTCTTATGGCCCGCGTCTGCTCAACAGCCGCATGGCGGTGTCGCGGTTGGCGTGCCTGCTCCCACTTTCATGTTGCCAATCGCAGGTGGGCAGGGCAACGGTACGATTAGTTTGCAGAGCCTGCCGCGCGGAGATATCAGCACCTTTGGTCAGACCTTTCACGTCAATTACCCCCTGTTGTTCGATCCAGGCTCAGCGGTCAATATCGCCTATGGGGTAACCTCGCTACCCATGACCTACTTCATCGATAGCAATGGGATCGTGCGTTTTGTGGCGCCCCAGCAGCTAACGCCGGAACTAATGCAGAGAGGATTGGCAGCCATTGGCATAACCATTCCTTAAAAGTTTTTTTGCTTCTTTCCCCAATAGCATAAAATAGTGATGTTTTTTGTACTGAAAATAGCGTTTCAGTACAAAAACATCACTATTTTATGCTATGCATGCATATGTTCATCGTGCTGCAAGCGGCGTGTGACGAGCACACCCAGCAGGCCGAGGAGAAAGAGTAGTGAGCCAATTCCCAGGCGTCCCGCGGGCTGGCCCAGATCTAGCAGCGGCGGTACACTCGGCATCGGGCTTACCTCGCTGGTCCCTGGAACGACTGATACGGCTGGCGTGCTGGAGGGTGTGGGCGTGGTTGTATGCTGTGTGGCTGCGGGGATTCCCTCTGGCCGTTGGGTAGCACTCGTAGCAGGCGATGCATGGCCCGCGAGGGTGGGCGATTGAACTGGCGCAGATCGTGAAACACCTGAAGACGAGCTGTTACTCGTACCCATCATAGCTCCCCCATGTGGGAGAGCTGTAAAGGCCCCAGCAAGGATAAACACCAGCCCGATGACAGCAGCAATCGTGCTCAAGACACGCAGGGAGCGTTTGAAGATAAAATGGCTCCGGCCAGATTGGCGTGTGCGCGGCTCTGTGTGAGCAGGCGTTTCAGGCAGAACGGTGATATTGAGAGGTAGGACAAATGAGCGCGGTACCTCGACCTGTGGCATCCCACGCAGCAACGCGGAGGTCAGCCGGAGATCAGCCAATTCGCCCTGGCACTGCTGGCAGGTTTGGACATGAGCATCCCATAGAGCTAACTCATCCTGTGCCAGCTCGTGATCTACATAGGCTGAAAGTTGTGCGATTGTTGGATGCTCGTTGTTGTGCTGTACCACGCCTGTGCTCCACTCTTGAGAAGACTAGTTTCTATCAGTCATTAAACGATACGTTCGTGGTAAAAGTTCCCGGTGCTGGTAAAGGTAATCGCGCAACCGGACGCGCCCACGAGCGATGCGCGAGCGCACCGTGCCCAGGGTGCTGTGCGTCGTCATGGCGATCTCCTCGTAAGAGAGACCCTGGATATCGCAAAGAATTACCGCTTCCCGCTGCTCCAAAGACAGCGTTTGCAGACCTTGCGTGATCAAATCTTGAAGTTCGTGGGTCAGCAGGTTCTCTTCCGGGTTGACCTCGTCTCCGGTGGCTATCAACGTGCTGAGGATGCTGGCTGCGTGCGGCTCATCCTCGTCGGTGAGGTTATCGAGCGATTCGTGCGCGTGTCGGTGGGCGCGCCTCCACTGGTCGCAGGCCTGGTTAGAGGCGATGCGCAGAAGCCATGCACGAAATGAAGAGCCAGCGCGAAACGATTGGACGCCGCGCAAGGCCGCGATAAACGTATCCTGCGTAACATCGGCGGCGGTGTCGCGATCGCCAAGCATGCGCAGGACCACGTTATAGACAGTCTGCTGGTACTGCAGCACGAGCTGGTTGAATGCGCTGACATCTCCCTGCTGGCTGCGTATGACGAGCTGTGCCTCATCTTCTCGCAGGATTTCTGCCATCGGGCGGCCTCACTTCTCTTCCGTTTGAACCAGTGTAGCATAGTTTCACTTTTTCGTGTACTACCTTTCAAGCAAAATATCCTATATCTTTGTGAGCCAAAAAGTTTGCGCAAATGGCTTTCAGTGGAGTTGCTTCGTTCTAATCTGGAGAAGCAACGAACGTAGAGAGACCTGTCTAGAAAGAGAAACCATGAAAAACGCTCTCTGGTCTGTTGTCGGCTGGCTGAAAACGGTCTTTGAGGAACAGAAACACGATCAGCAGAAAAGCACAATCGCTGTGCTCGATGGCGTCCGGGCGCTGGCAATCATTCTCGTGATCATCTTCCACATCAACCGCATGACTGGCGATGCTCTCTGGGATTGGCATACCAATCCACTGGCTTCCTCGGTTGCGACTGCAGGTGGTACGGGTGTGACGCTGTTCTTTGTGCTGTCGGGCTTTCTGCTCTTCATGCCCTACGCGAAATCCCTGCTTACTGCTTCCCGCTGGCCGCTCGCCAGGGGCTTCTATGTGCGCCGGGCCTTACGTATTATGCCCGGCTACTATGTTTCCTTGCTGATCCTGGTCCTGTTGACGCAAAGCGATTATCTGCAGCCTGCAAACTGGAGGAGGCTCGGCCTCTTCCTGACCTTTTTCATGGACTCCACACCGTCCACGTTTCGTACAGTCATCGATCCACCATACTGGACGCTGGCGGTCGAATGGCAGTTCTATATGTTTCTCCCCCTGCTCATGCTGGGGCTACTGCTCCTGGTCAGACGGGTGCCGCTCAAGTATCGGTTGCGCTCCGTGACGGCCTGCCTGTGTGGTGTAATTGCTCTGGGACTCGGCGTGCGCTTCTGCGGTATTTACTTCCAAGGGAATCCGTCTGCAACCTTTCTGGTACCACGTCCGGTGCTCAACGTCGTGCTCTTTTTTACGTATGGGCAGAGTGGCAAGTATCTCGAGGATTTTGCGGTGGGCATGCTGGCCGGCCTCTGCTATATCCACGCGCAGAACCTCTCAGCAGATCATCCATTTACGCGTACCCTGCGCCGACTCAGCCTCTGGTTCTGGGGCGCGGGCATCCTGATCCTGGTTTTCTCCGCGATGTGGCATTATCAGTCAACTCCTCATATTTCACCCTGGCCGTTCCTCAGCCCCACCATGCCTTATTATACCTGGTTGAGCGAGATGGTGTTGGCCTGGGGCTACGGCCTGTGCATCGTAGCAATCCTCTTCGGCCCTCGTCAATTGCAGCATCCCTTTACCTGGATGCCGCTGCGCTGGATCGGCCTGATTTCGTATAGCTTGTATATATGGCATGAACCCCTGATAGGGCTATTTCAGACGCGTGTCCTGCCGCTGCTAGGATTAGCCCACCTGCTTCCCTTTACCCCGCATTACTACCTCGCCTATGCCCTCTACTGGCTCTGGATCCTGGTCGTGGTTGTGCCGTTCTGCCTGCTCTGCTACATCTGCATAGAGAAGCCCGGCATGAAACTGGGCAATCGCTGGCGCAAAGCCAGCGAGGCCCGCTATCACGCTCGTTTGGCGGAGAGAGAGGTTGCTGTTGGCCCTAAGGCAAGCGTGAATGTTCCGATATCAGCGCAAGAAGAGGCTGTAAAGTCTTGACGGCTTTTGCCAGCTAGTAATAGGAGAAAAGTTCCCAAAACATGAACCGTTCGTCATATTAGTGCTAATTGTTAGCCAGTTACCTTGACCTTTACCTTTTAGCGTGGCTATAATACTTTACAAAGCAGCATATAGTTTGTTGTAGAGAAATTTGTCTGCTTCGCCGAGGAAGCAATAGTTCTGCGACACCCGCCATCAGCGCCGGATGCCGACCCACACTGCCCGTAATTCGACGAAGCGTAATCCTTGGGAGGAAATCTATGTCTACCACCATCGATGGTCTTGAAGACATTGTAGCGGCGCATTCGCATATTTGCGAGCTTGACGGGAAATTAGGGAGACTGACGTATTTCGGCGTCGATATCCATGACCTGGCAAATTACGCGTCTTTTGAGGAAACTGCCTATCTTCTCTGGCACGGCGTCTTGCCAACCAAGGCCCAGCTTGCAGATGTGAAAAAAGAGCTCCAGGCTGCACGATCGCTGCCGAAACCTGTGAGCGAATTTATGGGCATGCTACCCAAAACTTCCACACCGATGGATGTCCTGCGTACGACTGTTTCCGCCCTGGCCATGTTTGATCCCACCCCCGATGACAAATCCCCCGAAGCAAATCGCCGCCGCGCTCTCCAATTAACCGCCGTGATGCCAACGATTGTGGCAACCTGGGAGCACCTGCGCAATGGCAAAAAGCCAGTGGAACCCCTGGCCGATCAAAATCACGCGACGAATTTCTTCTATATGCTCAATGGCACGATGCCTGATCCCGCTGTGGCAAAGATGCTGGATATAGTGTTGACTCTGCACGCTGACCATGAATTGAACGCCTCAACCTTCGCGGCACGTGTCACAGCCGGCACGTTAGCCGGGATGTACGCCGCGATTACGTCGGCGATAGGCGCGCTCTCCGGCCCGCTGCATGGTGGTGCGAACGAGCAGGTCATGCGTATGCTGCTGAGGATCGGCGATGTGAGTAAGACCGAAACGTATCTTGAGGGCGCGTTGGAGCGCAAAGAGCGCATTATGGGCTTTGGTCACCGCGTCTACAAAACCGAAGATCCGCGCGCGACCCATCTGCGCAGGATGTCCGAGGAACTGGGTCAGCGCACTGGCGAGAGCCGCTGGTACGAGATGTCCCGCCGCATTGAAGCCTATATTAAAGAGCACAAGGGCTTGAACGCCAACGTCGATTTCTATTCCGCCTCGGTCTACTATATGATGGGCATTCCCATCGATCAGGATACTCCCATTTTCGCGTGCAGCCGCATTACTGGCTGGACCTCGCACGTGCTGGAACAGTACGACAACAACCGCTTGATCCGCCCGCGCGCCGAGTATATCGGCCCCAAGAATGTCAAATTCTTGCCGCTTGAACAGCGCGGATAGTCCATAACGAGGAAACCGCCCTGGCCAGCGATACGCTAGCCAGGGCGGTTTTCCTCGTTATAACAGTTTTTTCAGGTCCCGCTGCATCTCAGCGTAGCTCTGGTAGCGATTAGCGACTTCTTCCATCAGCGAGAGGCTGAGAATGCGTTCGAGTTCGGGCGAGACGTCCGGATTGAGTAGGCGCACCGGGGGAAAGGCGGGATAGTGCGGCGGTGGATTGTTGGTCAGGGCGTGGTGCATGCTGGCCGCGAGCATATAGATGGAGGTGCGCTGGTGGTAGAAAGGGTCCTTGACTGGCAGGTAGGGCGAGACGGCAATTTTGCGCGTGGTGCGGTGACGAGCGAGCGCGTCCTGCTTCTCCGGCGCGGGCGGTGGAAGCTGGAAACCGGTCAGGATGGCGCGTCCCCGCGTCTGCTCAATGATGATATTGGTTGGCGAGATATCGTAGTGGCGCACTGGCGGCTTTGTCCCTTCCAGCGCGACCAGGATATTGAGTAGGGTATTCATATACCCGATCACCTCGCGCTCCGACATCGGCCTGAGCAGTTTGAGCAGGCGCTCCTGCAGGCTCTCGCCAGGGATATAGTCAAGGATGAGGTAGTAGTGTCGCCCCTCGATAAAGCGGTCCAGCACGTGTGGAACCAGTGGGTGTTTCAGGTGCAACAGGGGTTCGCTGACCTTCTCATAATGGACCAGCTCGCGGGCGCGCCGCGCCAGGGGCAGGTCAATGCACTCCCAGCGTTTGAGAATCACACGTGTGTTCTGTTTTTGCGCGTCCAGGGCCAGCGCGGTCAGCACGTTGGTTCCCTCACTGTCCTTGAGCACATGCTTGATGATATAGCGGCCCTGACGTACCTCCACGCCCGCGACCGGACTGTGTGGGATCAGCAGCGGCGGTGTGGTCAGACGCCCACAAATCGCGCAACAGCGCTGGCCGAAGCGCACCGGCGTATCACAGAACGGGCAGAGGCGGTCATCGTAGGCGCTGCCACAGTTGCTACAACGCTGAGCACCTGTGCGGTTCTGGTGTTTGCAATTCTGGCAGACGTAGCGTCGTTGGGCTGTGCGCACAGCGTCAGCATAGCTGCTGGCAAAATCGACAACGGTATTGTAGCGCTGCTGGTAGTTTTTTGCCAGGGCGCGCAAGAGGACCGCGCCAACTTCGGCAGGTACACGGGCATTCCACTGTTGTGGTGGCGCGGGCTGCTCCTTGAGATGGGCGTTCCACATCTGCTCCATCATGCGGTATGCGAATGGCACGCGCCCGGCCAGCAATTCGTAGATGCAGACGGCCAGGGCATATTGGTCAGAATGGCGGCGCGGGTTGCCCTGCCACTGTTCCGGCGGCATATACGCGGCTGTGCCGGTTACTTCGCCAAGCGAGGCATGGGTCTGCATGCCGAGATAAAACGTCGCCCCGAAGTCCGAGAGCACGATTTGCCCGTTGCGCCCGATCAACAGATTGGCGGGCTTGATGTCCTGGTGGATCAAGCCGCTCTCGTGGATGTGGAAAAGCGCCGAGGCGGCCTGCTGAACGTAGGGAAGCAGTTCTTCAGCGAAAGCCAGGCGGCGCGTCTTGTCGGGCTTCATAAAAAGGTCGAGGATCGTGCGTGGCGCGTACTCCATCACCAGATAGGGACGACCATCGCCTAACTGGCCAAAATTATAGACGGGCAGGATATTGGGGTGTTGTAAATTGGCGATGCGCTGGGCCTCGTCAAAGAAGCTATCGCGCGCTTTCTCGGACATCTGCTCAACACGCAAGACCTTTAACGCCAGCACGCGGCTGAGTGGCGCGGGTTCGCGTACCTGATAGACATGACCATAGCTCCCGGTGCCAAGCAACGAGACAACTTCATAATTGCCAATGCGGGCACCCTGCACCAGGAAATCGCAGCTCCGGCACGCCACGGCCTGCGGCGAATTCTCGTGCACGCCGCCCGCGCGCGGATTTAGACAATGGGCCACCTTTTATCCTACCTCTAACACAGTTTCCTCTACTCGTATGTACGTTGCTAGCAGCGTCGAGTTGCGTACATCACCAGGTTAGCCCTATTCTATGCGCCACAAAGCGAGAGCGCAAGAGACATGATTTTTCACTGCGCAACAGAGCTTGCCACCCCCGAAGTATCTTAAATAAACGCTTTGCTAATCATAGTTGCCAAATCCTAGCGTTTTCTTGCACTCATCTGAGTGCCGACCTACGGCGGTTTACCAAACAGCGGACTCGCCGGGAGGATACACTACGAGTATCCTATGCACTTCTTGCAGAACAAGAGGCGTTCATATATAAGATGTAATCAGGAACTCTTCTGGCTGAGGCCAGAGGCTCAACTGAATAGGAGGGTCAAGCACTTCGACCCTCTTCTGGTTCTTCTTCCATTCCTCATGACGCTGCATGAGAAGGGCTTTAACCTCTTCTTTGGTGTGACAGGCTGCCAGGTCGCGATCGCCCCAGCGGGAAGCAAGTGTTCTAGCGGCTTTGTGATCAGCATGCGCGCGAAAACCGCACACGATACAGCAGAACGTCTGTTGATTCGGCCGGTTTTTGCGATCCACATAATGACAGCGCGGGCACTCTTGCGAACTGTAGGCGGGATTGACGGTCTGGGCGGCCTGGCCGCGGCGGGCACAGGCCCAGGCTAATTGGTCGGGGATATGGCCTAATTGAGAGGCATACAAATAGGCGTTCATCGAACGCGCATGGAAGCGCATCGATGCCACATTGAGATTCTCATAGATGATCCGAGCGTCAGGATGGTCTTTTATTACCTCATTGACAGCACGATTGATATCTTGCTTCACCTGATGGGAGAGACGGCTCCCGGTCGCGCTGCTGGTTGAGGGCAGCTTCTCCGATGGCACACCTTTCTTTGTCAAGCAGGCGCGCAGTTTCGCTTTGCGCCGCCTTTTTTCACGATCACGCTTGTGTCGGTGCGCAAGCTTCCCATGAAAGCTGCCATAGACCTTGCCTGTTGATGTCGTGAGGAAGTTGGCGATGCCCACGTCCACACCCACACAAGGAGCATCTTCGGCGGTCTGAAGGGTTGGTTCTTCATCGAAGGAAACCGTCAGCCACCAGTGCCCCCGACGTTTGTGCAAGACAGCCGAGGTATTGAGTTTGCGATCTGTGAGGGCCTTCTTGTGGTAGGCTGCAAGCTTGACCGGAAGACGCAGCGGGTGGCCTTTCTCCAGGGTAGCTATCTGAAGCCAGTAATCAAAGGTGGAAACCTCTGAGGGTTCGAGTTTCACCACATTCGCATTCGCCTGGATGCTCATCACACGTAGTTCTGGCAGGTTCCATTCGCGCCACACCGGCTCCTTGCGCTTTGTCGCGAGATTCTTTTGCTTCGCTTCCCGCCAGGAGGCATGAGCAGCGAGGTAAGCAGTGTAAGCATGCTGCCGATTGGTGCGCCATGATTTGGCAATGCCTGCGGCTTGTTGAATGGCAACACGTTGCCAGCGCTCAGAAAGCTCGGTCTCGTAGACCGGGGCCATGTACCCATCGGGATCACCATCTTGTGTACAGAACAAGATTACGTACCGTTGCGTCAGCACCATGAACGTTTCTGCCAATTGGTCCAGGGCCTCAAGTTTGCCGCGGTTTCCCTCCGTCAGGCAAATATGCGGGACCGCACGAGTGAGTGTCTGTTTGGTTTTGCGCTTGCGTTGGCGTTTCTTTTTTTCCTGGTCAGATGCGTCACGCTCTGCCATGCTGCTCACCTCCTTTAGGATGCTGTTCTTTTTGAAGGGTGAGATCCCGGACAATCTTTTCGGTTCAGAAATGCGCGGAAGATGATCATTGATGCCAGAGCCAACTTCTTTGACCTCCTTCGCTATCTGGTAACCCTTGGCCATGCAGGAGGATACCAGCCGCTCGGCCTGCGCGTCAAGATTCGTCTTGTTTTCCGCCGAAGACACGTGAGCAGAGACCGCAACACGGCGCGAGGCGCCCGATCTCTGTGTCTCAGGCACAGGTCCATCCACGATGATGGTATGGAGGCTCACTCGGTGCCCCTTGATCTTCCTATCGCGAAACCAGCGCCAAGCTGTCTCATAACGAGCACCTTGGCGCCTTGCATCGTCGCTCACTTTCACAGGAAAATCAACCCAGATTACGCAGAGATTATCAAGGATTCGCGAGATATCTTGGGAACGTTTTCGATACCAGGAAAATTTATTTCATAAATTTTCCTGGTGGGAATAATGAAAATCGAAAAGCCCTGGCTAGCAATATGGGTGTTGAAAACGTTCCTAAGCAGTTATGTCAAATATTGACAAATGCAGATAGATATGATATACTTTACGCATGAAGCTGAGTCAGTACGCGAAGAAAGCAGGCATAAGCTACCGAACGGCGTTTCGATGGTGGAAAGCTGGAGAGTTGAAAGGCTATCAAACAGCCTCCAAGACCATTATCATCACCGAAGAGGATCAACAGCCACCGGTCGTTGGCCCAACGATGGTGGCGATCTACGCTCGTGTCTCCTCAGCCGAACATCGTCCGAACCTGGAGCGACAAGCCGAGCGGTTACTCGATTACTGTGCGACCAAAGGCTATCAAGTGCAGAGGGTGGTCAAGGATATTGCTTCAGGAGTCAACGATAGCCGCCCGAAATTTCTCGCGTTGCTAGAAGATCAGCGCGTCCAAACGATCGTCGTAGAGCACAAAGACCGGGCGACCCGCTTTGGCTTTCGCTATGTCGAGACGCTGCTGAGAGGACAGGGACGTGCTATCGAGGTGGTCAATCTGGCGGAAAACAATCAAGAGGATCTGTTGGCGGACCTCGCCAGCATTCTCTATTCGTTCACTGCCCGCCTGTATGGGCAACGACGAGCCAAGCGGAAGACGGAGGCCATTGTCAAGCAGTTGAAGGCTGAGGGAGATCAGGAGCGAGAGAAGCAAGAAGAGCCATGAGAGTAGTCGAACAGCATATCATTTCCAAAGGCGATCCACGTTATGCCAGGCTTGACGCAGCGGCCTTCGCCTCCAAAAATCTGTGGAATGCTGCCAAT
>WNFI01145320.1_pt1 | contig 13506 bp, 15 predicted proteins | sample 5400471 | NCBI WGS metagenome assembly WNFI01 (sample SAMN13153348, study PRJNA577476) | soil metagenome | isolation source: 100 cm saprolite on Douglas fir-dominated hillslope | place: USA:California | collected 2013-09-17 | reverse complement strand
ATTGGACTGTTTGTTTACTTTAAGCGTGGTACTGCACACAAAGCACGGCACTTCTACGTTTTCTGCCTGGTTTCATTCATCTTCTGCACCTTTCATTACACCGGGAAGCTGAACAACTTCGACAAGCTGATTTACTGGGGCAACGTCGTGGCCGGCATGCTGGCACCGGTGATCTTCGTGCACTTCTGTCTCTCGTTCCCGGAGCCGCGAAATTGGCTTCGTTTCCGCATTCCGGCGGTTGGGCTCTACGGAATTGCCGGGTCGATGATCGGCCTTTATGTTCTGGCTAGCTCGGGGATGCTCAGGATTTCAATCCCGCCGGTCGAGTTTCGCTGGCCGCTGGACCGTTTTTGGCTGGCGCTGCTCACGGCAATCTACGTCCTGGGCGGCGTGGTCCTGAGCTTCGAATATCGCAAGGCGGAAGACCCGATCCTGAGGCGGCAGTTGAAGTGGCTGCGCAATGGAACGTTCTGCGGCATCATGCCGTTCGCGTTTTTCTATGCCCTGCCTTACGTCGCCGGCTTCGTTCCGACGCCGCTGATGAAGAGCGCCGTGCTCTCCTTGCTGCTCGTCCCGCTGAGCCTGGCTTACGCCATCGTGCGCTACCGGCTGATGGACGTCGACATCCTGTTCCGCCGCGGGTATGCGTACACGCTGGCCACATTGTGCGTGCTGGCTGCTTTCTACGGCATCATTTTCTCGCTGGCCAGCCTGGTGCAGAAGAATTTCCAGGACCTGGGCAACACCGGGCTGATCACCGTCATGCTGGCGGCCGCGTTTCTGTTCCAGCCCATCCGCAATTGGATTCAGGAGCGGCTCGACCGCTACTTCTATCGCGATCAATACGACTACCGGCGCACGCTGGTGGAATTCGCGCGCGAACTTAGTTCGGAGACCGATCTGGATACCATGCTGCACGCCGTGGCGGAGCGGCTGATGCAGACGCTGTCCATCAGCCACCTGGCGTTTTTCCTGGCGAATGCCACGGGCGACGAAGAGGCGGCTGCGTTCAATCTGCGAATGGGTGTGGGACTGCGCGACCGGAACACACGCCCGATCACGGCCGGCGATCCGCTGGATTTGAGTTTCCTGAATTGGAAACGCGACCAGCCGTATCTGTTTTTCGAGCGTACGCGCTATCGCCTGGATGCTGTCTCGGGCACGTGGGCGCCGTCGGTGCGCCGCTCCATTGAAGATCTCGACCTCACCTACTACCTGCCCTGCGTGGCGCATGGGCGCACTGTGGCCTTTCTCGGCGTGAGCCGAACCGCGGACGGCGATTTTCTTTCGAGCGTCGACCTGGAACTGCTGCTGACGCTGACCGGCTATGTAGCCATTGCGATCGAAAATGCGCGTCTCTACAGTTCGCTGGCCAGCAAGGTGGAACAGTACGAGCGGCTCAAGGAATTCAGCGAGAACATCGTCGAATCGATCAACGTGGGCATCCTGGCGGCGGGGCTGGACGATCGCGTGGAGAGCTGGAATACGCAGATCGAGCGGCTCACCGGCATTGCGCGCGATCAAGCGGTCGGAGAGCACGTACGCACCGATACCGGCATACATCACATCTACAAATTTGTCCTGCGCCCGGCGGTCAAGTACGCGACCGCTAACGGCAGCGCTAATGGAAACGGCGGCAACGGAAATGGAGCCAGCGAAACAAACGGGCACGCGCCCTATCGCGAGGCCACCCTCAATATCGCCATCGCTCCGCTGGTTTCGAAACACCAGGAGCATATCGGCCGCCTGATCATCTTCGACGACGTGACGGATCGCGCGGAACTCGAGAAGCGCCTGGTGCAGGCAGACAAGCTGAGCAGCATCGGGCTGCTGGCGGCGGGCGTGGCGCACGAAGTCAACACGCCGCTCGCCGTCATCTCAAACTACGCCCAGATGCTGGCCAAACAAGTAAGCGAGGACGACCAGAAATCGCGCATGCTGGAGAAGATCGCCAAGTCGACGTTCCGCGCCAGCGAAATCGTCAACGGCCTGCTGAACTTCTCGCGCACCTCAACCACCGATTTCGGCGAGGTGAATCTCAACCGCGTCATCCAGGAGACGCTGTCGCTGGTGGAGCACCAGGTAAAGAAGGCCGGCATCGAGGTTCGCACCCATCTCGACCCCGCTCTTGCGGCGGTTCACGGCAACGCGGGCAAGCTGCAGCAGGTGTTCCTCAATCTGTTCCTCAACGCCCGCGATGCCATGGAAACCGGCGGCGTGCTGGAAGTGAGGACATCGCCTGAAGAGAGCGGCGCGCGCGTGGAAGTCAGCGACACCGGGCACGGCATCGCGCCCGAGCACGTGCACCGCATTTACGATCCCTTCTTCACCACCAAGGCCGCGCGCAAAGGGACCGGCCTCGGGCTCTCGGTCAGCTACGGTATCATGCAAGAGCATGGCGGTACCATTGAAGTTTCCAGCCGCCCCGGCGGCGGTACCCGTTTTCATCTCGCGCTTCCCTGGTCGAAAGCAGCGGCGCGCGCGCGTGACCCACAGAGGAAGCCGGTGAATGCCTGAACTCGCCACAGCGGAAGAATCCACAGGCGCATCCCCCAAAGGCAAAATTCTCGTAATCGACGACGAGGCGGACATCCGCGAAAGCCTGGATGCGCTGCTGAGTCTGGAAGGTTACGAGGTCGATCTGGCCGCCAATGGAACCGACGGGACCAAGCGCCTGGAGTCCCGCGTTTACGACCTGGTCCTGCTCGACCTGATGATGCCGGACCGCTCCGGCATGGACGTGCTGAAGGACGTGCGCGACCGCGACCGCGAGACCCCCATCTTCATGATCACGGCGTTCGGCTCAACCGAAACCGCGGTCAACGCGCTGAAACTGGGCGCCAACGATTATTTCACCAAGCCGTGGGAAAACGATAAGCTGCTGATCGAGATCGACCGCACGATCGCCGAGCGGCGGCTGCTCTATGAGAACACGCACCTCAAGCGCGCCCTCAAACAGCGCTACAGTTTCCCCAACATCATCGGCAAAAGCGAGCGCATGGTGCGCGTGCTCGACCTGGTGAGCCAGGTGGCCGCCAGCCGCTCGACCATTCTGATCACGGGCGAAACCGGCACTGGCAAAGAGCTGATCGCCAAGGCCATCCATGCGCATTCGCCGCGCGCGGAATTCATGTTTGTGCCGGTGAACAGCGGCTCTCTGCCGCAGGACCTGCTCGAATCCACCCTCTTCGGCCCGTGATCCAGGAGAAGGAATTTCAACCGCTGGGCTCGAACGAAACGGTCAAAGTGGACGTGCGCATTCTGGCGGCCACCAACGACGATTTAAAGAAATTGGTCGACGAAGGCAGGTTCCGCCAGGACCTCTACTACCGGCTGAACGTCATCAACATCGCGCTGCCCGCGCTGCGCGAGCGCAAAGAAGATATACCGGCGCTGGTGGATTTCTTCTTCACCAAGTACTGCCGCGAGAATCAGAAGTATCTGGATGGCTCCAACCGCTCCGTGCTGCATTTCCAGCCGGAGGCCATGCAGATCCTGATGGACCACAACTGGCCGGGGAATGTGCGCGAACTGGAGAACGTGGTGGAGCGCGCCGTAGTGCTGGCCTCGGACGCGGCGGTCCCCATCGAAGTTTTTCCGGATCATTTATTGCAAGCCAGCGGCATCCGGCTGCATCGCGGCGACGGCGGCCCGCTGCCGGCGGATGCTTCGCTCTTCGAAATCGTGGCGGATTTCGAGCGGCGCATCATCATCGAGCGGCTGGAGCAGTTCAACTGGAGCCAGACCGACGCGGCCGACAGCCTGCACGTGCCGCTTTCCACGCTGAATCAAAAAATCAAGCGGCTGAATATCGAGATTCGCCGCAAATCCGAAGCTGGCCGCGTGGCCGAGCACGCCGAACGCCGTACATAGCCTTCTCTGCATGGCGAAACCGCTTCCGCTCGAAATCACTCCCAAAGAAGTGAAGCGCCTGCTGGACAAACGAAAAGGGCTGCGCCTGGTCGACGTGCGCGAGCCGGTGGAATTCGAGGCCGCGCGCATTGAGGGCGCGGAGCTGTTTCCCATGCGCACGATTCCCAAAGTGCTGCCCCTGCTCGAGGAAGAAGAAAACCAAATCGTGGTGTACTGCCATCACGGCATGCGCAGCCTGCAAGTGGTCGGCTGGCTGCGCGAGCAGGGCGTCGAAAACTGCACCAGCATGGCGGGCGGGATCGATCGCTGGAGCCTGGAGATCGATCCGCAGGTGCCGCGGTACACGTAGGGACGGGCGATTCGACCACTGCGCATGGTCAAGTCTGCCCCCAAATAGGTTCCGCCGATAATCTCTGAGGTGTGCATGACCGACGTGCTCCGGAGAAGGGTGTGGTGGATCATCGCCTTTGCGATCCTCTGGCCTGTCATCGGAGGACTCACAGCCGGCTTCATCACCTCGACGAGCGTGGACGAAGCTGATTTTATCTTTTCGTCGATGGAAGTTCTGCGGCGCTTTATACTTCCAGGCGTTGTTTCAGGTTTTTTCTTGGCATGGCTCGTTTTCACTTTGCCGGATCGCGCGCAATCCATGGCCGCCCGGATTCTGATTGTCCTGTCTTGCCTGTTTAGTGCGACGATTTCAGACCGGGTGACGCTACTGGCGACCTTCGTGCAGGTTTGGTACTATCTGCCGTTTCGGATCAGCTATTTCGTCAATGAAGTGTTGTCACAGATTCTGATGGCATGTAGCCGCTTCGCCTTCGGAGCGATCGTCATTCTGGCGGGCTTCGGACTGGCGAGGGCTCTCAACGCCGCTTTCAAATCCCTAGTCCATCGGCCCGCCAGCAGACAGTGAAATCGCCTATCCGACTCTCAACGCCAGTGGCCGCGGCGATAGTAGTAGCAGCGGTTGTTGTAGTAGGCGCGACCCGGCACCCATCGCGCATGCGGGCGCGGCGGACGCGACCAATACCCCGGCACCCAGACGTAACGATTGTGCCAGTCCCAGAAACCATCGATCCACAAGTAACCCGGTCCCGGCGCGTAACCCACGGCACCATAGACGGCCGGCGGTGGCGGCGGTCCCACAGCGTAATAAGAAGCGCGCGCGGCGCAGCCAACTAAAGAAAAAATGGCCAGCGCGGGCGCCAGCCAGAGTGCTCGTTTCATAGCGTCTCCTGACTACAGAAACGCGCCTGGGCGACGTGCAGTTGCGGGCTTCATCGTCTGTTAATGAAGGGCCGCTGTGCGTGAAAGAAGCTGAGATCGCCGCGGTACTCGCGTAACGGAAGGAGCCTTGTCCGCTAGGAGCGCGCCGTGGTTTCGGTGACGATCCAGGCGCATCCGCTGTATGCTTGTCTCCAACCTTCGATTGCACCCGCGGTGGTAACGGCCGCATGCTTTGACGAACTGCTAGACGAGCAACTTGGGCACACCACGGCCGGATCCATATAGGATAAGTTTTAGATAATTTACCCTAATGTTAGGATTTTTCTGACGGTCGATCGGCAGCGCTCTAGCGTTGAGCTTGTTTTTTATCTATCACTTGTAACGCTTTGCGGAATGGACCCTGACGTGCCTTCGCGTTACGGCTGTTACCGGAGGCGCAACTTGACACTACGATCGCTATGCAAATTAACCGCAGCTGGGATCTGCTTGCTCGTCCTAGCCCCATTCACGCAAGCTGACCCAATCGTGGCTGGGGACATCTTGATATCCAACCACGGGGGTAGTGATGTTCAGCTCCTCGACCCGACAACGGGAATTGTCTCCACGCTTGTTAGTGTGAGCGGCACGCCGATCGGATTGGCGTTCGACGGTTCCAAGAACCTTTACATCAACGTGAACGACGGAATTCAACGGTACAACCCGGGCACGGGTACCCTGGATGCAACGTTTTTCACTGGAAGCGGACAACGCGAAGGCCTGACGTTCGATCCGGTGACGCAGAACCTGTTCAGCGTTTCTTTCGGTGGCGACCATATCGAGGAAGTGGACCTGGCCGGTAATTTAGTGAATACCATCAACATCCCGGGGTCCGCAGATCTACTGGGGATTAGCGCCCGTGGAGGGGAGCTGGTGGCCACGGACTACGGCAACGGCAACGTTTATCTCTCCAACACACTGACGCCGACAGTGTGGACGACCATTGCGAACATCGCCGGTGGCAATATCTACGCCCCTGACATTGACGCTGCCGGAAACATTTTCGTCAACGATTTCGCAACGGGTACCGTTGTCGAGTTGGCAGCGGGAACATTCGCCAAGTCCACATTCATCTCGGGTCTCAGCGGGCCGGACAACGGCCTCTCCATCGGCGATAACGGGAACTTCACAATTAGTCAGTTCTATGCCAACGAAGTGAGTCTATACGACAGCAGCGGCGCGTTGATCAAATCGTTCTCGGGTGTTGCCAACCCCGACGAATTAGTGGTTTTTGCGCCCGTCCGGAGTGGTGGTGGCGGTGGTAACGTACCCGAACCTGGCACGGTTGTTTTGCTGGGTACAGCTTTGCTCTCTCTGGGAACGATATACCGCCGGAAAAATAGAGCCTGACAGTTGCGGCGCTGGGAAGACGACTACCGTTTTTCCATCGCGCCTAGCGGTACGTTCTCCTGGCGCCCTCCCAATGCGGGAGGGCGCTTTTTGATTAAACGCGCCATCTTTTTACAACCCCACCCTTGAGCGGAGGCTGCCAGGCAGCGTACTGAAATCCAGACGCCTGGCGGCGCGCCGCATATTGGCTGATATCATCCAGTGATGCGCTTGCGATTGCTTTGTGCCGGCCTCATTTGTCTGGCGTCGGTAGCCGCTCCACGCGCGACGCGCAACATAATCCTGATCACGGCCGACGGCCTGCGCTGGCAGGATCTTTTCGGCGGCATGGATCCCATGCTAAAGGATCAGAAAAGCGCCGGGATAGAAGGCGCCGCGGCGTTGAAGGCCAAGCTATGGCGCGAGACGTCGGAGGACCGCCGCAAAGTCCTGATGCCGTTTTTCTGGGGCACGCTCGCGCCGAAGGGCGTGGTGCTGGGCAATGTGAAAAAGCGCAGCTCGGTGCGCGTCACGAATGCTTACCGCGTATCTTATCCAGGTTATGCTGAGATCCTCACCGGGCGCGCACAGGATCAAGCGATTCGCGGCAACGATGCCGTGCGGAATCCGACCGAGACCGTGCTCGAATTTCTGCGGCGCAAGCTGGGGCTGACGCCCGCGCAGGTGGCGCTGTTTGGCTCGTGGGAGATGTTTCAGCTCATCGGCGAGCACCAGCCGAGTTCGATTGTGATCAACGCCGGTTACCGGAATTACGACGGCCCGCACAATTCGCCGCGCATGCATGAGCTGAGCGCGCTCCAATTCGAAGTGCTGTCGCCGTGGACCGAGGAGCGGCACGATTACGTCACTTTCAAAATGGCGCTCGAGTATTTGCGCACCGCCAGGCCGCGCGTGCTGCACATTGCGTTCGATGAGACCGACGACTGGGCGCACGACAAGCGCTACAACCGGGTGCTGGACGCCATCGGATATCTCGACCGCTGCTTGCAGAAGCTATGGCAAGCCGTCCATGATTCACCGGGGTATCGCGCCAGGACAACGCTGGTCGTCACTTCCGATCACGGGCGCGGCGGCACGCCGGCGGACTGGGACGGCCACGGGAAGGATGTGCCGGGTTTCAGGAAAGCCGATTGAGCTGGCGGTTACGGGGAAAGGTAATTGAGTCTGGGGCAAGCCGGGGGGAGGCGAGGGCTACCGGTTTTTTTGCGAGTAACGCCTTCAGCAGTTGCGGTTCGGACGCCGCATGCTGACTGGCGCGCCGTCTGGCTGCGCGCTTTTGCGAAACTTCGGAGGGGTTGAGGATGCCTTTGATCGCGCCCGCGATCATCCAGACCGATGCCACGAGGCCCGCCAGATCGAGTGGAATGAAGATAAGCGAAGTCAGGTTCCAGCGCTGCGAGTGACCCAGCAAGAGACAAAGTTCGAACATGGCCAACAGCCTTTCGACGATCCTTTCGATCTCGATTGAGAGCAGCCCGCCTTCCAATTTCACGGCTTGACTCTCATGACACGGGCGCCAGCGTGCCGTTTGACACGCCCGGAGCCAATCAAAGGGGACGCGGGCCCTCTGCTGAAATGGACGCGGTCGGGGCGGCCGCGGTTTCGGTGCTGGAAACGGCAGGCGATGTCGTGAAATTTGAGCGAGTTAATACATTTGCGTTATTGATCGGCCCGGCGCGTCAAGTTATCCTCTCGTGAGCCAACCGGGCTGATTGTCCCGGCGGCGGAGATCCAGATAGAGTCCATGTCACCGGCAACGGATCCGCGCAGAAACAAACCGCGAATATTGCGGGTGTTGTTACCCATCGTGTCGGCGCTCGCCATCGTTTATGCGGTACTTGTGGCCGGCCTGTTCGTTGCCATGAAGCAGACGCCGACGCGGTTCGGCCGCGTGATGGCGAACCTTCCAGCCATTTCGATGTCGGTGCTGCCGTTCGAGTCTTTGTGGGCGATCGCGCGCGCCGGAGCTCTCGCGTTGGGCGATCCGGCGCCCGATTTCCGGCTGCCGACCCGCGACAAATCGTCGCTCGTCCAACTCTCCAACTTCCGCGGCGACCGTCCGGTGGTGCTGATTTTCGGAAGCTACACTTGACCGCCCTTTCGCCGGGAGGTTCCCGCGCTCAACAAGGTGTACGAGCAGTATAAAGACCGCGTAGCATTTTTCGTGGTGTACATTCAGGAAGCTCACACCAGCGACGTGTGGCAGATGCCGAGCAACGTCCGGCAGAGCGTGGTTTTCCGGCTGCCGCGGAGTTTCGAGGAACGAGAGGGCGTCGCTACGAACTGCGTCACGAAGCTGGGCATCAGGATTCCCGCGCTGATCGACGACATGAGCGACTCGACCGAGCGCGCCTACACCGGCTGGCCCGACCGCATCTACCTGATCGATCGCGGCGGCCGCGTCGCGTTCAAGACGAAGCCGGGACCGTTTGGGTTCGATCCGGCGTTATTGAAGGCGCAGCTCGACCAGCTGACGGCCGCGGGCGCAAGCTAGGGCAAGCCAAAAACTCAGCATCAGCTTCACTTACTCCCGGCAACCTAAAAGTGCCGCCGTATCCGTTCCAGTAATTCCTGATTTAACATCCGGTCCGGCCACCGCCTTTTGGCGGTGGAGCCCAGGCGTCCTATCATCTTCCAGTTGTCTCCTGCACCGGCGACATCTACGAAGTTGTTCGAAAACGAACTGATAAAGACGGCCCTCACTGGTGCGGCAGCGCACGTGGGCATGGGTCCGGGGGGCCGCACAGGTTATCGATGTGCTCCTAAATTCGCGACGTGTAAGAACTACAACCGCCCAGGAGAACTGGAATGAACGGAAAGTTACTATTCGCGGGATTATTGCTTACCGCGCTTGCGGGCGCCGATCCTCTTACTGTTACTATCTCCGGCACCGGCAGCGGTTCGGTGGGCGGCAATGCGTATAACTCCGCCGCGTTCACCTTTACATTTGAGTCGGACACGAATCTGATCACAACGCCATCGTGTTGTACGACGGCATTCACCACGCCGGGCGGGACGCCGGCGACGTTCTGGATCGCCGGCATCGGATCGGGAACGCTCACTGGCGACCAGGCCGTGTTTGCGAATCCGAGTCCGAACGAGCTTGCCGCCGGCATCTGGCATTACAACGTGTCCGACTGGCTAAGCGCGAGCAGCAACGCATTTGCGAATTACCGCCTCTCCACAAGCTTGGGACCCGTATCATCGTCAATGGCGTTTGCGTTCAATGACTCATTCCCTTCGTCGATGGGGACACTTACTTTGTCGTCGGTGAGCGGCGTCACTTACAAAGCGGTAGTAGGCTCAGCAACCGGGGCGGACGTTCGCATCAACTCCGTCGTGAACGGCGCCAGCTTCCGGCCGGGCATCGCTTCCGCAACCTGGATCACGATTTTTGGCACGAACCTATCGCAAACAACGAGGCTATGGACGAATTCGGATTTCGTGAGCGACAACCTGCCAACGCAGTTAGACGGCGTATCGGCCACGGTGAACGGAAGTCCGGCATATGTATCTTACGTGAGTCCCACACAGGTGAATGTGCTGGTGCCCGATGATGGGACGGTGGGACAAGTGCAGGTGCAACTTACCACAGCGCAGGGCGCGAGCAACTCATTCGCTGTGGGCAAACAAGAGATGGCGCCGACGTTTTTTCAATTTTCCGGCACGAAGTATGCCGCCGCCACGCGCGCCAACGGCACTTATGTGGGCAAGCCCGGCCTGATACAAGGGGGAACCTTCGCGCCGGCCAAACCCGGCGAAATCATTTCGCTTTGGGGCACGGGCTTCGGCTTGACGGACCCCTGGCTGCCGGCCGCGAAGCTGGTCACACACGCGGCGTCTCTGGCCAATTCGGTAACGATTCTCATCGGCGGCCAGCAGGCTCATGTGTCGTTCGCCGGTCGCAGCGCCTCGGGACTCGATCAGTTCAACATCACCGTCCCGGCCACGCTGGCGGATGGGGATCAATCGCTACTGGCCAGGATCGGTGGGGTGCAGACGCAGGGCGGGGTGTTCGTGACGGTGCAGAGGTGAGGCAGCTAAGTGTCTTCCTATCGCTACGGACCGATGATGCGTAAGATAGTGTTATGGATGGTCGCAGCGAAACCGCCCGGGTTAAGGAGTTGGTACAAAAACAAGGGCTGACGGAATCAGAACTTCTTTTTCAGGGGTATTTGACCGAGCACGGTTACACCGATTTCTGGCGTATCCCGGAGGGTACGGAGAGGCAACCCGATTATGGAGTCCGGCATCAAGATGCCGAAGCTGTGTTCGAGGTAAAAGAGTTTGATGGCGATCCGCCAACCATGGGCGCTGGAACGTTCGATGCATACGGGCCGATTCGGCGAAAATTGACCAAGGCCGCTGCGAAGTTTAGACGGTATAGGGATCGTCCTTGCGTCGCGGTGTTGTCCAGCTTCTCGGCTCAAATGGTAATGCTTGACTGGAAGTCCATCGCGGGGGCTATGTTCGGTGATTTCGGGTTCACGATACCGCTTGGCGGACAGCCGTCTGCGATCACACCGTTCTTTGGTCGGGATGGCAAGATGAATCGTAACGTCAACACTACCGTAAGTGCGACAATTGTCGTCCGGAAAGGCGCGTTCGCCGGTAGAAAAATGATGGTGGAAGCGAAGCGGACCGAACTCGCACTTGGGCGAAGACTGCTCGCCGAAGAAACCGGAGACCTTCTCCAGCGTTTTCGTTCAGAAGAGCGCCCCAGCGTCATGATAGTGGAGAATGAGCATGCTAGGATTCCTTTGCCTCGTCATTGGTTTTGCGGACCATACGACGAGAGGTTCGGGCTCGATGATCGCGGCTTCGGCAGCATTTTCGTCGGCTCAGAACTTGAGGCATTGGAACAGCAAGAAAAAGAGTAAGCGCGTATTCCCGCGACCGTAGACATGGGAGCCGTGCGGCCACTCGAAGCTTCAACGGTTGACGCCCGCTCCTCCATACGTTAAACTCTTCTGTTCAAGGCATTTCGTAGCTTCTCCTTCAACTCCCTATGGAAGAAACTCTGCGCGCGCTTGGCGAAATACTGCTGAAAGCCGTGCCCACGTTTGTTCTGGTGTTCGTGCTGTACCTCTACTTGGCGCGGATGTTCTTCCGGCCGCTCGAAGAGGTCCTGAAGCGGCGTTATGAGGCCACCGAAGGCGCGCGCAAGCTGGCCGACGAAAGCCTCGCCAAAGCCGCCGCCAAGACGGCGGAATACGAGGCCGCAATTCGCGCGGCGCGCGGCGAGGTTTACAACGAACTGGGGCAGCTGCGGCGGCAGTTGCAGGCCGATCACGCGGCCGCTATCGAAAAGGCTCGACATGAGGCGGAAGCGCAGATCAACGCCGCGAAAGCCGCGCTCCAGCAGGAAGTTTCTCACTTGAAACAGCAACTGGCCGGGGAGAGCGACGCGCTGGCCACGCAGATCGCGGAGTCCATCCTGCGAGGTCGCGCGGCATGAGGGCGCGGGCTTTGTGGACCGCTGCCGGCGTGGGATTGCTGCTCGCGGCATCGCTGGTTATGGCGCAGGACGCGCCCGAAATAGCGGCGGACCAGAAACCTGCCAGCCACGAAAGCGCTTCGGAAGGGCCGTCGCCCATCTGGGCCTGGGCGAATTTCGCCATTCTCGCGGGCGCGCTGGGTTACCTCATCGTCAAAAAGGGCGGGCCGTGGTTTGCCGAGCGCTCGCTAGCCATTCGCAAGGGGATCGCGGAAGCGGAGGAGATTCGCCGGGGAGCCGAGGCGAGCGCCGCCGAAGTCGACCGTCGGCTTTCGGGGTTGCAGACGGAAATCAACGCATTGCGCACTAACGCGCAACGGGAGCAGGCGGCCGAGGGCGAGCGCATCCGGCAGCAGACGGCGGCGGATCTCGCGCGAATTCAAGAGCATGCGGCGCGCGAAATCGAGGCGGCGGGCAAGAGCGCGCGCCTGGACCTGAAGCGTTACGCGGCGCAGCTGGCGATTGACCTGGCGGAACAGAAAATACGCCGGCAGATGACGCCCGAAGTGCAGGCGGCGCTCGTCGAAAGATTTGGGCGCGATCTGGATCATTCCCCCGCGGGCCCGCATCCGAATAAGTAATCCCGATGATTTCCTCCGCCATCGTTGCGCGCTACGCGAGTGCCCTGGTAGACGTCGTTACCGGGCCCAAGGGCATGGACGCGGGCCAGGCCACGCAGCAACTGCGGGAATTTGCGGCGGTGCTGGCCGGGTCGGCGGAACTGCGCAATGCGCTCGTGTCACCGGCGGTTTCTCCGGCGCGGAAGCGGGCTGTGGTGGGAAAGTTGGCCGACCAGCTCCGGCGCGAGAGATGGACGAGCGGCAGAAAACCGCGCTGGCCGGCGAGCTGTCACGCTTGACGGGCAAGCAGGTGCGGCCGCGCTTTACCGTGGAGCCGGAACTGATTGGCGGCGTGACCGTGCGGATTGGGTCGACGGTTTACGACGGATCGGTAAGAGGGCAGTTGGATTCATTAGCGCGCCGCTTGGCCGCTGAGTAATGAGGAGCGGGCAGGACAGCCCGCCTTCCCTGGGGATTTGCAATTATGGCTCAAATGCGAGCAGACGAAATAACCACCCTGTTGCGGCAGGAGATTGAGAATTACGAGCGCGTCATCGATGTGAGCGAGACGGGCTCGGTGATCTCGGTAGGCGATGGCATTGCCCGCATCCACGGTCTCGAGAAAGTGATGGCGGGCGAGCTGATCGAGTTTCCGCACGACGTTGCGGGCATCGCCATGAACCTGGAAGAGGATCAGGTGGGCGCGGTGCTGCTGGGCGATTACACGCACATCCGCGAAGGCGACGAGGTGCGCCGCACGTCGCGCATCATGTCGGTGCCGGTGGGTGAGGCCATGGTCGGGCGCGTGGTGAATGCTATCGGCGAGCCTATCGACGGCAAGGGTCCGATTCAGACGACGCAATTCAATGCCGTGGAGCGCCTGGCGCCCGGCGTGGTGGACCGGCAGCCGGTGAAGGAGCCGCTGCAAACCGGGATCAAGGCCATCGACGCCATGATTCC
>WNFI01014841.1_pt1 | contig 13506 bp, 13 predicted proteins | sample 5400471 | NCBI WGS metagenome assembly WNFI01 (sample SAMN13153348, study PRJNA577476) | soil metagenome | isolation source: 100 cm saprolite on Douglas fir-dominated hillslope | place: USA:California | collected 2013-09-17 | reverse complement strand
CCGCTTGAGGTAAAGCTGCTTGAGAATCTCGCATTTTTGCCGTTCGCCGGCGGAAATGTCGGAAACCCTGGCATTGAGTGGCACCTTGAACGGCATCCGCGCCAGAAACGCTTCCAATTCCTTCTTTTCCTTGGGCCAGTCGACGACTGCCGGGACGTCGTCGCGCGCCAGCACGAGATTCTCGGCGACCGTCATCGCCGGCACCAGCGTAAAATGCTGATACACCATGCCGAGGCCGAGCGCGTGCGCATCCTTCGGATTGGCGATTGCCTGCTCGCGGCCGCCCACCAGCACATCGCCCTCGGTCGGGTGATAATAGCCCATGATGCATTTCACCAGCGTGCTCTTGCCGGCGCCGTTCTCGCCGAGCAAGGCATGGAACGAGCCGGGCCGCACTTTGAGTTCGACCTTGTCGAGGGCCAGGAAGCCGCCAAACCGCATGGTCATGGCGATAGCGTCGACGCCAAGCGCGCCGCTCGGGAGCGGCGTTTCGCCGATAATCATGACAGCGCCTCGATCATCGCTCCGGATGTCGCAACTGCGCCGAACACGCCGCCCTGCATCTTGATCATTTTCAGGGCGTGGTCGTGATTGCTCTTGTCGGTGGCCGCGCAGCAATCCTCGATCAGGACGCATTCGAAGCCGCGGTCGTTGGCCTCCCGCATCGTGGTGTGGACGCAGACATCGGTGGTGATGCCGGTCAGCACCATGTTCTCGATACCGCGCAGCCGGAGCATCAATTCGAGATCGGTGGCGCAGAACGATCCCTTGCCCGGCTTGTCGATGATGGGTTCGCCCGGCAGCGGCGCCAGGTCGGGGATGATTTCCCAACCCGCCTCGCCACGGACCAGCACCCGGCCGCATGGACCGGGATCGCCGATGCCGGCGCCGATCTGGCGCGAACGCCAGCGCTTGTTGGCCGGCAGATCGGTGAGATCGGGACGGTGTCCCTCGCGGGTATGGATGATGTGGAAGCCTTGGTTACGCATCACCGCGAGCAGGCGCTTGATCGGTTCGATCGGCGCGCGCGTGAGCGACAGGTCGTAACCCATCTTGTCGACATAGCCGCCGACGCCGCAGAAATCGGTCTGCATGTCGATGATGATCAGCGCGGTGTTTTCCGGACGCAGGTCGCCATTGTAGGGCCACGCATAAGGTTCGGACTTCAAGTAGCGCTCGGGCATGTCTCGGCCTCGTTTATTCGTGGCTTATCATCGAGTGATCGAAAGTTCAGCCGGCGCGGCGCCGCCAAAGGCCAGCGAGGCCCACAGGCACAGCATCGGATCCCATCGGGCGAAGATCACAAGCGCGACGGCGGTGATACCCTGTCCGCTGGAGAGGCCCTCATTCCAGCTGCCGGGGTAGAACAGTGACAGGAACGAGCCGCCGATCCCGGCGAGAAAGCCGCCGGCCATGGTGGCCCGCAGCCGGATCCAGAGAACGGAGTAACCCATGGCGCGCGCCGCGTCGGAGCTCTCGCCGGCGGTCCGGATCAACAGGCCCCACCGCGTGGTGCGAAATGCCCAGAACAGAATGGGCGCCATGGCGACGCCGATCAAAAACAGCACATTGATCCGCAACGCGGCGCGCACCTGCGCGACCTCGCTCCACCAGCCGAAATCGATCGCGGGCAACCGCGGCGCCGTCGGTTCGATCAGCGGTTTGCCGAGGTAGAACGCCAACCCCGATGCCGTAGGCGCTCATGGCGCCCATCACCAGGGTGCCTTCGAGGCCGAGGTTGATGCGCCCAGAGCGCTCGGTGATGCACTCGCCGAGGCTGACGAACAGAAATGGCGTGGAGACGCGAATCGCGCCGCCGAACACGGCGAGAGGAACCGTCCAGAGTCCGATCGTTCCATCCGCCATGTCAGGATTTCCCTTTCAGGAAGCCAATTCGTCCGTACAGCGCGTCGCTGGCCAGAACGAAGACGAAAATGATTCCCTGCAGCACCTGAACCGAGGCGTCCGGCAGGCCGAGCCGGCGCTGCAGCAGGCCGCCGCTGGCGCTGATTCCACCAAGCAGGATGGCGACAGGAATAACCGCCAGCGGATTTTGCCGCGCCAGAAACGCAACCAGGATGCCCGTGAAGCCGTAACCGGCCGCGAGGCTTGGCGGCGCGTATGTTGCCGCCGGCCACCCTGGCTGCGAAGCCGAACACGGTGTGATAGATCAGGATGTAGGACGCGATGGCGGCGATCACGCCGAACACCAGTCCCCAATGAACGTCGGTGCCGGGTATGCTTCCGATCATGTTGGCGGCGCCGATCTCGCGCGTCGACGGTTTGTTGAGGCTGGCGGGATCGCGCATCATACCCTCGACCAGATGATTGAGGATGGCGAGTGCGATGTAGACCAGAAGCAGGCTCGAAATCGTTTCATTGACGCCGCGGTATTGTCGAAGCCCGCCGGCGAGCATGATCCAAAGTCCTCCGCCGGCCATGCCGGCGACAACCATCGCCAGCTGCACCACCAGCGGCGGCGCCGATTGCATCATCAGCGCCGTGCCGGTCGCCGCCAGCGCGCCGATCAGAAGCGCGCCTTCACCGCCGATGATCACCATGCCGAGCTGTGCGGGCAGCGCCGTGCATAGCGCGGTCAGGATCAGGGGTGCTGCGCGCGTCAGTGTATTCTGCCAGGAAAACCAGGTGCCAAACGCGCCCTGATACATGTAAAAATAAAGATCGAGCGGGCTTTTGCCGAACAGGGCGACGAATATCCCGAACACCCCGAGCGCGCCGACCAGCGCCGCGCCCGGAATGAGGATGTATTCGAGGGTGCCGCCATGGCGCTGCAGAAATCCCGGATTCGCCGCCGGAGAAATCGCAACCGCCTCGGTGGGATCGGCAACCTCTGATGTCACGAAGTCGCTCCGATGACGCCTTCGACCAGATAGTCCATCTTTTCAAGTTCGGGGTCTTTCTGGCCGCGAGCGGTGCCGGCGGCGATCACGGTTTTGCCCTTGTTGTCCATGATCGGGCCTTTGAAGATGACGTAATCGCCCGCAGTCAGCTTGGCCTTGATATCGTCGGCATGCTTGCGCGCTTCCGCCGAGACCGCCTCGCCATAGGGCGAGCATTTCACGATCTCTTCCTTCAGACCGCCGCGATAGAAATTCGGGATGGCTTCGCCGGCGGCGATTATCTTGACGAACTTCGGATAAAGCGCTTCCCAGTTCCACTCCGCGCCGGTCAGATAGGCCTTCGGCGCCAGCGGTGACTGATTGACGTGATAGCCGCACACCATCGCTCCGCGGCGCGCCGCGTTCTCCACCATCGTCTTCGGGCCGTCGACGTGGCAGGTCAGGACATCGACCCCCTGATCGATCAGGCTGTTGGTCGCTTCGGCTTCCTTGACCGGCATCGACCAGTCGCCGGTAAAGATCACCTGCGTGGTGGCCTTCGGATTTGCGAGCTTGGCGCCGAGCGTAAAAGCATTGATGTTGCGCAGCACCTGGGGGATCGGCTTGGCGGCAACGAAGCCGAGCTTGCCGGTCTTGCTGGAGTAGCCCGCGACGATGCCGGAGATGTATTGCGCCTCGTCGATGTAGCCGAAATAGCTGCCGGCGTTCTTCGGGTCCTTGTCGCTCCACAATCCGCCGCAGTGCTCGAAGCGAAGCTTTGGAAACTTGCTCGCCATCTTGATCATGTGCGGATTGTAATATCCGAACGAGGTCGGAAACAGCAGCGTTGCGCCGTCGAGATTGATCATCGACTCGATGGTCTTTTCGACAGCGTCGGTTTCCGGGACTTTTTCTTCCTCGACCACCTTGAGGCCGGGCATCTTCTTGAGCGCCGCGGCGCCCTGCGCGTGGGCCTGGTTGTAACCGTAGTCGTCGCGCGATCCGACATAGATAAAGCCGATCGTGGTATCCGCCGCAGATGCGGACCGCGTGCCGAAAGCCGTGCCGAGTGTGAGCGCGGCGCTTCCCTGCAAAAGACGCCGCCGTGAAATCCTGCCAAAATCCATTGGTTGCTCCCTTTGGCGGACGGACCGCCGCTAATTCGCGGCTTCGCCTGATACGGCGGAGCCAGGAGACCAACTCGCAATCTTCATGCCACAGCCTTTTTCGCGGGCATGATGAGATAACATTTTGAAATATTTTATCTATTTAGAATAGCTCGGTTGGTTTAAAACTTGAGCAACGATTGGGTAGGCTAGAATTTAGGCGACATTTCTGAATTGTATGCAAGACAGATAAGCAATTCTCAACCCGGACGATCGCCCTGGATAGATCGAGATCGCGGCTCCACGACGGGACGCCATGGCCGATCATCCGAACGCGCGGAAAATACCGGCGACAAGCGCACCAGCCAGAACTGGCGCTGCCATGAGGGATTATTCCGCCGCCTTGGCGGTCCTCGGCCCAAAGATGCGGGTGGGGACCGGAAAGCCGCAGGAGGTGCCGTCGGTCACCTTGACCTGCTCTTCCCAGGGCAGCCGGAAGGTGCCGGCGACCATGTCCTGCATGAAGGTGTAGGGACAATCCATCGCGCCGCCTTTCACCGCCACATAGCCGCGATGCCAAAGCTGATAGATGTTGTTCTCGACGCCCCAGTGAATCCGCGCCTCGCGCACGAGATCGGGGCGGACCTCCGCGGTGACGATCTCGTCGGCCCGTCCTGTGGTGCCATGGGCGATGATGCTGCCATCGAAGTTCACGATCATGCCTTCGCCCATCGAATCGAACGAACCGTCCGATCCGCACATGCAGACATTGGCTGTCACCATCAGGTTCTGGAAAGCATTGGCCTGATTGGTGAAGCGCCAGCTGTCGCGGATCGGCGCGGTATAACCGGCGGTGCGGATCATGATCTCCGCGCCCTTGTAGGCGCACTCCCGCGCCATCTCCGGGAACATGCCGTCGTGGCAGATGATCAGCGCGATTTTGGCGCCTTTCGGTCCTTCGATCACGGGAATGCCGATGTTGCCGGGCTCCCACGGCTCGACAGGAATCCACGGATGGAATTTGCGATAATACAGCTTGATCTCGCCGTGATCGTCGATGATCAGGCCTGAATTATAGGGATTGCCGTCGGGGTTGAATTCCATGATCGAAAAGCAGCCCCAGATTTTATGGTCGATGCAGGCCTGCTTGAACGCCGCGACTTCGGAGCCGTCGAGGCGGCACATGATGTCGGGATTGGTGTCCATCGACAGGCCGTGCAGGGAATATTCAGGAAATACCACGAGATCCATGGCGCCTAAATTGCGGCGCGCCTTGCCGACCATGTAAACGATGCGCTCGGTCTGACGGGCGAGATCTGCCTTCGTCACAACGACGGGCAATTGCAACTGAACGAGCCCGATGACGACGCCATGAGGCGATTTGTTGAGGCCGCCAAGTCCGCTCATATCCGGCTCCTGTTCGTGGATCGAAGGTTGCTGCGCGAAATGCCGAAAGCAAACAAAGCCGATTTTTCCGGACAGCAAAAGATTATTTTTCAGGCGGTGGAAACAGGGATCGCCAAGGTCGCATGAACAGTTCCCACGGCAGGCGTCATCGATGCTTGGTGCGTGCCGATGAACGTGTCAGCCGGAGTCTGCCGTGGGTGCGAGGCAGAAATTGAGCTCCCTTGGCGCTGAGGAAGTCGAACATCGCCTGCGCGGGCGGCAGCAGCACCTTGTCCTTGCGGGACAGCACGAACCATTGCCGGACCACCGGAAGGCCATCGACATCGAGCGTCACCAATCGCCGTTCATCGAGTTCGGTTGCGACGGTGTGCGCGGAAATGAACGCGATTCCCAGCCCGGCAATGACAGCCTGCTTGATGGTCTCGTTGCTGCTCATCGCCATGCCGATTTTCGGGCGAATGCCGGCGGTCTCGAACAATTGCTCCATCAGGCCGCGCGTTCCGGATCCGGGTTCGCGCGTCAGGAAAGTTTCGTCTGCAAGGGCACTCAGCGGCAGGCGCGGCTTTCGCGCCAGGCGATGCGCTGTGGGTGCGATGATGACATGGGGATGATCGCCGATCAGATGCACCTTCATGGCGATATCCACCGGCGGACGGCCCATGATGGCGATATCCAGATCGTAGCCACGCAAAGCCGTGCCGATCTCCTGCCGATTGCCGATGAAGAGCGAGACATCGACGTTCGGGTAGGCCCGCGAAAATCCGGAGATCGCGAACGGCACGAAATATTTGGCGGTGCTGACGGCACCGATGGAAATACGCCCGGCGGTCTTTCCCGCGATCATATCGAGCGAGGTTTCGCAGGATGCGATTGCGGCCTCGATGCGCTCGGTGAGCGCAAGCACTTCGCGGCCGGCTTCCGTCAGCAGCATGCCGTCGCTGGTACGCTGGATCAAAGGCAACCCTGCCAGCGCCTGCAAATTGCGAAGCTGCAGCGTCACCGCGGGCTGCGTGAGGTGAAGTTGTTTCGCCGCTGCGGTAACCGACCGATGTTTCTGAACGGCTGCCAGCGCCCGCAATTGGCGGATCGTCAATTCCCGCAAAAACCGGCCCGCCATCGCTGAAATCCCTTTATAAGAAAAACTTTGCTCACGCCAAAGATAACAAAATTTCCCTAATCCGGCAAATTGCGCTTCCTTGGATGGGCGGATCGCCGATCGGCGAAACGCAGATGGGAGCGTCCCGAAGAGGGCGCAGGGGAGACGGCCATGGACGAGCGCGTGACCTTGCGTTCGCATCTCGATCAGTCCACCTCGCAGGCGCCGCATGGCGCTGCGGTTGGCGAAGTGATCGAGGCGATTGCTGCCGCCGCAGTCGATCTTGCCGCCCTCATTGCGGATGGGCCGTTGGCGGGCATCACCGGCCGGAATGGCGGCACCAATCCCGACGGCGATCAGCAAAAGGATATCGATGGCGCGGCCGACGACATGATGCGCCGCGCTTTGCGCGATGCCCCGGTCGCAGCAATTCTTTCCGAGGAAGTGGCGCTGCCGGAGATCCTCAATGCCGAGGCGCCGCTCTGCGTCGCGATCGATCCGCTCGACGGATCGGCCAACCTCGAAAACAACATCTCGGTCGGCACCATCTTTTCGATCCGTCCCCGGGGCAATGACATTCTCTCGACCTTCTTTGAACCCGGCACGGCGCAGTGCGCGGCAGGTTTCGTCGTCTACGGTCCACAAACCACGCTGGTGCTCGCGCTCAACGCGAGCGTCGATATTTTCATTCTCAACCGGCGCACGCAGGAATTCCTGCGCACCGCACAGGGCGTTCGGGTTGCGCCCGCCACGCCGGAATTTGCCATCAACGCGTCCAATCGAAGGCACTGGCACGGACCCATTCGCGCCTACATCGACGAATGCCTCGCCGGTACCAACGGCGGCAGCGACGTGGATTTCAATATGCGCTGGATCGGCTCATTGGTCGCCGAATCGCTTCGCATCCTGGTGCGCGGCGGCGTGTTTCTTTATCCGGCCGATGCGCGCTCCGGATATCGCGAAGGAAGGATACGCCTTCTCTACGAAGCCCATCCCATGGCGCTGGTGATGGAGTGGGCCGGAGGTGCTGCGACGACCGGGCGCCGGCGCATTCTGGAACTGGGAGCGAAAACGCCACATCAGCGGGTGCCGCTGATCATGGGCTCGGTGCGAGGCGTTCGCGACGTTGCCGCCATTCACGAAGGTATCGAGCCGATGTTCGACAATAGCGACGCACCGCTGTTTGCGCGGCGCGGCCTGTTTCGCTGATTCGGGGGTAAGTCAGATGTCGCGCAGCCATCCCATCATATCGATCACAGGTTCATCGGGCGCCGGCACGACGTCGGTGAAAAAGACTTTCGAGCATATCTTCCGCCGTGAAAAGGTATCCGCGGCCTATATCGAGGGCGACGCGTTCCATCGCTACAATCGTGTCGAAATGCGCACGAAAATGGCGGAGGAAGGCGAGCGCGGCAACAAGCACTTCAGCCATTTCAGCCCCGAAACCAATCTGTTCGAGGAGCTGGAGCGGGTGTTTCGCGACTACGGCGAATCCGGCACCGGAACCACCCGTCATTACGTCCACGATGATGACGAGGCCAAGCTGTACGATGCAGAACCGGGCACTTTTACCGAATGGGGTCCGCTGCCGGAAAGTTCAGATCTGCTGTTTTATGAAGGCCTGCATGGCGCGGTCGTGACTGAAAAGGTCAATATCGCGCAATATGCCGACCTCAAGATCGGCGTTGTGCCCGTCATCAATCTGGAGTGGATCCAGAAACTGCATCGCGACCGCAGCGACCGCGGCTATAGCGCCGAGGCGGTAACCGACACCATCCTGCGGCGGATGCCGGACTATGTGCACTACATCTGTCCGCAATTCGCCGACACCGACATCAATTTCCAGCGCGTGCCGACGGTCGATACATCGAACCCGTTCATCGCGCGCTGGATCCCGACGCCGGATGAATCGATGGTGGTGATCCGGCTCAAAAATCCCCGGGGCATCGATTTTCCCTATCTGCTGTCGATGATTCCGAACAGCTTCATGTCGCGCGCCAACTCGATCGTGATCCACGGATCGAAGCTCGATCTGGCGATGCAGCTCATCCTCACCCCCCTGATCCTGCAACTGATGGAACGCAAGAGGCGCACAGTATGAGTATTCATGCTCTCACTTCATTCGCCGGTTGTCCGGCTGTCTCGCATTCGGAAATGGCCAATGCGATCCGCTTTCTGGCGATCGACGCGGTCGAGAAGGCGAAGTCGGGTCATCCGGGCATGCCGATGGGCATGGCCGACGTGGCCACGGTGTTGTTCTCGCGCTTTCTCAAATTCGACCCGGCCGATCCGGCGTGGCCGGATCGCGATCGTTTCGTCTTGTCCGCCGGTCACGGCTCGATGCTGCTGTATGCGCTGTTGCACCTGACGGGCTACGAGGGCGTGACGTCGGACGAACTCAAGGCATTCAGGCAGTGGGGATCCAAGACGCCGGGTCATCCCGAGTATGGCCACACACCAGGCGTCGAGACCACCACCGGACCTCTGGGGCAGGGCATTGCGACCGCGGTCGGCATGGCCCTGGCCGAGCGATTGTTGAACGCGCGCTTCGGCAATGATTACGTCGATCACTATACCTATGTGATTGCCGGCGACGGCTGCCTGATGGAAGGCCTCAGCCACGAGGCGATTTCGCTGGCCGGGCATCTTCGGCTCAAAAAGCTGATCGTGCTGTTCGACGACAACCAGATCTCGATCGACGGGTCGACATCGCGGCTTCGGTGCGCCAAACCGGCAGGGTACCGAAAAAGCCCACGGCGCGCCGCTTGGTGCCGAGGAGATCGCAAAGACACGCGCGGCGCTGGACTGGCCATATCAACCATTCCAGATCCCGGAACCGGTCATCGAGCAATGGCGCAAGATCGGCGCGCGCGGGCAGGCGACCCGGCGGAATTGGATCGAGCGGACGAGACGTCTCAACGCCGTGTCTCGCTCGCCGTTTCACGATGCGCTGAACCGAAGACTGCCGTGCGAATACGACGCGGCGATAGATCAGCTCCGCGATCGGTTCGGCACTGAGCGGCCGACGATGGCTACGCGGCAGGCATCGCAACTGGTGATCGACGCGATCGCCGAAGCCTTGCCGAATCTGCTCGGAGGCTCGGCCGATCTCACCCACTCCAATCTCACCCGGGCCAAGACGCAGCGGCCGGTGCGGTCCGATTGCTTCGAGGGCAGTTATGTTCACTATGGTGTCCGCGAGCACGCCATGGCGGCTGCGATGAATGGCATCGCGTTGCATGGCGGCTTTATTCCCTACGGCGGCACGTTTCTCACCTTCGCCGATTATAGCCGCCCGGCGATCAGGCTGGCGGCGCTGATGGGGATCAGGGTCATCCATGCGATGACGCACGACTCCATCGGATTGGGCGAAGATGGCCCCACCCATCAGCCGGTCGAACATCTGGCGTCGCTGCGGGCGATTCCCAACCTGCTGGTGTTCCGGCCCGGCGACGCTGTCGAAACTGCCGAGGCGTGGGACTGTGCGCTAAGGTCGGATGCCAGTCCTTCGGTACTGTGCCTGTCGCGGCAAGCATTGCCGGCGTTTCGTGAAACGGCCGCGAGTGCCAATCTGGTTCAACGTGGCGCCTATGTCGTCGTCGAGCCTGCTGGCGGCCGCGACGTCACGCTGATTGCAACGGGCTCCGAGGTTTCGATCGCACTTGAGGCGGCAAAATTGCTCGAAGCAGTCAACGTCTACGCCGCGGTGGTGTCGGCGCCATGCTTCGATCTGTTTCGCGATCAGCCGCAGGAATATCGGACCGAAGTTCTTGGAACCGTCCCGAGGATCGGCGTCGAGGCCGCGATTGAGGGCGACTGGGCGCGCTGGCTTGGCGACAGCGGCGAATTCGTCGGGATGACCGGCTTCGGTGCATCCGCTCCGGCGGAGGTGCTGTATCGCGAATTCGGCATCACCGCGGACGCCGTCGCCAAGGCTGCGCTGCATTGCCTGGTGCGGTCGAAACTGGCGGCAGCACGCTCATGAAGTTCACACGCAACAAAGCATGACACGGAGACACCGATGGCACGAATTACGCTGAGGCAATTACTGGATCATGCCGCCGAGCACGGCTACGGCGTGCCGGCATTCAATATCAACAACATGGAGCAGGGGCTCGCGATCATGGATGCGGCAGCGGCCGTCGATGCGCCCGTCATCATCCAGGCCTCGCGCGGCGCGCGCTCCTACGCCCAAGACATCATGCTGTCGAAGATGATCGATGCGCTGGAAGAGATGTACCCGCAGATCCCGCTCTGCATGCATCAGGACCACGGCAACGAAGAAGCCACCTGCGCCACGGCGATCCAGCATGGCTTCACCTCGGTCATGATGGACGGCTCACTCAAGGCGGACGCCAAGACCGCGGCGGATTATGACTACAATGTCGATATCACCCGCCGCGTGGTCGAGATGGCGCACTGGATCGGCGCGTCGGTGGAAGGCGAATTGGGCGTGCTCGGCTCGCTCGAACATGGCGGCGGCGAACAGGAGGATGGTCACGGTGTTGAAGGCAAGGTCAGCCACGACCAGTTGCTGACCGACCCGGACCAGGCGGTCGATTTCGTCCGCGCCACCAAGGTCGATGCGCTGGCGATTGCGATGGGGACTTCGCACGGCGCCTACAAGTTCTCGCGTCAACCGGACGGCGACATCCTCGCCATGAAAGTGGTCGAGGAAATCCACCGCCGGCTGCCGAATACGCATCTGGTGATGCACGGCTCATCCTCGGTGCCGCAACCGCTGCAGGACACATTCAATCAGTTCGGCGGTGAGATGCCGCAGACCTGGGGCGTACCAGTCGAGGAAATCGTCCGCGGTATCCGGCATGGCGTCCGCAAGGTCAACATCGACACCGACTGCCGGCTGGCGATGACCGCGGCGTTCCGGAAAGTCGCGACCCAGAGCAGAAGCGAATTCGATCCGCGCAAATTCCTTAAACCCGCGATGGACGCGATGCGCGACCTCTGCCGTGAGCGTTTCGAGCAATTCGGTACGGCCGGCAACGCGTCGAAGATCAAGGTCGTTCCGTTGGCCGAAATGGCAAAACGCTATCGCGCGGGAGCGCTCGACCCGCGCATCGGAGCCATGGCCGCCGCCGCCGAATGACGAGAGTCAATCCGGAAGCACCGGTCACACCATTGAGGAGAAGAGCCATGAATGAACTGTCGATGACCGTCCGCGGCAAGGATCGCTACAAATCCGGCGTCATGGAATACAAGAAGATGGGCTACTGGGAGCCCGAATACGAGCCAAAGGACACCGATATCATCGCGCTGTTCCGGGTGACGCCGCAGGATGGCGTCGATCCGATCGAAGCCTCGGCGGCGGTGGCCGGCGAATCTTCCACCGCGACCTGGACGGTGGTGTGGACCGACCGGCTGACCGCGGCCGAAAAATATCGCGCCAAATGCTACCGCGTCGATCCGGTGCCGAATTCGCCGGGGCAAGTTTCAGGGGCCGGCGACCGGCATCGTGGTCGAGCGCGAGCGAATGGACAAGTTCGGCCGCCCGCTGCTCGGCGCCACCGTGAAGCCGAAGCTCGGCCTTTCCGGGCGCAACTATGGCCGCGTGGTCTACGAGGCGCTGAAGGGCGGGCTCGACTTCACCAAGGATGACGAGAACATCAACTCGCAGCCGTTCATGCATTGGCGGGAACGGTTTCTCTATTGCATGGAGGCCGTCAACAAGGCCCAGGCCGCGTCCGGCGAGATCAAGGGCACGTATCTCAACGTCACCGCGGGCACGATGGAGGATATGTATGAGCGCGCCGAATTCGCCAAGGAACTCGGCTCGGTCATCATCATGATCGACCTGGTGATCGGCTACACCGCGATCCAGTCGATGGCGAAATGGGCGCGCCGCAACGACATGATCCTGCATCACATCCATGCCGGCACGGTGGTCGGCAAGCTCGAAGGCGATCCCGCCACCACGCGCGGCTATTACGACATCTGCCGCGAAGACTTCAATCCGGCAAGGCTGGAACACGGCGTGTTCTTCGATCAGAACTGGGCCAGCCTCAACAAGCTGATGCCGGTGGCGTCGGGTGGCATTCATGCCGGCCAAATGCATCAACTGCTCGACCATTTGGGAGAAGACGTGGTGCTGCAGTTCGGCGGCGGCACCATCGGCCATCCGATGGGCATTCAGGCCGGTGCGACCGCGAACCGTGTGGCGCTGGAAGCGATGATCCTCGCCCGCAACGAGGGCCGCGACTACCTGCACGAAGGGCCGGAAATTCTCGCCAGGGCGGCGGCCACCTGCACACCGCTGAAGGCCGCGCTGGAGGTCTGGAAGGACGTCACCTTCAACTACGAATCCACCGACATGCCGGACTACGCTCCCACTCCCAGCGTCTCGATGTAAGGATCAGGATCATGCGCGTCACCCAAGGCTGCTTTTCATTCCTGCCCGATCTCACCGACGAACAGATCTCCCGGCAGGTCCAGTATTGTCTCGGCAAGGGCTGGGCGGTGAACATCGAATTCACCGACGATCCGCATCCCCGCAATAATTTCTGGGAGATGTGGGGACTGCCGATGTTCGATCTTCGTGATGCCGCGGGCGTGTTGATGGAGCTGAAAGAATGCCGCAAGGTGTACGGCGACCGCTACATCCGGATGTCGGCGTTCGATTCCAGCCACGGCTGGGAGTCGGTGCGGCTGTCGTTCATCGTCAACCGGCCGAAACAGGAGCCCGGTTTCCGTCTTGAACGGCACGAAGTGAACGGCCGCAACATCCGCTACACCACGAAATCCTATGCCGTCGATCGTCCCGAGGGCGTGCGTTACGGTGATAAATGAATTCGCAATCAAGTTCAGCGCCGGTTCCGCAAGACGCGAGCGAAACGCCGCCGGTTGAGCGGGTCGATCTGCGCCGCGAATTCGCCGAGGTCGGCATCGGCGAGGTGCTCGATCAGCTCGACCGCGAACTGATCGGGCTGAAGCCGGTGAAGACGCGCATTCGCGAGATCGCGTCGCTGCTGCTGATCGAGCGTATCCGCAAGCGCATGAATCTGACGTCGGAAGTGCCGACCTTGCACATGTCGTTTACCGG
>WNFI01349494.1_pt1 | contig 13507 bp, 10 predicted proteins | sample 5400471 | NCBI WGS metagenome assembly WNFI01 (sample SAMN13153348, study PRJNA577476) | soil metagenome | isolation source: 100 cm saprolite on Douglas fir-dominated hillslope | place: USA:California | collected 2013-09-17 | reverse complement strand
GTTTCGCCTGCCTCGACCATGTTGGTGGTCAGGTCGTCAAAAATCTTGGGAAACTGGCGCATGGCGTTCGACAAAGTCGCGCCGCCTTCCACCGTTGTCCGCACTCCGGTCAGGCATTTTTGAAATACCTGATTTTCCTGGTTCGCCGCCAGGATTTCCAGACACTGCACCAGGGGCAGGCCGGCATCGATCATCACGGAAAACTGGCGAAAAAAGACGGCCAGGTCCTTGACGGGCACTTTGCCGGTGCCAAAAGTGGGCAGGGCAAACTCTTTGCCCTTCTCTTTGATGGCCCCAGGTGTAATGCGCTCGCGGCGCAATTGCATGGTTACCTGGGCCTTGTTGTCGGCTAACTTCTCCCCGGAGATCCGTTTCCCCTGGGCATCCTTCCCAGTAAATGTAAATACCGGCATATCGATAGACTCCTCTCGTCCTGGTTACCTGCCACACCGGGGGCGTGTGTTTTTAGTTCTTGGTTATTTGCGTGCCGCAGCAGTAGCCATCTTGGTGGCGATCACGCCGCGGTTAATAATGTCTTGTAATTCATCTTGCATCGATGAACGCAGCAACGCAGTTTCCAGCGTGATTTGCTTTTGGAAATAGAGCGTCGCCAGCGACTGGTTGAACGTTTGCATACCGAACTTGTCCTGACCGGATTGCATGGCCGAATAAACCTGGTGGATCTTGTCTTCGCGAATCAGGTTCCGGACGGCTGCGTTCGGGATCAGAATCTCCATGGCCATCACGCGGCCGTTTCCGCCAGCCTTCTGCAGCAACGACTGGCAAAGGATCCCTTCCAACACCAGCGAGAGCTGCGCCCGTATCTGCGACTGCTGGTGCGAGGGAAAAACGTCAATGATGCGGTTGATGGTGGACGCGGCTGAATTCGTGTGCAAAGTGCCAAAGGTCAAATGGCCCGTTTCCGCGATGCGCAGTGCCGACTCGATCGTTTCCAGGTCGCGCATTTCCCCGATCAGCACCACGTCCGGGTCTTCCCGAAGCGCGGCCCGCAGAGCGGCGCTGAACGACGTGGTGTCCGAGTGGACTTCACGCTGGTTCACCAGGCAGCTCTTGTTCTGGTGTACGAATTCAATCGGGTCCTCAATGGTAATAATGTGGTCGTGCCGTTCAATGTTGATCTTGTCCAGCATTGCGGCCAGCGTGGTGGACTTGCCCGACCCCGTAGGTCCAGTCACCAGGATCAGCCCGCGCGGTTTCTCGCACAGCTTGGAAACCACTTGAGGCAGATTGAGCTGCTGGAAGGTCTTGATTTCGAACGGGATTACGCGATACACCGCGCCTACCGCCCCGCGCTGGTTGAAACAGTTGCCGCGAAAACGCGCCAGGCCCTTCAGCCCGAAGGAAAAGTCCAACTCCAGGGTCTCTTCAAAACGGTGCTTCTGCGCGTCGGTGAGCACGCTGTAGGCCAGTTGCTTGGTCTCCGAGGGCGTCATCGGCGGCATGTCCAGCGGCTGCAGATGCCCGTGCACGCGCACCTGCGGCGGCGAATTGGTGGTGATATGGAGATCGCTGCCGGACATGTCCAGCATCTTCTTCAGCAGATCACTTAGCGTTACATTCATGACTTCGTGTCTCTTTCTTCTTCCCTAACAATTTTGGTTCGTTCCCGTTTTCTTCCTCTTCTGTAAACTCTGCAAAAAACTAGTGGATGGTCTCGCGCGCCACTTCTTCCAGGGTGGTGATGCCATCGTTGATCTTAACCAGGCCGCTGCGGCGCAAGGTCAGCATGCCCTGCTCAATGGCCTTCTTCTTCAGTTCTACAGCCGAGGCCCCAACCAGGATCAGCTCGCGCATATCATCGTTAACTTCCATGACTTCGTAGAGCCCCGCCCGGCCCTTGTACCCGGTGCCGTTGCAGACAGCGCAGCCCTTCCCCTTGAAGACCTTGGCGGTCCGTGACTCTTCCGGGGTAAACCCGGCTTCCACTTTGGCCTGGGGCGTCAGAGGAACTTCTTCCCGGCACTCCACGCAGATGCGGCGCACCAGACGCTGTGCGCAGATCAGGTGGACCGCGGTGGCCACCAGAAACGGCTCGATTCCCATGTTCATCAGGCGGCTGATGGTCTCCGGAGCGCCGTTGGTGTGCAGCGTGGAGAGCACCAGGTGTCCGGTGAGGGCGGCCTTAATGGCGATCTCCGCAGTTTCAAAGTCACGGATCTCGCCTACCAGGATCACGTTCGGGTCCTGGCGCAAGAACGCGCGCAGGGCCGCGGCGAAATTCAGGCCGATGCTCTCCTTCATTTGCACCTGGTTGACGCCGTGCAACTGGAACTCCACCGGGTCTTCCGCGGTAATGATGTTCGTGTCCGGCTTGTTCAGCAAAGATACGGAAGAATACAGCGTGTTGGTTTTGCCCGATCCGGTCGGGCCCGTGACCAGGACCATGCCGTAGGGTTTGAGCACCGCCCGCTGGAACTTCTCCAGAGACTCCGCCTCGAACCCCAGCTTGGTCATATCCAGCCGCAGGTTTTCTTTGTCCAGCAGGCGCAGGACGACCTTTTCGCCCCACAGCGTGGGCAGGCAGTTGACGCGAAAGTCGAGCTGCTTTCTCTTGCCCCGTATCTGCATCTTCAGCATGATGCGCCCGTCCTGGGGCAAGCGCTTTTCGCTGATGTCCATTTTGGCCATGATCTTGATGCGGGAGGTGATGGCGTCCTTGAGTCTCAGCGGCGGCGACATGATCGGCAGTAGAACCCCGTCTATGCGGAAGCGCACGCGGTACTCTTTTTCGTACGGCTCAATGTGGATGTCACTGGCGCCGCGCTTCACCGCGTCGGTCATGATGATGTTGACCAGCTTGACGATCGGCGCTTCGTCCGCGGACTTCTCCAGGTCGCGGAGGTCCATCTCTTGCTGGTCCGCCTGGAGTTCGACGTCCGCTTCATCCCCCATCGAGGCCAGCAGGTCATCTACGTTTTCTTCCTGCGCCGGAGTTCCATAAGCCTTCTGAATGGCCTCCGCGATGGCCGGCTCGGAGGCCACCACCGGCTCAATGTTGAAGCCGGTCATGAACTTGATATCGTCCATGGCGGACACGTTGGTCGGGTCCATCATGGCGATAGTCAGCGCCGCTCCCACGCGGCTCAAAGGCAATATCTGGTAACGCTTGGCTGTCTCTTCGGGAATCAGCTTTACGACCGCTGGATCAATCTCAAAGTATTGCAGGTTGATGGCGGGCACACCGTACTGGCGGGAGAGGAAGTTGGTGACATCATCGTCGCTAACAAACCCCAGTTGCACCAGAGTGGAGCCTAGACGAGACGTGCCGCCGGCGTCCTTTTGCGTCTTCAGCGCCTTCTCGAGCTGCTCCGGAGTGATGATCCTCTCTTTGACCAGAAGATCGCCAAGCCTTTGAGACATGTTCCCCCTGATACCGGACGAAAATTTAACTCAAGTGTGCTTCCCGAAGGCGGCCGTTGAGGGGACAGCCTGATCGTAGGAAAAACGTGAGTGGGGCGATTGTGTCCTGAGTGACAGAAATTGTCAATCAGCGTTTTCCCTCTAAGGTTCATGCACTTACGGGGGAAATGCTGAGGTAAGGGGAAACACGTAAAAACCAAATCCGCTAAATCACCACCGTCTCCTGGTATTCCCCGAACACCCGCCGCATCGCGTCAGAAATCTCGCCCACGGTGCAATAGCTCTCCACGGCGTGGATCATGCGCGGCATAAGGTTCTCACCCGAGTGTGCGGCTTGTTCCACGCCACCGAGCGCAGCCTGCCACACGGATTGATCGCGACGCGCGCGCAGGGCCCGCAGACGCTCCACCTGCCGGCGCTCCAGTGACTCATCAATCCGCTGAATGGGCACTTGCTTCTCGCCTTCGCCTTGGAAGCGGTTGACGCCCACCATCACCTGCTCCAGCCGGTCCAGCGATTGCTGGAAGTCGTAAGCCGCGTTCTGGATCTCCTGCTGGATATAGCCCAGCTCGATGGCCCGCAGTGTGCCGCCCAGGGCCTCAATCTTGTCCAGGTAGAGCTGCGCGCGCGATTCAATCTCATTGGTCAGCGACTCGATGTAATACGATCCAGCCAGCGGATCAACCGTGTTGGGCGCGCCGGTTTCATGGCCGATGATCTGCTGCGTTCGCAGCGCGATCCGCGCCGACTCCTCGGTTGGCAGTCCCAGCGCTTCGTCATAAGAGTTGGTGTGCAGCGACTGGGTGCCGCCCAGCACTGCCGCCAGGGCCTGCAACGCGGTGCGCACAATGTTGTTCTCCGGTTGCTGTGCGGTCAGCGTGGACCCCGCGGTCTGAGTGTGGAAGCGCAGCATCATGGAGCGCGGGTTCTTGGCGCCGAAGCGATCTTTCATAGTGCGCGCCCACATCCGCCGTGCCGCGCGAAACTTGGCTACCTCTTCCAGAAAATTGTTGTGGGCGTTGAAGAAGAAAGAAAGGCGCGGAGCGAACCGGTCCACGTCCAGCCCGGCCCGCACCGCCGCCTGCACGTAAGCAATGGCGTTGGCCATGGTGAAGGCCACTTCCTGCACCGCGGTGCAGCCGGCCTCGCGCATGTGATAGCCGGAAATAGAAATCGGATTCCACTCCGGCACATGCTGGTTGGCGTACGCAAACATATCGGTGATGATGCGCATGGCCTGCTGCGGCGGATAAATATAAGTCCCGCGGGCGATGTACTCCTTGAGGATGTCGTTCTGCACCGTGCCGCTGATCTTGCGCAGATCGGCCCCGGAGCGCCGCGCTACCGCGATGTATAACGCCAGCAGAATGGACGCGGTGGCGTTGATGGTCATGGAGGTGGAAATCGTCTCCAAATTAATGCCGTCAAAGAGCCGCTGCATGTCCTCGATGGAATCGATCGCGACTCCTACTTTTCCCACCTCGCCTGCAGCCATGGCGTGGTCGGAATCCATGCCAATCTGCGTGGGCAGATCGAACGCAACTGAAAGCCCGGTGGTGCCGTGGGCCAGCAGATATTTGTAACGCTTGTTGGATTCTTCCGCGTCGCCCATGCCCGCGTACTGGCGCATGGTCCAGAGGCGTCCACGATACATGGTGGCCTGCACGCCGCGCGTGAAAGGAAACTCGCCGGGGTAGCCGACGTCGCGGTCGTAGTCCCATCCCTCAAGATTGGCCGGCGTATAAAGCGGTTGCGGATCGGCGGCCTTGGTCTGCCCAGCGGCGATCTGCCCAGCGGCGAGCTGACCCGCGTCGGGTTTGAGTTTTACATCTTCAGCCATGAGAAAAGTTCCAAAGCTATCTTCGCATCTCCTACCGTCGCATGCGTCTCGCCTTCAAAAATGAAAGCACCGTAAACCATGCGCAAACCAGGGTGAATCCGGTCACGATCAGAAAGCGGCGATGGTCGGCGAGGTGGTCCGCCCGGTACTGACGGACTAGAGCTGTTCCTCCCCCCACCGTGAGGACGCCGAACAGCAACCCGGTCACTTCCAGCCAAAGGGCGTAAAACGTTTTGGCAACCGAGATTACCAGCCCCTTGCCCGCGACCAGCAGAGCATGGGCCATGCGGCCGCGGTTTTGGACCAAGTGCTTGACGATGGAAGTTTCGGGCATTCTGGCTATTGTAGCCCCGAAATTTCTGGTCTCTGACGAAACAATAGCAAACCGCAAATCGTTCCTGGCTTCGTCCCCAGGGCTGCGCCGGGCCTTTTCTTTTTCTGTTAGCATTTACGTCTAGCTTCCCTAAGAATCTATGAAAGACACGCTGGGAGTACTGCTGGCAGGCGGCGCCGGCGAGCGCCTCTATCCCCTGACCCGGGACCGGGCCAAGCCTGCGGTCACCTTTGGCGGCAACTACCGCATTATCGACGTCACTCTTTCCAACTGCATCAACTCTGACCTGCGCCGTGTCCACATTCTCACCCAGTACAAGGCGCTCTCGCTCAACCGTCATATCCGCGAAGGCTGGAGTTCGGTGGTGGCCCGCGAGCTGGGCGAGTTCATTGAGATCCTGCCGCCCATGAAGCGCGTGAGCGACAACTGGTACCTGGGCACCGCCGACGCCGTCTACCAGAACATCTACTCCATCGGCAGCGTAGAGCCCAAGCACGTGCTGGTGCTCTCCGGCGACCACATTTACAAGATGAATTACGAACTGATGCTGGACCAGCACCTCGCCGCTGGAGCTGACGTTACTCTGGCCACCATCCTCATCGATCCCAGCGAGTGCAACCGTTTCGGCGTGCTGGAGATTGACCGCTCCAGCCGCATCACCGGCTTTGAGGAAAAACCCGCCACCACCAAGGTGCGCTCGCCGTACAACCCGAAGATGGTCTCCGGCTCCATGGGCGTGTACATCTTCAACACGGACGTGCTGCTGCCCGTCCTGCTCAAGGACGCGGAAGACCCCGGCTCTTCCCACGACTTCGGCAAGGACATCCTGCCCCATATCCTGGACGAGTACAAAGTCTATTCCTACAATTTTATCGACGAGAACAACAAGGAAGCGCTCTACTGGCGCGACGTGGGCACGCTGGAAGCCTATTACGAAGCCAACATGGATCTGACCGCGGTCTCGCCGGTCTTTAATCTCTATGACAAGCACTGGCCCATCCGCACCACGCAGCGGCAGTACCCGCCGGCCAAGTTCGTGTTCGACGAGCGGGGACGCACCGGCATGGCCATTGATTCCATCGTCTGCCTGGGCTGCATTCTTTCCGGCGGCACCGTCCGTAACAGTGTGCTCTCCCCGGACGTGCGCATCAACTCTTATACGGAAGTGGATTCCAGCATCGTCTTTTCGCACGTCAATATCGGCCGCCACTGCCGCATCCGCCGCGCCATCATTGACCGCGACGTGCAAATCCCCGAAGGCGCCGTCATCGGCTATGACCCCGAAGAGGACGCCAAGCACTACGTGGTCACGGAAACCGGCATCACCGTGGTCACCCGCGATTACTCGCTGTTCGAAAGTCCGGTGGCGGCGGATTACTTCACCTCGGAATGACATCCGCGTTCGTCTGCGTAAATCTGTGGCAAAATTGGGGTCATTTTGCACGTTTTTCCAGCTAAGTCCTTTGTTTTCACTGTACCTTTCTCTAAATCTTCGCACCCCCCACCCCCTCCCCCCTTCATCACCATTCATCCCCACTTGATCACCACTCATCCCCAGGGGTATCACCAGGTATCCCCAGAAATGCATAAACGGGCGCATAAACGATGAATATGCAGATCTCTGGCCGCTTTGGAGGTACTTAACATAACTATACCGTTTATTGTATATTACAGTATCATACAATGCGCGAGGTTGCAATGGGGGTTTGGTGGACGCTTCCAGTCATCTTGACTTCGTGTTTTATTCGCCATCCATGGCAAGTTGGAATCTAACCCGGAGGAATAGAGATGAAACGCTCGGGAATTATTTTTAAAATAGGGCCGACTCAGCGCAAGCCGGGGCGCCCACGTTCGCTCCCTACTTCAATTTCATTTGCGCTGCGGGTGGTCTGGGAGGTCAGAACCTTCTCCAAGCTTCAGATACTCGTCGATTTCCTGACTTTTCTTTTCAGCGCGCTCGAGTATTTCCGCTGCGAGCTCGTCCGAATTGACATGTCTTAGACTGGCGATATTCCACTGGTTCTCAATACTATGCTCCAAGATTCGAAGATCATGGAGAGCACGAACATGAAAGCCACGCATTTTGCCGGGATGGAGAACGCCATCGAGCGCTACGCAAATGCCGCCAACGGCCCCGATCAGAATTGGAATCGCTGGATGCAAACCCAGCGAACCAAGTACCCCGGAGATGCTGGCTGCGACAATCGCGGGCGCCTTGAAAGACCAGAACTTCTGAGTATCCCGCTTGGCGTCCTTTTCGTTAGCCAAGGCCCAGGATTCAAGTTGCCGGACATATTGTTGCATCTGGGGCGGCATTTGCGGGCCGCGTCCAATCGCTGGCTCTGCTGCTGCGGCGGTTGCGCTTGCCGGTGCGGCTGATGGTGCTGCCGCTGGGGCTGTTGCGATTGCGAGTGCCGGCGGCGATGCTGCCGCCGGGGCTGCTGCGATCGCGAGTGCCGGCGGCGGTGCTGCCGCCGGGGCTGCGGCTGCGCTTGCTGGTACAGCTGATGGCGCCGCGGCTGGCGGCACCGTGGGTCCGGTCCCCTGTCCAGGCATAGACCCTCCTTGGACGTCACTCTAGCTTAGCGCTAGTTTGCGAACACTATCATAATACCAAGCCTGGTGCCCCACCCTTCCGGAGAAGCTCGCTCCTGGTTTCCTCAGCGCGCAAGCGCGCCTCAGGACCGTGCCTCGTTTCGCCTTCGGCTCAGGCAAGCCTGAAGGCCTGCCCTACAAAACTTTCAGCCGTCCCCTGGCGGGGACTGGCGCATCGTGATCCTCGTGGAAATCATCGTCCAGCACGCTGTGGCTCCGCTCTGAAACAACACGACACCGTTAAAAGCTGTCATCCTGAGCGAAGCGCCGCCAGTACCTTTCCCCAAACAACACTCACCGGCGCGAAGTCGAAGGACCCCGAAGGTTTTTCCTCTGCCATGCAGCATCAGGGAGTTTTCCCGATAGCCTGTCCCCGAAACAGCATTTCTCTTCCCCAGCTTTCAGCCAGGTCCTGCCAGCGTGGGTTGAGTTTTTCGATCAATACGATCTTCTTTGCCCGCCTCCAGCCTTTCAACTGTTTTTCGCGCGCAATGGCCTTGTGCACGTCATCGAAGCTTTCGTAGTAGACCAAGCGCTTGCACTTATAGGTTTGGGAAAAACCTTCAATCTCGCCGGCCTTGTGCTGCATCACGCGCATGTAAAGTTCACCGGTCACGCCGATGTAAAGCGTGCCAGTGCGACTGGCCATGATGTAGATCCAAAACTTATGCTCCATGTGAGAACGCCTTGGAGCGGCATGGTAGCACAGTCATCCTCGGGGTTCCTTCGGCTACGCTCAGGACAGGCTCTTCGACTCGCCCTCATCCCGGCACGCCGGGACTCGGGCTCGCTCAGGATGACAGATTTAGGAAGGTTTCTGGGGCGCTGGGCTAACTCATACCGCACCTGCGGCACTGGCACTGTCAAATAAACCACCGCTACAGGTCGCCCATCGATAAGAGCGAAGGCTTCTGTCAGCGGCTGCGCGCCGCAGCGCAAAGGAGGTATAGAATCGTCCGGAATTTAAGGAGGGACCTTCGCCCTATGTCCGGGCCTGCTTCCGCGATTCCCGAGAGCAAACGAATTGGACCCTGGATTGTGCTGGCCATGGTGGCCATGGTGGCGATCCCCGCGGCCATCACTCTGCACACGGCGCCGGCGCCGCTTCCCATCCGCGCCGAACATACAACATCCCACGGATACACGTGGAGCCTGCTGCTGTTCTTGGTTCCTATTGTGGTGATCGCGTTCTGGTTCGTGCCGCAAGAAGGCGTGAAGATACCCAAGCAGGCTTTCTGGCGGACGATTGGCGTGCTGGTCCCCTTCGGTTGCGCGCTAGATTTTTTCTTTGCCCACCGTTTTTTCATTTTTCCCAATCCAGACGCCACGCTCAAGATCCCAGCGCCGGCGCTGGGAGGTCCGGTCCCGGTGGAAGAATATGTTTTCTATTTGACCGGCTTCATCGCCATTCTTCTGGTCTATGTCTGGCTGGACGAGTTCTGGCTGGCGGCCTATAACGTGCCCGACTACGCGGACGCGGCAAAGAATATCAGGCGGCTTTTGCAATTCCATCCAACTTCCGCGGTGCTGGGCGTAGCGTTGATCGCCGGAGCCATCCTCTATAAGAAGTTCTTTGCGCTTGACCCGAGCGGGGTTCCCGGCTACTTCACGTTTCTTGTTGCCACCGCTCTGGTCCCGGCCGCAAGTTTTTATCCGACGGCGAAACGGTTTATCAACTGGCGCGCACTCAGCCTGACGCTTTTCTTCTTCCTGCTGGTAAGTTTGCTGTGGGAAGCCACCATGGCCCTGCCGTTTGGATGGTGGGGGTACCAGCCGCACCAGATGATGGGCATCTCCGTGGACGCATGGTCCGGGCTGCCGTTGGAAGCTATCTGCGTATGGATTGCGGTTACCTATGCCACGGCGGTTCTGTTTGAAGTTTTCAAACTGTGGCAAGCTTCGGGCAAGTCGGTCCGGCAGGCTTTCCTGGGTAACGCTCCGCGCTAATTGCCAACTGCTAATTGCTGGTTGCTGTATTCAGCGGCTGGGTCAGGTGGAAACTGAGGCGTTGCTCGGGAGCAAATCCGACTTCCTTCTTGCCGGTGGCATGGGCCGCGGTGGTTCCGCCAGCGGCGCCAAGCAGCGCTCCACCGCTTGCTCCACCTCCAATGAAAGCGAGGTCGCGGTTCTTGTAGCTGCCACCGCCGACAAAGATGCTGTTGGTCTGGAGCGGCACGGTTTTCCCGTTCAATGTGATCGAAGAGAGGGTGATGCGCATGTAGCCGGCATTGTGCATGCGTCCAGACTCACGCACGGCCAGCACTTTTCCGGTGAGCAATGCGCCCTGCGGAGCAACCGCCTGGTTATCGACCAGCAAAGGCTCATCCAGCACCGCGGAAAAGATCTGTCCTGCCTGCGCGTTAGCTGTAGAGAGAGGCTCTTGCAGACGGACGTAAATTGCCGTGTTGGCGGGAACTACCACCGGCTTGCTCTCGGTAAAAGGCAACTGCTGCGCATTGGGCGTGTCGTCCACGGCATTCGGATGATCGGCGCCAACACTACCGCAGCCGGTAGCCAGCGCCAGCAAAAGCGGCAGAGCGAACATTTGCAATGGAGATTGGTTGAAACGCCACGCTTTCATCACTACTCTTTCATCACCCAGCAGTGCGAAGAACCACTGGCAGGGAAGTTGAATGCAAGGCGATTGCCACTGAAATCTTCTTCAGTTTCAAGGACTTAGCGGAGATCATGCACCCTTTATGGTGTAGTTTTTACCGCCGGGTAAGTAGCCGCTTCTTTGCTGGAGGAGGGTTCGGGCTGGATAATCACGCCGTCAAAAGGAGTGGTGCCGAGCAGGCGTCCGTGGACGGAGCGGACGTTGCGCAACAGCCAGCCGGAGTTGATGGGCGCCCAGGTGCGGCCGTTATCCAGGCTTTCATAGAGGCTGGTGGAAGCCGCGCCGGTGGCCAGGATGCGCTGGTTCTCCGGGTCAAACTGGAGGCTGATGACGTCGGAAAGACGCAGCGAGAAAATCCTCCGCCAGGAGTCACCGCCGTCAATGCTGCGATAGACGCCGTCGCGCGTGGCCAGCCAGATGTCGCCGGCTGGATCGATCGCGACTGAATTGATGATGAAATTTGCGTACAAGGGCTTGGAGGGAAGCCAACTCTCTCCGCCGGTGACTGAAACCGCTACCGCGCTGCGGCCAACGGCAACCACCATGCGGCCGGACACAGCCACGCTGACCACTGCCGCCATGCCCGGCACTTCCAGCTTGCGCCAGCTGAGCCCGGAGTCGGAGGTGACCAGCAGCCCCGCGGATGTTGCCGCGTACCATTTTTGCGGAGATACTTCCAGACCGCTCACGCGCGCGTTCAGCACGGTGGCGACGGGCCGGCTGACGACTTCCTTTTTCACGGAAAATTCGGCCTGGTTTTTGTCTTGGGCAAGAGTGTTGCGCGACAGCCAGCGCGAGCCGTTGGGCTTGAGCAGGAAGATGCCGCGGTCGGTGGCCGCGACCAGCGAGTTGTCGGCCGCCTGGCGAAGCTCGAAGACATCGCGTCCATCCAGCCCGTCACTGATCTGGCGCCAGGTGCGTCCGCGATCGCGGGAGACAAAAACGCCGCCGAACTCTTTGTCGTTGAGCAGGCCGGCGAACACCACGGCGCTGTTGGCGCGGTCCACCAGAAGCGCCGCCACTTGGCGGTGCGTGAACCCCCGGTTGGATGCTGTGAAGGTCACCGAGCCATCGTCACTCGCCAGCACGCCACCGCGGTCAGTGGCCAGCAGCAGACGCGAAGGCTGTCGCGGATCGATCAGCACATCGTTCACCACAACGTTGGCGCCGGTCATGCGCTTCCAGGTAACGCCCGCATCGATGGTCTTCCACAGGCCCTCGGTGGTGCCGGCATAAACTACTTTGTGGTCGGCGGGGTCCATCTGGAGAACGCGCGTGCGCCGCGCCGAGTACGGTATGCCCTGAATTTTGCGGAATAGATCGCCCGCCGACTCGCTCTGGTAAATCCCAGAGCAGGCGCTGATGTAAACGCTGGAGGGATTCTGCGAGTCAATCACGATGGAAAAAACATCAGAGTCGTCAATCACGCCCTTTTTGATGCTGTGCCAGTTCTTGCCGCCATCTTCCGTTTTCCAGGGCAAGTGCCAGGTCCCGGCGTAAATCACATCGGGGTTGGCTGGATCAATGGCCACGGATTCAACATTCTTGATCTCCGCATGGTGTTCGGGTGAGATGCGCTGCCAGGTGTCGCCGCCATCGCGGCTGCGGAAAATGCCATCCAAAACTCCGGCCACCAGGGTTTTTGGATCGGAAGCGGCCAGGGCCAGCGCGCGGATGGACTTGCCGTGCAGATCAGGCAACAGGTCCCAAGTCTTGCCGCCGTCTTTGGAGCGGTAGAGGTCGCCGTCGCTGTTAGGCGACTGCGCGTTCCAGGCCGCCACGTAGATATTCCTGGAGTTGGAGGGATCGATCACAATGTGGTCCAGCACCATCTCAGCGGAATTGCCCAGGTGAACCAAACGCGACCAACTGGAGCCGTTGTCAATAGAAAGGTAGATTGTGCCAGCGCTGGTGCCGAGAAAAATGCGGTCGGGACTCTTGGGATCAAAGGTCAGACTGCGTACGCTGCCGCCGTCTGGCCCAAGCGGCTGCCATTGCTGGGCCACCGCCAGTCCGGCGGAAAAGGAAAACAGCAAGAGCAGAATGCGACTGATGCGAATCCCAGGACACATGGACAGTTAAATTCTCCCGAACCCCGATGGGAGCAGATTGACACGCTGGTTCACTATCCAACAAGTTACTGAAGTTCACGAAAGTCCGCAACGAGGTGGCTGGTGGAGCATCGCGGCTAAAGCAATGAAAAAAGCAAGACGCCACAGAATGCAGCTAGGCTCAAATCATGGCCGCGGCGCCGGCACGTCCGTGACCCTCAGCAGCACCTGGGTGCCGAACTCGAGCTTCACGTCGCCGGCCCTCGACAAGATCACCGGGCCAGGAGTATTGCTGCTGGCGCCCTTGCTCAAGCTCAAACCTTTCAGCCCGAAAACGCCCTGTGGCATGCCAATGCTCAGGGAGCTGCCGGTACTGGCGGGATTCGGGCTGGTCGTATCCGCAGTGGAAACTGGGAGGCTGGATATCGCGCCGACATTGCGAGTGCGGGATTCTATGGTCCTGTTTTGGGGGTTGTTGCGGCTTACGTTTGGCCCGCCGCCTCCGAGTGGAGCCGTTTGACTGATCGAGGCAGCCGACATCGACGAAGGAAAAAGCATCTGGTCAGGCTCGTCGACCTTGGATTTTCTGGGTACAGGAGGGGCCAGCGCTTGCACCACTCCCTGGAAATCCATCGCTTCATGATGTTTCAGGAGAACTTTGTCGAAAACGATTCCCAGCCGTGATTCAG
>WNFI01104089.1_pt1 | contig 13509 bp, 12 predicted proteins | sample 5400471 | NCBI WGS metagenome assembly WNFI01 (sample SAMN13153348, study PRJNA577476) | soil metagenome | isolation source: 100 cm saprolite on Douglas fir-dominated hillslope | place: USA:California | collected 2013-09-17 | reverse complement strand
CTTGATGAAGCAGGATTTTAACGACAAGACACCGTATAACCAGGTGCACGCGACAGACCTGCAGATGATCAGTCACTACCACACGACAGGTCAGATCATGGTTGTCTCGATGGTTGAGCAGGCCATGCGCATCTATCAGAACGGCAAGCTGGTCAGGTCTTTCCTGGTCACGACCGGTCGCGTAGAACGGCCCGCGTTGCCAGGCGCCTGGACAGTCCAGAATCGCCAGTCGCCGACCGAATTCAAGTCCAGTGATCCTCCGGGTTCACCATACTGGTATCCTCCTACGCCTATTCACTATGCGATTCTCTATCACTGGGGCGGCTTCTTTGTCCATGACGCCTGGTGGAGAGCAGACGTTGGTCCGGGCACGCAGTTCCCACATAATGATTCAAGTGGCACCACCTCCTTCAACTATGATGGCAGCCACGGCTGTGTCAATATGCTGGAGGACCAGGCCGCCTGGGTCTATAGCAACACCGACTGGAATACGCAGCTGTTATTCTATTAACAGGATAGGCACTCCTTCCACTGGTAGAAAAAGAACATGAATCATCCCAAATTTTATACCGGTGGCGAATGAAATGAGCCATGCCGGAGGTGGTGTGTATGGAAAAAGGGCACCCGCAAGGGGATGCCCCTACTATAGACGAGGTTCCGCGTATAGTAGGGGCATCCCCTTGCGGGTGCCCTGGAACGATGAACGCCCTTGAGAGGCTTATTCATCAGCAGTATCAAAATTTGGGATGATTCATGTTCTTTTTCTACCTATTCGCACCAACTTAAGGATTGTTGAAAGGTGGGAAAAGCCCAACTGTAGGGACCCGTTTATCGCGTCCCTACGAGTCGGATAGTGCCCACGCTCATTATCGGATAGTGCTCGCGCCCATTATTTTTCGGGCTTTAATTCTCCGCTCACAACCTGGTAGATGTGGGCCTGGTTAAGGATTTCGGGGGGGAAGCTGGCCAGGTCGGTGGCGGTGAGGAGGACCTGCTCGTGGCGCAGCACCTCGTGCAGCAGGTGACCGCGCCGCTGCACATCGAGTTCGCTAAAGACATCATCGAGCAGTAACACGGGTTCATCGCCGGTGCTGGCACGCATGTAGGCCAGTTCCGCTAGCTTGGCAGCCAGCGCGGCTGTGCGCTGCTGGCCGCGCGAGCCATAGGTCAGCATGTTGATGCCATTGACCAAAAATTCCAGGTCATCGCGATGTGGTCCCAGCAAGCAGACGCCCTGAATCAGTTCTTTCCTGCGCGCCTCGCGCAACTGGACACGATAGTGCTCCAACGCCTCCGCCGGGTTCCAGGATGGATCAATCTTGAATGAGGGACGATAGACAAGCTGTAAGTGTTCGCGCCCGCCACTGAGGGTCTCCTGCAAGGTGAAAGTTTGTTCGTTGAGGGAAGAGAGCATGCGCTGCCGCTCGAAAATGATCTTATTAGCCAGGGCGGTGAGCCGCTCATCCAGGTAGTCCAGCATGCGTGGGTCTTCCTGGTTGTCACGAATGCGCTTGAGCAGGGCAGAACGCTGGGTCACGATTTTCCGGTACTGTACCAGGGCCTGGCAATAGGGCGGCTGCAACTGGCAGAGCGCGCGATCAAGAAAACGACGCCGCTCCTCAGGAGAGCCAGCGACCAGGTGCAGATCTGTGGGGGCGAAGAGAACAACTTTCATCTGACCAATCAGGTCAATCACTTTGCGTGGGATGCTGTTGATCTTGATGCGTTTGCGCTGTGTGGTGCTCGGCAACTCGACTGGCCTGGAGGCTGCCTGGGTGTGCGTCTCGACATAGGGAGGAGTGGGATCAAAGATGACCATTTCAACCTGTAGATCGTCTTCGCGCCGTTGAATACTTGCCGTAAGGCGAGCAATGTGGTCAGGGGCATACCAATCTACCACTTCACGATCAGAACTCGCGTGGAAGGAGTTGCCAGTCGCCAACATACCCACGGCTTCAAGCAGGTTCGTCTTGCCCTGAGCATTTTCTCCATAGAAAAGGTAGAGGCCCCGTCCCAGGGAAAGATCAAGGTGTTTGTAGTTGCGAAATTCATTTAATGAGAGGTGAGAAAGATGCATGCTTTTTTCTGTGTGCTATAAGTGCTTCGGAGTCGTGGCACAACAACAAAGCGCTTATAGCACAAGTTTCCAGGTACGCTTAGCGATTGGTATGCATAGGCATAATCACATAGGTGTAATCAGCGGGACCTACGGGCTTAATCACGCCGGGTTTGGTGGGCGAGTTGATCTCGATAGCCACTTCGGGCGTTCCGATGACTGAGAGCACATCCGCGAGATACTTCACGTTAAAGATAATCTGCTGCTCAGGACCATCGACCGCGGCATTGAGAATACCCACGTTATCACCCAGGTCCTCGGCGGTTGCCTCAACCGTAACCGAACCTGGCTCCAGGCCGCTGCCATCGCCGCCTTGCATTTTGACGCGGGTAATATTTGAGCTATCACGGGCGAACAGGGCCGCGGACTTGACGTGAGCAGCGAAGGCTTTTGTTTCCACAACAGCGCGCGTCGTATGTTCTTTAGGAATAATCTGGCGGAAGTTGGGGAAATTGCCCTCGATCAAGCGCGAGACCAGGTCGATCTGTTCCGTATGGAAGAGCACCTGACTGCGATTGGGAGTGACTATCATCTGCACTGCACCATCAGAGGGCAGAATACGTTCCAACTCTTTCAGGGTACGGGCAGGGATAAGAATATCGCCATGGGTAGAGTCGTCGCCAGGCAGTGGGGCGGTCCGCACGGCCAGGCGGAAAGAGTCAGCCGCGGCAAAGGTCAACTTTTCATTGCTCACCTGCACCAGGACACCCGTAAAGACCGGGCGCGACTCGTCTTCAGAGGCAGCAATGGCGACCTCAGCAATCATTTCCCTGAGCAGGGAAGCATCGACGATAATGGGAGCCTCACCGTCCTCAGCATTAGGAATCAAGGGGAATTCCGAGGCATCCATACCCTTAATATTCGCGCTAATGCCCTCGCCTTTGATGTTGGCTTTGTTCGTATCGTCAGGCACGTTGATGTCTACCGGAGCTTGCGGCAGACCATTGATAAAGTCCGTGAGTAATTTAGCGGGGACCGTTGTCGTTCCCTCTTCATGAATTTGAGCATCTACCCAGCAATTAATGCCAATCTCCAGGTTTGTCGCGGAAAGTTTTAGACGACCATGTTCGGTCGCAAGTAAAATATTGGCAAGGATGGGGAGCGTGCTGCGATTTGAGACAGCATGGCTGACAATTGAAAGTCCACGACTCAAATCTTGCTGTTTACAAGTGATTTTCACGACTGTTCTTCCTCCAAACACGACCAAAAAGCATAAAAAAAGTCTTGGTTAGTATACTCTATTTTACAGAATGTGTAAACAAGGCCTGAAGCGGCTTCGTGCCTCATTTGGTGTTCAAACCGATAGTATATTTAAAAGACATTCATTACATTATACAACTGACGTAGCCGTTTGCGAAGGCTTTTTCTTGATGTGTTACAAGGATGGTATTGGGTGTAAATGGCTTTGCCATTTTAAGCCTGGTACGCACTTTTGAACGAAAAATGTACTGTATCAATCGTACTACGTATACGAATGTAGGGTTGTTTAAGGTGTGGAGGGGGTTTATAGCTTTTTCGGTGTGCAAATTAATAGTATATTGTGATGTTGTGTTAGCAATCCAGATTGGAAGGGATTATGGCAGGCTTATAGAGGCTTTTTCGCCTATTTTGTAAACGAATAGATGCTGATGCTGTTTCTAACAGCTATTTAGCTTCCATTTTTTCCCGAAGTTGTGCATACTGCTTACGTGATTTAGCTGTTTTAGGGTGGTCTGGTCCCAAGCGTTGTTCACGGATAGCGAGGGCACGCTGATGGAGAGACTCGGCTTGCTCATACTTGCCTTGATCTGAGTAGAGGACGGCGAGGTTATTGAGGCTGGAAGCGGTATCAGGGTGGTTTGGTCCTAGATGCTTTTCATCGATGGCGAGAGCCCGCTGATGGAGCGGCTCTGCTTCGTTGTATTGCCCACGAGACCGAAAATAGGTGCCAAGTCTATTGGGGAGTGCTCGTGCTTCGGCAAAGGTGAAGGACCATTGGCTGATGTACTCGACGGCGAGAAGGGCATGGGAGAAATAGCGTTGGCTGCGTGTCCATGGAGCAACCTCGTCGAACGGAAATAGGTGGGAGATGATGCGCACAATACGTTCTGCCCAGTGGGCCTGGCGTGTTTTGTTCATCTCGCTTTTAATGACAGCTTGGACGAGACGATGGATGCTCAGGGTCCTGGTGGCACGATCACGCTGAATCAGAGAATAGGTGAGTAAGGCTTTGATGGCATCGTTGAAGCGCGTCTGATTAGTGGCGAGAGATTGGAGTGTTGGATTTAGGAGATGAGCGGTCTCGGTCAGCAATTCTTCGGGAATGGCATCTGGAGCCAGGAAGGCATAGAGATGGATCAATTCAATGGCAAGTGGGTCGATGAGTTCGATGCTTTGAAAGGCCAGGAACCAAGTGGTCGCCACTGGGGCATGATCAGAAATCAGCCCACCACGCCGTTGCAGCAGTTCTGTTTGTCGTTCATAATAGAGCGTAAGGTAAGTGGACAAGCTCTCACTGGTTTCCTCAAGATAGGCTCCTGCTTGGTTAAGTGCCAGGGGTAGGCCACCAAGCTCGCGAATGATATCGTATGCAAGGCGGAGATCTTCCTTTGCTACATGCTCTAAAAGGCTTTTTAGACTCTTGCATTGGGGACATTGCATTGCTCCTATTCTTAGCGCAAGTATAACTTATTTAATCTATTAATATCAAGAGTAATATGATTTGCAATCTATTCGCATTTGTATTGCCAAATAAGTCAAAAATTTGATCTCCGATAAAAAGTTCTTCTTGTGACAAGGTAAGACTTTGCTTATAATGTTGTTCAGTGTTTGTTTCGTGTATAATAAGCAATGTACAAGAATATACCTACGAAAGGTTATTTTGATCTATGCTAGATAAGCCAGAAATACGTTGCGCTGTCATTATCACAGCGCTACCCATTGAGTACGAGGCTATTCGCGCCCATCTCACTGATATTCATGAAGAAGTTCACAAAGGAACTGTTTACGAGGCCGGAAAATTTTCATTTTGGAAGGTCGGGATCGTTGAAATTGGCGCCGGCAATGCAGGAGCTGCTTTTGAAACAGAGCGAGCAATCAATTATTTTCAACCAGAGATTATCCTTTTCGTTGGTGTAGCAGGAGGTTTGAAGGATGTAAACCTTGGAGATGTTGTCAGTGCGACGAAAGTCTATGCATATGAATCCGGGAAGGCTGGTATACATTTTGAAACGAGGCCTATCGTTTGGACAGCAACCTATGATATGGAACAACGCGCCAGGGCCGAAGCTCGAAAAGCGGATTGGCGACAACGCATAGATACAGCGACTCCTGTCTCTTCGCACCCGAAAGTTCTCGTGGCCCCTATTGCCGCCGGAGAAAAGGTCATCAGTTCAATCAACGCTGATGCCTATCAACTCCTTCGATCACAGTATAGTGATGCAGTTGCGGTAGAGATGGAAGGACACGGTTTTCTCCAAGCTGTCCATGCCAATAAATCTCTGAGCGCTCTTGTCATTCGCGGAATTTCAGATCTTATTGAAAATAAGCGTGAAGCTGATGCAGCGAATTACCAAAAAATTGCGTCGCAAAATGCGAGTGCTTTTGCATTTGAAATGCTGACCAAATTTGTTGAGAAGCCCCGACAGGATCATCAAGTACCTCTACAAAACCAGATCAGAACACCTTCATCTGAATCAGCTTCGGGAGGTGACACGCTGGAAATCTTCTACTCATATGCTCGCGAGGACGAGAGATATGCCACACAGCTTCAAAAACAGCTTATTATGTTGAAACGCAGGGGACTTATTACAGATTGGTACGGTGGGAAAATTGCAGCGGGAGAAGAACTCTCGGAACACATAAAACATCTCAACTCCGCTCACATTATTCTCCTGCTCATCAGTCCAGATTTCGTGTCTTCTGAGCATCATTATCAAGTTGAAGTATTACGCGCGATGGAAAGATATAAAGCGAAAGAAACAATTGTTGTCCCTATTATTCTTCGACCTACGGAAGGCTGGCGAGATGCTCCCTTTGGCCGTTTGCAACCAATACCCCGCGGGAACAAGGCTATAACTGAGTACCGTGATCTCGATGTAGCATTTAGAGATGTAGCCCAAGAGGTCCGTTCCATCGTTGAGAAGCTCAAAAATGCAACTCCTAATTAACAGGACGATAGATGGCATGGTCCATTTCATACAGTTCAAGAAGCAGAAACGGTAACCGTTGCAAAAACACCGAACTATCCGAACATTACGCACTATCGAGCAGGTACTTTCTCAGTCGAGCTGTAGAAAGTACGGCAAGGACACTCTTGGGTTGAGACGTGCGTAAAGCGATCGAGGAAGACCAACCGGCATAGTAGATGTGTTTGCCCTTATGCGGGCGGGCGATAAAGCCCTGCGACGGCAACAGCAGCGTCGCGCCCGAGCTGATGTACAACGCGGGCTTGACCTCCGAGGAAGTCATGCGGTACGGCACGTACCGCTTCGTTTCATGATAGGTAACAAGAAAGGCCATGCCGAGCCTGGCAATATTCAGCGCAGCCGCATAATCACGCGCCCCGTTCCACAAACAGTCCGGATTCGAGCAGCAGAGCCATGGCCCCCAGTCCAGAGCCTTCTTGCGATCCGAGGGAGCCGGAGACGCATACGTTTTCGCGGGCAGGCCGCAGTGTGGACACGAATGGCTGGTGCCACGCGGGTCCACCTGGCGCGCCCGGATGCCCAACACATGGCATTTGTACTTGAGGACGCGCCACAACTCGCCCCGCACCGTGGTATTGTTCCGCCAGTTCCGAAAGCGCCCCCGCACGCCTCTGCCGCGCCCAATGGTTTTGAGCGTGGTCAGGTTCTCGCCACAGATGAGCCGACAGTCAGACAGCAACGCGAACAGAATCAGCAGATTGGAGGCCAGGTGGGCCAGTTCCCGGTTGCGCCGTTCATACGTTTTCCAGCACTGCTTGATGCGTGCTTCGTAGCCGCTCACCCGCTCCTGCCACAAGGCAAAATGGGCAGGCAGGGGAGACTGGTGCTCGGCTCTCGAATCGCGTGCTTGCTTGATCAACAGGGCATAGCGATCCCGGCAAGCTTTGAGGCGGTCGATTTCCCGGCGCAACCTCGCCTGCCTGCCATCGATCCCTCCGGTATCCAGGAACACCGGTCGGCTCACCTGATGGTAGGGTTCGTCATCTTCTGGCTTTTCGAGAATCGAGACCGTGATGAGCGACCGAATGCCCCAATCAAAACCCAGGACTCGTTTCTCCTGTTCAAGTGGAGAGACGTACTGGGCCTGCACTTCGAGCATGAGATCGAGCACCGCCAGGCGGCTACCGTCATCACTGCGAATTTCTCGCAAGGTCGGAGCTTGCGTGGTCGCTCCCTGCCACAGGTACGCGCAGACGGTGGGTGGCAATGGAATGGCTTCGCTCCACGTTCCCCAAGCCCATTTTCCCAGGGCGTCCGGGGAGCGAAGCTTGAGCCAAAGGCTGGCCTGATGATGCTCCTGCCTGGTGGAACACTCACAAAACTGCGAGAGTTCAATGCGTGCCCGGTACGTTTGCCCAGCTTTCATGCCATCGTCCCCGGCAAAGGTCAGGTGTCCGACCGAGAGGACTGGCGGGGGCTGAAGCTCTTCATAAGTAGCGGAGAACTCGCCGGATTGCAGATACCGATTGCATGCCTGCTCCAGCACATTGGTCATCGCCATGAACGCGTCGGCGTCTTCCCCCGCATCGTGCATTTGGGTGCGCAACGCCCGGACCTGCTCGGTGATCTGCCGATGATCTTTCCGGGCGGGACGGTTCCCCTCGGCTGGTCGGATCAGCCCTTCTCCCAGGAGGGGCAAAATGGTTTGGAAGACCTGCTTGCGGCTAGCCTGGGCACGCAGCATTCTGCCCGCTTGTTCCATTTCGTTGCGCTCTTGCCGATTGCCGTGTCCACTGCGCGTGAGCAGATGCTTTTCGACGTGTTTCCAGGCTGGGCCAGTGCGATCGGAGACAAAGCGATCGAGATGCGGCCACAGCTCCACGAGGATCTGGTTGATCGCCTCGCGGCTGGCATCCAGTAGCCGCAGCGCCTCGGCTTGCATCGCATCTGGTAAGCGGATGGGGAATGAGAGCGTTTGGGTTTTCGCCATGTTTCACTCCTCCGGTTCGGTTAACACCTGTTTGGCACACTCGACGAGCGCCTTTTGTTTGTGTGAACGCATTCCATACAACCGACCAGAAAACGAAGCGATGAGAGCAAGCAGATCCTGAGTTAACTCTTGCTCTGGGGTTTGATCAGCATTCGGTTCCAGGATCGTCAAGGCCACCCCAAAACTTTCAAATAACATGTCTAAATAGTCTTGCCCAAAACGTGTCAATCGATCGGGATACGTGATGGCAATTTCTCCCACGCGATCCTCACAGACCATTTTCAATACCCGCGCAAGCTGTTTGCGGGTGGTAGAGAGGCCACTGCCAATATCCGAGAGCACAACGCGCGGTTGGTCAGGACGAGCCTCGTTCGCCCATTGTTCCAAACGGATCACTTGGGTTTCCAAATCATCCCGCTGGCCTTGCCCACTCACCCTGGCATACAACACCAGCACACGCTCATCGATTTTGCCGACCAGTCGCTCGATCTCGCTTCGGGGAACACGAGCCTCCTGGCCAATACGCACCGCCTGGATTTTACCCTGCTTGATCCAGCGACGAACCGTGAACGGATGCAGCCCTAACTCATGGGCAGCAACGCCCACCCGCAACAGGTTCGGTTCCCGAGATGCTTCATTTTTCTTTCTTACCATATCGTAGATAGTATAAGGTAATTACAGAAATTTGGCAACTGTTAGCAACCCTGAAAAGTGAATTCGCGCAAGAATAGAGGTGGTATCTGCTGCCTGTTTGCGCTATAGTGAGAGCAAAGCATTGTTGACAAAGGAGAGAATCATGCTACACACATTTCTCACGACATCCTGGCAACTACGTTATCCGATCATCGGTGCTCCCATGGCGTATGTAGGACGAGGGCGCTTAGCTCGTGCAGTCTCACAAGCCGGAGGACTGGGCATGATCGGCATTGGCAGTAAGGAAGCGGTGGAACTCATCGCACGAGAGGCAGCTATTGCCCGTGGGGACGATCAGGGGCGCTTTGGCATTGGGCTGATGGCCTGGGCGCTTGAGCAGCGTCCTGAACTGCTCCATGCTGCGATCCAGGCTCATCCCTTTCTCATTTCTATTTCGTTTGGTTCCCCTGCACCCTACGTAGAGATGCTCCACAGCGAGGGCATATATCTTGCCGCTCAGGTCCATTCGCAGGCAGAAGCGATCCACGCGGCGCAAGCTGGAGTCGATCTCATCGTGGCCCAGGGAACTGAAGCTGGAGGACATACGAGCCATGTAAGTACGCTTCCTCTCTTACAATCCGTCCTTGGTACGATGCAGGTGCCTGTGCTCGCCGCTGGTGGCATTGCCTCACCCCGTGGGGTAGCGGCAGCCCTTGCTGCTGGCGCCGAAGGCGTCTGGGTAGGAACCTGCTTGCTCGCTTCGCCTGAATGCGAAAACACAGAGCAGGCACGGGCGCGCATTGTCCAGGCTCAGGAAACGGAGACCATACTCACACGAGCGTTCGATGTAGCGCAAGGGATTCCGTGGCCCACGGAGTATCCAGGACGCGCGTTACGCAACCGCTTTACTGAGCAGTGGCACCACCAGACAGAAGCGCTTACACGAGACGAGGGGGCGCGTCAAGAGCTTGCAGAGGCCATCAAGAGCAACAACTACGATCTGGCCCAGATCTATGCAGGAGAAGGGGTAGGGCTGGTGAAGCGAGAACAACCTGCCACAGAAGTCATCCGTCAACTGGGGGATGGTGCAGAACAACTGCTGCGCGACCGTTGTAGCAAACTACTTGCTTGAACACGGGGGTCACTCATGCACCCACATGTTAGTTGGCAAAGTGTGGGTGCATGAGGTCATAGGAATAGCCTAACGTTTTCGGATCACGACGGTGTTCGCCACACGATCGCCCAGGCGCTGCTTGAGGGGAGACGTCCAGATGAGAATGGCTCCTACAAGGTAGACGAAGAGACCATCGATGATGCGTAGCAGGTTGCGAATCACCGACTCTGACCAGCTGATGGGAGATCCATCCGTCTTCACCACGCGCAAGCCCAGCGCCATTTTGCCTACTGTCGCTCCCTGGGTAGCTTCCATGACGATATAGTATGCGATGGCCAGAAGGCCGATAAGGCCCCCGGAGAGGCCTGGGGCATTACGCAAAATGAATGAAAGCAGACCAGCGACGACACCAATAATGATGCCATCAATGAGAAGGGCTAGAAAGCGCATTCCAACACCAACATACTGCAACTGCCCCTGTCCGTACAGAGGCTGTCCATAGCCTTGCTGTGGTTGGGCATATTGCTGTCCATAAGGTGGTGGTTGCTGTCCATAGGGTGGTTGCTGTCCATAAGGTGGTGGTTGTTGACCATAGGGCTGCTGCTGTCCATAAGGTGGTGGTTGTTGACCATAACCGGATTGCTGTTGTTGTTGTTGATTCGGGTCGTAAGACATCGTAGCGCCTCCAAATTGTGTATGTGCACGCCGACATTCAGTTCCACTAGTATAACATGGAAAGGAGAGGAAATGCAGGTTTAAATGTTATCAATATCATAATCTCACAGCAGAATCGCGCAAAGAGCACAGGGCGTTTTCACCTCTTACATGCATTAGTTTGATGTCGTATTACTTTCGTTGCTGCAAGTCCTTTACGTTACTTTAACCAGTTACCATCCGTTTTGTAAAAACAAGTGACGTATCTGTGGTAGAACAACAATGTAAGGATAAGTTTGTGATCGAGAGTGATAAATTAGAAGTTTCTGAACCTGTAGAATTGGATTTAAGTGCGTCTTTGCAGACATCTCAGGCAGCAACCCCTTTAGAAGATAGCCGGCAAGTTCGGTATCTACCAAGCTACCGCCCTACTCCCTGGAAATTTGTGAACGCCCTACTTGATATGGTAGATAATTACACAGGTGGGCGCGCAGGTTTGTTTCAACGCTTCTTCACCTTTGCTTTTATTGGTGGAGTTGCGGCCCTGGTTAATCTGCTTGTCTTCTATGTGGTTTTCTACCGCATTGACCCGCAAAATAGAGCAGTTGCGCATAACATTCTTGCGTCAGTTTTAGCCAGTGAAGTGTCGATTATGGCCAATTTTATACCAAACGATTATTTCACCTTCAGACACCTGCCCGGACATGAGCGAGCATGGGTCGCTCGCTGTGCGCGCTTCCACCTCACCTCCATCGTCGGCAGCCTGCTTACATTTCTGATCCAGTTTGGCTTCAGCTATGTGGGACATGTACCAGCAATACTTTCACAGGCTACAGCATTGATTCTCGTGCTGTTCTATAATTTTTCATTTCATCACATTTTTACCTACGGTCGTGTAAAAACTGCGCCCGAGGCGATATAAAAGTAGTAAAAAAAGATGTGCGGGGAAGTGATCACTTCTTCGCACATCTTTTTTTACTACTATACAACCAATTTCAAGTAAGTCACGGTCTGATCTAAGCCTTGGATGGTCCGGGGAACGCGAGACTTCCAGCCTTGCGCATCGCTTCCATCATCTCCTGGACGGTAAATAACTTGGTCGTCCTGATCGCTTTGATGTGCCCTGGGGAAACGGCCGCCAGGCTCGTTGCCATAGCAGCAGCGTCGTCGGGAATCTCAACAAGCGCGACGCCATCGTATTCACCAAAGCAGTAGTAGAGACCGACCAGGCGCCCACCGAGCTTCTGTGTCATTTGCTTAAGGGGCTCGCTACGATCTTGTGGCTTCTTCGTCAGCGTTGCCCAGGCTTCGGCGGTGTACGCAAATTGAACCATGTAAAGTGCCATATTGACTGCCTCCTTTATTGTCATCTAAGTGTTCGTCTCAGCTCTCAAAGAGAGAGCAAAGTAATCCCAGTCCTCTACAAGCCCCCCTTTCCTCTAAAGTATATATGAGCATGAAAAAGGGGCATGCAAACGTGTTGATCCCGAATTTTTGAAACTCATGTTTGCTTGTGATGAAGGCGCTCTAAGAGCGCCTTCATCACGTCTGCGCCTATGGGAGCAGTACTTAGTCCCTGGCTTTGTCCGTTTTTAGTATTTTCTCATTGTCTTCGCCTAACAGAGGGGGAGCTTTGTACAGGCGGGTGGGGGTCTCTGAGAGGTGGATGGGTGATCCTGAAAGTTTGATTGGGCCTGCGGTAGGGTGCTCGCACTCCCAGATGAAGCCGCGGGCGTGTAGTTGTTCATCGGTATAGACCTGGCTGACGGTATTGATGGGGCCACAGGGAATACCTACGGCGCGCAGTTTCTCGAGCCATTCTTCGGTCTCGCGCTCAAGAAAGACTTCCTGTAAGATGGGAATAAGCTCGTCGCGGTTGCGTACGCGCTGTGGATTGGTGGTAAAGCGCGGATCTGTGGCTAACTCCTCACGCCCCAGCAGGCGACAGAACACCTGGTAGAGGCGGTCATTGCCACATGAGACGACAATGTAGCCATTGCTGGTGCGAAAGGCCTGGTAGGGGACGATGTTGGGGTGGCTGTTGCCGAGACGAGGAGCCTCTTCACCTGAGATAAGGTGGTTGGCTGAAACATTGCCCAGCAGGGAAACGGCAGCTTCAAAGAGCGAAATATCGATGTGTTGACCTTTGCCCGTGGTTTTGCGCACATAGAGAGCGGCCAGGATAGACATGCAGGCAAACATACCCGCCGTGTTATCGGCGACCGGAGAACCAACACGCTGCGGTTCTCCATCAATCTCACCGGTTACCGCCATGATACCGGCCTCAGCCTGGGCGACAAAGTCATAACCAGGGCGTGCAGCGTAGGGACCGTTCTGCCCGTAGCCGCTGATCGAACAGTAAATCAAGCCGGGGTTGATGGCGCGCAGGGCTTCATAGCCTAAGCCCTGCCGCTCAAGCGTGCCTGGGCGGAAGTTCTCAACCAGTACCGTGGCAGTGCTGATAAGTTCAAGCAGGCGCTGCTTCTGGTCCGGGTCGTTAAAATCGATGGTGATACTATGTTTGTTGCGGTTCAGTCCCAGGTAGTAGGCACTCTCACCGGCGATATAGGGGGGCCCAAAATGGCGCGTGTCGTCTCCCTTGCCTGGCTGCTCAACTTTAATAACAGTTGCACCCATGTCTCCCAACATCATAGTGCAATACGGCCCGGCAAAAACACGCGAAAGATCAATAACGATAACGTCGGACAGTGCAGCGTCCATACGCGTCCTCCTCATTAACATATAAGATGTGTGCCTGGTGTAGTCGTTACATCAGGCCAGCTCACAGAGCGAGGTAGTCTTCTTTTTGCCTGGTGAGCAGCAGGACAAACTGATACATCGCGAACAGCTCAAGGGCGAAGGGCAGGTAGCCCGT
>WNFI01665754.1_pt1 | contig 13510 bp, 11 predicted proteins | sample 5400471 | NCBI WGS metagenome assembly WNFI01 (sample SAMN13153348, study PRJNA577476) | soil metagenome | isolation source: 100 cm saprolite on Douglas fir-dominated hillslope | place: USA:California | collected 2013-09-17 | reverse complement strand
GGCAGCGGTCGCCGCCGGCACCGGCACGTTCGGCTCGCGCTCGATCGCGGTGGGCGGCTCGGCGCTGCACTTCGCCTGCGAGAAGATCATCTCGAAGGGGAAGAAGATCGCCGCGCACCTGCTCGAGGCGGCCGACGTGGATATCGAGTTCGCCGGCGGAGAGTTCCGCGTCGCCGGCACCGACCGGCGCATCGGCTTCGCGCAGGTGGCGCACGCGGCGTATGTGCCGCACCGCTATCCGCTCGAGACGCTCGAGCCGGGGCTGGAGGAGACCGCCTTCTACGATCCCGGCAATTTTGCGTTCTCGAACGGCGTCCACGTCTGCGAAGTCGAGGTCGATCCGGAGACCGGCCAAACGGCGATCGCCCGGTATTGGGCGGTCGACGACATCGGCACGGTGATCAACCCGATGATCGTCGCAGGCCAGCTGCACGGCGGGCTGGCGCAGGGAATCGGCCAGGCGCTGTGCGAGCGCACGGCCTATGAGGCGGAAACCGGCCAGCTGCTCTCGGCGTCCTTCATGGACTATGCGTTGCCGCGGGCAAGCGACCTGCCGTATTTCCACGGCGAAACCGACGAAAGCCAGCCCTGCACCCCCAATCCACTGGGCGCGAAGGGCTGCGGCGAGGCGGGGGCGATCGCTGCTCCGGCCGCGGTGGTCGGCGCGCTGCTCGACGCGCTCGCGCCACTCGGCGTCACCGACCTCGAAATGCCGGCTACGCCGCACCGCGTGTGGCAGGCGATAATGCGCGCGCGAGGAGAATCGAAGTCATGATCCAGGCCGCCTACCGCGCGCAGGAGGTCAATCCGGCAAAGCTGGTCCAGCTCTACCGCAGAGAGCTGGAGCTTTGCCAGGTGAAGAAGGGCGAGACGATCGCCGTGGTGAGTGACCTTGCCACCCGCCGCGAGTACATCCAGGCCGCCTTCGCGGCGGCCGACGATCTCGGCGCCGATATCTACGAGCTGTGCGTCAACTCGCTGCCTTCGTGGACGAAGGTGGGCGTGCCGACGATCGGCCAGTGCAAGGGTACGCTGGAGGCGGTCTCCGCCGCCGACCTGGTGGTGGTGTTCCACGTGCCATTGTTCACCCGCTGGCTGAAGGACGTCATGGACGGCGGCACGCGCGTGCTGATGATCATCGACGCGCCCGACGATCTGGAGCAGCTGATGGCGCCGCGCGGGCTCAAGGAGGCCTGCAAACACGCGGAGTCTCTATACAAAAGAACCAAATCCGTCAGGGTCACCAGCAAGGCCGGAACCGACCTGACCTACCAGTGCGGCGAATACCCGGTGATGACGCAATGGGGATACGCCGACGAGCGCGCGCACTTCGACCATTGGGGCGGCGGGCACATTCACACGTTCCCGAACGAAGGCAGCGCCCGCGGCACGGTAGTGCTCCAGCCCGGGGACATCGTGATCCTGCCTTATTGCCGCTATGTATCGGATCCGGTGAAGCTCGAGATCCGCGAGGGACATATCGTCAAGGTCGAGGGTGCGATGGACGCGAAGCTGATGCGCGACTGGCTGGAGGACGGGAAATCGGCGCCTGTGGACCGCGACCCGTATGCGGTGTCGCACCTGGGCTGGGGCATGAACCCGCAGGCGCTCTGGTACGGCATCGCCTTGCACGGCGACACGCCGGAGCGCCACCGCGCCGCGGCGCGAACGTTCCCCGGCAACTTCCTGTTCTCCACGGGTCCGAATACCCAGGGCGGAGGCAAGCGCAATACTCGCGGGCACTACGACGTGCCGATGCGCGACTGCACGGTGGAGCTCGATGGACGCAGAGTCATCGAGGACGGGCGCATCGTCGATGCCGGAATGAAGGTCGCCCGGGAGGCGCGCTGAGGTCATGAGAAAAGTATTCTTGACCGCAATTCTCTTTTTCGTTCTTCCGGCCGAGGCCGCGGACAGGGTGAAGATCGGATTCATCAGCACGCTGTCCGGGCCGAACGCGGCGATCGGCGGCGACATCCGCGACGGCTTCAACCTGGCGCTGAAGCTGAACGGCGGCAGGCTGGGCGGACTGCCGGCCGAGGTGCTGATCGGCGACGACCAGCTCAAGCCCGAGAACGCCAAGCAGCTGGTGGAGCGCTACCTGCGCCTGGACAAGGTGGACTTCATCACCGGAACGGTGTTCTCGAACATCGTTGTCGCCATCGCCCCCGATGTGATCGCCGCGAAGACTTTCTTCATCGCGCCGAACGCCGGGCCCGCCGCCTACTCCGGCGCCCAGTGCAACCCGTTCTTCTTCGTCTCCTCCTGGCCGAGCGAGGCCTACAGCGAGGCGGCGGGCGAATACATGAATCACAAAGGCATCAAGAACGTCTTGTTCGTGGCGCCGAATTACGTCGGCGGCAAGGACGCCGCGACCGGCTTCAAGCGCTATTACAAGGGCAAGCTGGTCGACGAGATGTATACCCAGCTCGGCCAGCTCGACTATGCCGCGGAGCTGTCGCAGATTCGCGCCGCCAGACCCGAGGCGCTGTACGTGTTCCTTCCCGGCGGCATGGGCGTCAATTTCATCAAGCAGTTCGTCGCGGCGGGCCTGTCGAAGGACATCCAGCTGATCGTGCCGCTGTGGGGCTCGGACCAAGACATCATCCGCGCGGTGGGCGATCCGATGCTCGGCCTGTTCAGCGTCGGCCACTGGTCGATCGACCTCGATAACCCGGTAAACAGGAAATTCGTCGCCGAGTTCGAGAAGGAGTACAAGCGACTACCGACTGGCTATGCCGCCTCGGGCTACGACACGGCGCTGCTGATCGACTCGGCGATCCGCAAAGTGAAGGGCAGGATCGACAACAAGGACGCGTTGCGCGCCGCGCTCCGCGCCGCCGACTTCAAGAGCGTGCGCGGCGATTTCAAATTCAACGCCAACCAGTTCCCGGTGCAGAACTATTATTTGCAGCTGGTCGGCAAGGGCGCCGACGGGCGCCTGGTGCACAAGACGATAGGCACCATCCTCACCAACCGGGGTGATGCCTACGTGGAGCAGTGCAAGATGAAATAAAAAAGGGCCTCGTGCCGGGCCCTGTTGCCGCGACTGCGCCTTACATGCCGCTCACGCCGGCCTTGGCGCACTGCTCGTCCTGGTCTCCGGTCATGCCGCTGACGCCTACACCGCCCATGACTTTCCCGCCGACCATGATCGGTAATCCGCCGGGCGAGGCGATGACGCCAGGCAGCGTCATGATCGCCGGACCGCCCTTGGCGATCGCGTCCACGAAAGCACGCGTTGGACGCCGGTACATGGCGGCGGCCTTGGCCTTGTCGACCGCAATCTGCGAGCTTGCGGTCTGCGTGTCATCGATCATATCGAAGTGAACGAGAAAGCCGTGGTTGTCCACGACGGCCGCAGCGACTCGCCAGTTGTTCTTTTGGCATTCCGCGAGAACGGCGGCGACGATCTTCTTGGCGGTGCTCGCGTTGACGGCCGTGCCGTACGGGGGCCGATCCTGCGCCGAAGCGAGCGTGGAAGCAGCGGCGAATGCAGCCGTCAACAGCAATTGAAACATCAGCTTACGGGTCATCTGCGGACTCCTCCTCTGGTGGATGAACCTACGGCAGCGCGACTATACGCCGCTCGCGCAGGCTTTCTATTTCTTGCGGTGAACAGCCCAGTTGCGCGAGCAATTCCCGTCCATGCTCGCCGATTCCCGGCGGATCGCTGCGCTTGCCGAGCCGCGCGCCGTCGAGCTCGAGCGGCAACGCGGGAACGCGGATCGTCTTTCCGCCGATAGTGGTCTCCAGCAACCCGCCCGAGGCTTTCAGGTGCGGGTCATCGAGCAGGTCCCAGGGCTTCGCGATCGGGGCGAACGGCAAGCCGATCGCTTCGAGCTTCGCTGCAAGCTCGTTTTTCGAATGTTTCTTCATCACTTCCGCCAGCCGCGGGAGGAGCCACGCGCGCTCCTTCACGCGCATGCCGTTGGTCTTCAGGCGGGGATCGGCCGCAAGCTGAGGCTGGCCGAATTCCCGGCAAAAGACTTCCCACTGAGTGTCGGTCACGACGCCGACGAAAAGGCGATCGCCGTCGCGGGTCTCGAAGATGTCGTAGACGCCCCAGGCGGGACGCTTCACCGACATCGGCGGCGGCGCCTCGCCGGTGAGCTCGTACTGCGCCATGTGCTGGGCGACGAGATAGGCGGTGCTTTCGAACAGGGAGCTCGTGACGCGCTTCCCCTGTCCCGTCGTCTCGCGCTCGCGCAGCGCGGCGAGGATGCCGAGCGCCGCGAAAGTGCCGCCCATGATGTCGACCACCGACGAGCCGGCGCGCAGCGGCCGGTCGGGCAATCCGGTCATGTAGGCGAGTCCGCCCATCATCTGCGTCACCTCGTCGAGCGCAAGGCGATGCTCGTACGGGCCTTTGAGGAAGCCCTTGAGCGAGCAGTAGATCAGCTTCGGGTTTTCTTTCCTGAGAATTTCGTATGAAAAGCCCAGCTTGTCGAGGGCTCCGGGACGAAAATTCTCCGTCAGAACATCGGCGGTCTTCAGCAGCTTCAGAACGATACGCTTTCCCTCGGGGCGCGCGAGATCGACGGCCAGGCTCTTCTTGTTGCGGTTGAACACCGGGAAGAAGCCGGCGCCCGCGGCCTCCAGCCGGCGGGTGTTGTCGCCGGCGAGCGGCTCGACCTTGATCACATCGGCTCCGAGGTCGGCGAGCACCAGGCCGCAGGACGGGCCCATCACCATGTGCGCGAATTCGACTGCGCGCAGCCCTTCAAGCGGAAGCACGGAATCCTTTGGGCAGGCCGGCGAGCGGGGTGTGCCCGTAGACGGGCTCGTCGGGAATCGCCTGGACGAGAAGGCCTCGCGCCTTCAGCAGCGCATCGAAATCGACGCCGGTCGACGCGCCCATGCTCTCGAACATGAACACTAGGTCCTCGGTGATGACGTTGCCGCTGGCGCCCGGCGCGAAGGGACAGCCGCCGAGGCCGCCCATCGAGCTGTCGAAGTGGCGCACGCCTTCCTCGTAGGCGGCGAGCGCGTTGGCTAGGCCCAGGCCGCGCGTATCGTGGAAATGCGCGCCTTCCAGCTTGTCGCCGATTTCTTTCTTGACGAGAGCGAACAGCCGCCTGACCTGGGCCGGGTTCGCATAGCCCACTGTGTCCGCGAGCGCCACCGAATCGCAGAACTCCGCCAGCGCGACGGCGAGGCGCACGACCTCTTTTTCCGGCACCTCGCCCTGCAGCGTGCAGCCGAACGCCGTGGAGACCGCGCCTTCGATCGGCGCACCGCCGAGCTCGGCGCATTTCCTGACCTCCGCGACCATCTGGTCAGGAGTCATGCGCACGTTCGACTCGCTGTGCGCGCGGCTGGCCGACACCGGAAATGTGACCTTGTGAGCGCCTGCCTGCACGGCGCGCTGATATCCCTTCAGGTTGGGCGCCAGCGCCACGACCGTCAGTCCCGGGATCGTGCGTGCGTGCGCAACGATCTCGCCGGTATCCGCCATCGCCGGGATGAGCTTCGGCGGAACGAAAGAGCCGACCTCGATCTCCTTCAATCCCGCCGCCGCCAAGGCGGAGATCCAGGCCTTCTTCGCCGCGGTCGGCATCAGGTGCTTGGCGTTCTGCAGCCCGTCGCGCGGGCCGACTTCGCAAATGTGAACTTCGGGCATGGCTCGACTCTTTACGCTGCCGTGACAGGGATTTTCAGCTCGACGATCTTTTTCGACCACTCGGCGGGGCCGGTGTCGTGCACGGAGATCCCGTTCGAATCCACGGCGACGGTGACCGGCATGTCGTGGACCTCGAACTCGTAGATCGCCTCCATGCCGAGATCCTCGAACGCGAGCACCTTCGACTTGCGGATCGCCTTCGCGACGAGGTAGGCCGCGCCGCCGACCGCGATGAGGTACGCTGCCCTGTGCCTGCGGATCGCCTCGACCGCCGTCGGGCCGCGCTCGCCTTTGCCGACCATGCCGATCAGCCCGGTCCGGGACAGCATCATCTCGGTGAACTTGTCCATGCGCGTGGCCGTGGTTGGGCCCGCTGGCCCGACGACCTCGCTGCCTACCGGATCCACCGGCCCGACGTAATAGATCACCCGGTTGCGGAACTCGACCGGTAGCGCCTTTCCCTGCTCCAAAAACTCCTTGATGCGTTTGTGGGCGGCATCGCGTCCAGTGAGCAGCTTCCCGGAGAGCAGCAGCCTTTCACCGGGTTTCCACGAAGCAACCTCGGCCTTGGTAAGCTGATCGAGGTTCACTCGCCTGGATTTCGCGTCGGGAGTCCAGGCGATCGCCGGCCAGTCGGAGAGCTGCGGCGCCTCGAACTCGGCTGGGCCGGAGCCATCCAGCACGAAATGCGCGTGGCGAGTCGCAGCGCAGTTCGGAATCATCGCGACCGGCTGATTGGCCGCGTGGGTCGGATAAGTGTTGATCTTCACGTCGAGCACGGTGGAGAGTCCGCCCAGCCCCTGCGCGCCGATGCCGAGCGCATTGACCTTGTCGTAGAGCTCGATGCGCAGCTCTTCGACCTTGTTTCGCGGACCGCGCGCCTTGAGCTCGGCCATGTCGATCGGCTCCATCAGCGCTTCCTTCGCCATCACCATGGCCTTCTCGGCGGTGCCGCCGATGCCGATGCCGAGCATGCCGGGCGGGCACCAGCCGGCACCCATCGTCGGCACCGTCTTCAGCACCCAGTCAACGATCGAGTCCGAAGGATTGAGCATCGCGAACTTCGACTTCGCTTCCGACCCACCTCCCTTGGCGGCGACATCGACTTCGAGCGTGCTGCCGGGCACGACCTGCATCTGGATGACGGCCGGCGTGTTGTCCCCGGTGTTCTTTCTAGACCCGACGGGATCGGCAAGGATCGAGGCGCGCAGCTTGTTGTCGGGATCCATGTAGGCGCGACGCACGCCCTCGTTGACCACGTCTTCCAAGGAAGTCTTGAAATCGAATCGAACCTCCATCCCGATCTTGAGGAACACATTGACGATGCCCGTGTCCTGGCAGACCGGCCGGTGACCCTCGGCGCACAGGCGCGAATTGGTCAGGATCTGAGCGATTGCATCCTTGGCCGCGCCGGATTGCTCGCGCTCGTAGGCGCGCGCAAGCGCGCGGATATAGTCGGCGGGGTGGTAGTAGGAGATGAATTGCAGCGCGTCGGCGACGCTCTGGACCAGATGCTCACGCTGGATGGTGGTCATGTTTGCGCCCCAGGCTGCGGCATGATGCGGGAAATACCGGCCGCCGCACTGTAGCATACGTCGTGCGCTCGGACGCCTTTACAAGGCGTTGATTTGGTGATTCTATTGACGCGAATACTCGAGGAGGAGTCATCATGGAACAAAACCGGTCGCGCCCCCAGGCGCTGGAGCGGTCGGACGCCGAGGTGTCCGAGGCCCAAATCGCCGTGCACTGGCAGGAGCAGAACTACATCTCCCCGCCCAGGGAGTTCGTCGCGCAGGCCAACCTTACCGACAAGAACGTCTTCAAGCGCTTCGCCCTCGAGAAGTTCCCCGGCTACTACAGGGAGTTCGCGGAACTGCTCGACTGGTACAGGAAGTGGGACAAGATCTTCGATGGCAGCAAGCCGCCTTTCTGGCGCTGGTTCGTCGGCGGAAAAATCAATGCCTCTTACAACTGCGTCGATCGGCATCTGGCGAAGCACCGGAACAAGGCTGCGATCCATTTCGTACCGGAACCGGAACACGAGGCGATCCAGCACGTCACCTACCAGGAACTGTACGTCCGGGTCAACGAGTTCGCCGCTTTGCTGCGCGACTTCTGCGGGCTGAAGGCCGGCGACCGCGTCACGCTGCACATGCCGATGGTGGCGGAGCTGCCGATTTCCATGCTCGCCTGCGCGCGGCTCGGAGTCATCCACTCGCAGGTATTCAGCGGCTTCAGCGGCAAGGCCTGCGCCGACCGGGTGTCCGACTCGGAAAGCCGGGTACTGATCACGATGGACGCCTACTATCGCGGCGGGAAGCTCCTCGAGCACAAGGAGAAGTCCGACATCGCGGTGGCCGAGGCGGCAAAGGACGGTCACCAGTTGGAGAAAGTGCTCGTCTGGCAGCGCCATGCGGGCAAGTACTCCAGCCAGGCGAGGTTCGTCGAAGGACGCGATTTCGTTGTCAACGACCTTCTGCCGAAGTACCGTGGCAAGCGCATCGACCCTGTGCAGATGCCGGCGGAAGCGCCGCTGTTCCTCATGTACACCAGCGGCACCACCGGTAAGCCCAAAGGCGCACAGCACTCGATCGGCGGCTATCTCGCCTATGTAACCTGGACTTCGAAGTATGTACAGGACATCCATCCCGAGGATGTCTATTGGTGCATGGCGGACATCGGCTGGATCACGGGACACTCGTACATCGTGTACGGGCCGCTCGCGCTCGCCGCTTCTTCGGTCGTGTACGAGGGCGTGCCGACGCACCCGGATCCGGGCCGCCCCTGGCGCATTGCCGAGGAGCTCGGCGTAAACATTTTCCACACCTCGCCCACCGCGATCCGCGCGCTGCGCAGGGACGGTCCTGACGAGCCCGGAAAGTACAACTACCGCTTCAAGCACATGACAACCGTCGGCGAGCCCATCGAACCCGAAGTCTGGAAGTGGTACTTCAACGTCGTTGGCAAGAAACAAGCGGTGATCGTGGACACCTGGTGGCAGACCGAAACCGGCGGCTTCCTCTGCAGCACGATGCCGGGAATCCACAAGATGAAGCCGGGCAGCGCGGGTCCCGGCATCCCGGGCATCCACCCGGTGATCTACGACGATGAAGGGAAGGAACTGAAAGCCGGTTCGGGCAAGGCGGGCAACATCTGCATCCGCAATCCTTGGCCCGGCATCATGCAGACCATCTGGAGAGATTCGGACCGCTTCGTGCGCGTGTACTACTCGCGTTACTGCAAGGACCCTAAAAGCAAGAACTGGCGCGACTGGCCTTACATGGCGGGCGACGGCGCGGTGCAGGCGAAGGACGGTTATTACCGCATCCTTGGCCGCATCGACGATGTCATCAACGTCGCCGGGCACCGGCTCGGCACCAAGGAGATCGAGTCGGCCGCGCTGCTGGTGGGCGAGGTCGTCGAGGCTGCGGTCGTACCGGTCGCGGACCAGATCAAGGGCAAGGTTCCGGACCTGTACGTCGCGCTCAAGCCGGGCCTGAAGGCCTCCAAGGAGATCGCAGACAAAGTCATGGCGTCAGTGGTATCCGAGATCGGCGCGATCGCGAGGCCGCGCCAGGTGATCATCGTTCCGGACATGCCCAAGACGCGCTCGGGCAAGATCATGCGCCGGGTGCTCGCGGCGATCTCCAATCGCCAGGATCCGGGCGACGTGTCCACGCTCGCCAACCCGGAGATCGTTGACCGGATCAGGGAGATCGCGAAGTAAGTTATTGACGCGCGGTAGCGGGCTATGCCCGGGGAGGCGGAGCGATGAACGAGTTCGAGACTAGGGGTCACCGGCTGATCGCACTGTGCCTGCTCGGCTTCCTGCTGTTCAACTACCCGATCCTCGCTCTGTTCAACGCGCCGAGCACGGTGTTCGGCATTCCGGTCCTTTACGCTTATATTTTTTGCGCCTGGGCGGCGCTGATAGCGCTGATGGCCTGGGTGGTCGAGAAGCGCGGCTAGCGGGAAGCGGCGATGCTCCAGGGATGGATTATCGTCTTCACGTCGTTCGCGTACCTCGGGCTACTGTTCGCGATCGCCTATTACGCGGACATGCGTGCCGACGCCGGCCGCTCGGTCATCTCCAGCCCCTATATCTACAGCCTGTCGCTTGCGGTATACGCCACGGCCTGGACGTTCTACGGCAGCGTGGGCCGCGCGGCGAGCGACGGCATCGGCTTTCTGCCAATCTACATCGGCCCGACGCTGATGATCGCGCTGTGGTGGGTGGTGATGCGCAAGATCCTGCGCATCAGCAAGCAGAACCGCATCACTTCGCTTGCCGACTTCATCGCCTCGCGCTACGGCAAGAGCGCGCTGCTCGGCGGCGCGGTGACGGTGATCGCCGTGATCGGCATCGTGCCCTACATCTCGCTGCAGCTGAAGGCGGTGTCGAGCGGCTTCCTCATCCTGATGCAGTATCCCGAGATCGTGATGCCGGCGAAGTTCGCCGTGCCAGTGGCGCAGGACACCGCGCTTTGGGTGGCGCTGATCCTCGCCCTCTTCACCATCGCCTTCGGCACGCGCCATCTCGACGCCGCCGAGCACCACGAGGGGATGGTGGCCGCGATCGCCTTCGAGTCGCTCGTCAAGCTGCTCGCCTTCCTCGCGGTGGGGATCTACGTCACCTTCGTCATTTACGACGGCTTCGGCGACGTCTTCTCGCACGCCGCCGCCCACCGCGACCTGGTGCCGATGCTCACGCCGCTCTCGGGCCTGTCTGGCAATTACGCGAGCTGGGTGTGGCTCACCATCCTGTCGATGGCGGCGATCATGTTCCTGCCGCGCCAGTTCCAGGTCGCGGGATGCATTTCCCGGCCGGCATCGTCGACGCCGACACCTATGTGCTGACGATCCCGATGGCCGAGAAGCAGGAGCTGCTCGCGCTGCTGGTGTTCATCGGCGGGCTCTCGGCGGCGACGGGAATGGTGATCGTCGAGACCATCGCGCTCTCGACCATGGTGTGCAACGACCTCGTGATGCCGGTGCTGCTGCGCCTGCGCAGCCTGCGGCTCAACCAGCGCCGCGACCTCACCGGGCTGCTGCTCGGCATCCGGCGCGGCGCGATCGTGCTCATCCTGCTCTTGGGCTACCTCTATTTCCGCCTGGCCGGCGAAGCCTATGCGCTGGTGTCGATCGGGCTCATTTCGTTCGCCGCCGTGGCGCAGTTCGCGCCTGCCGCGCTCTGCGGCATTTTCTGGAAAGGCGGCACGCGGCGCGGAGCGCTCTGCGGCCTGCTCGCCGGCTTCGGCGTGTGGGGCTACACGCTGCTGCTGCCGGCGTTCGCGCGTTCGGGCTGGCTGCCCATCGGGCTGCTCGAGCAGGGGCCGTGGGGCATCGAGCTTCTGCGGCCCCTCGAGCTGTTCGGGCTGAAAGGCCTCGACCAGATTACCCACGCGATGATCTGGAGCATGATCGCCAATGTCGGCGCCTACGTGGCGGTGTCGCTGTCGGGCTCCCCGAGCGCCGAGGAAATACGCCAGGCGAGCCTCTTCGTGGACGTGTTCCGCACCTCGCGCGCCGGCGGCGGCGCGCGCTTCTGGCGCGGCACCGCCTCGGTCCCGGAGCTGTACAGCCTGCTCGTGCGCTTCCTCGGCGCCGAGGCCGCCGACGAGGCTTTCCACGGCTACGCGCGCGCACGGGGGTTGCGCTGGCCCGAGGAGGCGCCGCTCGCCGATGCGGACTTCGTGCACTTCGTTGAGACCCAGCTGGCGGGGGCAATCGGCGCGGCCTCGGCGCGCATCATGGTCGCCTCGGTCGTCAAGGAGGAGGCGCTCACGCTCGACGAAGTGCGCGCGATGCTCGACGAAGCGTCCCAAATCATCGTCTACAGCCACAAGCTCGAGCAGAAGTCGCAGGAACTCGAGCGCGCGACCAACGAGCTGCGCGCGGCGAACGAGCGGCTCACCGAGCTCGATCGGCTCAAGGACGACTTCGTCTCCACGGTGTCGCACGAGCTGCGCACGCCGCTCACCTCGATTCGCGCCTTCAGCGAGATCCTGCACGACCATCCGGACCTCCCCGGGGCCGATCGCGCGCGGTTCCTCGGGATAATCACAAAGGAGACCGAGCGGCTGACGCGGCTCATCCATCAGGTTCTCGACGCCTCGCGGCTCGAGTCCGGCCGCACCGAATGGCACGAGTCGCTGGTCGACCTGCGGGAGGTGATCAACGATACCGTCGCGGCTACGAGCCAGCTGTTCCGGGAGCGCGAGGTGCGCCTCGAGACGCGGCTGCCCGAGCGCGTGCCGAAGGTGGTGGCCGACCTGGACCGAATCGTCCAGGTGGTCGTAAATCTGCTTTCGAATGCAGTAAAGTTCGTCGAATCTGGCCGGGGGCGGGTCGAGGTCACCGTGCTTGAGGATGGCGAGTTCGTGCGCGTGGACGTGCGCGACAACGGGTCGGGAATCAGCCTGGAGGATCAGAAAATCATCTTCGACAAGTTCCGCCAGGCCGGCGATGCGCTTACCGGCAAGCCGCAAGGAAGCGGGCTCGGACTTCACATCAGCAGGCGGATCATCGAGCGTTTTGGCGGCCGCATGTGGGTGGAGAGCGAACCCGGCGAAGGCGCGTGCTTCTCGTTCACGCTGCCCACAGCGCGCGCGCTCGCATTCGCGCGGGCCGCCTGAGGAAGGCGATGGCCGCGAGGATCCTCATCGCCGAGGACGAGCCGAACATCGTCACGTCGCTTCAGTTCCTGCTGCAGAAAAACGAATACGAGGTGCGCGTGGCGCGCGACGGAGAGGAGGCGCTGCAGCTTGTTGAGAGCTTCATGCCGGACCTGGTTCTGCTCGACGTGATGATGCCCGTGCGCAGCGGCTTCGACGTCTGCAGGAAGATCCGTGAGAATCCGGCCCTGCGGCGGATCAGGATCGTCATGCTCACCGCCCGGGGCCGCGATGCGGAGCGGCACGAGGGGCTGGCGCTGGGCGCGGACGCCTACTTGACCAAGCCGTTTTCCACTAAGGAGCTGGTTGCGAAGGTGCGCCAGCTGCTGCCGCAGGCGCGCTAGTGCTCATGGATCCCGCGCAATCGCCCACCGCCTACGTGGTCGACGACGACGAGGCGATCCGCACGCTCTGGCGCTGGCTCATGGAGTCGAACGGCATTGCGGTGCGTACCTACGCTACCGCGATGGAGTTCATCGAAGGCTACGACTCGGACACCCCCGGCTGCCTGGTCCTGGATTTGCGGCTGCCCGGGATGAGCGGCCTTGAGCTTCAGGACTACCTCAAGAAGAGGGGTATCGAGATGCCGATCGTATTCGTCACCGCGCACGGCGACGTGGCGACCGCGGTGACGGCGCTCAAGGGCGGCGCCGTCGATTTCATTGAGAAGCCGTTCAGCTACCGGCAGGTGCTTTCGATCATCGAAAAGGCTTTCCAGCGCGACGCCGAGAACCGCGGCCGCCGCGTCCGTCATTTGCGCGCAGCCAGCCGCATGGCGATGCTGACCGAGCGCGAACGGGCGGTGCTGCAGCGCGTCATCGAAGGAAAGCAGAACAAGGTGATTGCTGGCGAGCTGGACATCAGCGTGAAGACCGTCGAGTTCCACCGCTCCAAGCTAATGGAGAAGATGGGCGTCAACTCCGTGGCCGAGCTGGTGCAGCTGACGCTAGGGTTTTCCCTAATGGAATCGCCTGAACCGGACCGCTAGCATCGGGCAACCTAGGAGGGGAGAGCCATGGCACAAGTCCCGAAAGACTTCCGGCGCGTGATCGTCGCCGCGGCGGTGGGAAACGTCATCGAGTGGTATGACTTCTATATCTTCGGGAGCCTGGCCGCGATCTTGGCGGTCAAGTTCTTCGACAAGACCCACCCGGTTGCGGCGCTGCTGAGCACGATTGCGCTGTTCACCGCCGGATTCTTGATCCGTCCGCTG
>WNFI01419205.1_pt1 | contig 13512 bp, 13 predicted proteins | sample 5400471 | NCBI WGS metagenome assembly WNFI01 (sample SAMN13153348, study PRJNA577476) | soil metagenome | isolation source: 100 cm saprolite on Douglas fir-dominated hillslope | place: USA:California | collected 2013-09-17 | reverse complement strand
TCCGGTAAGCAATCGCTTGGCGAGTTTGGCGCAGCCGGAGAGGCGGTCAGATAAATTGAGAGCCTTGGAAATCATGATGCGGGAATCGCCATCGGCCCAATAACTGGGCGCGGAGCCTTGGAAGGCGACGCCGATGCCCAACTCCAATGGGGGAAGATCGGCGTTAACGGCGCGATCGTTGTAGGAATTGCAAACCACGAGAATCTGACGCGAGAGAATGCATGCCTTAGCAACGGCGCGAGCGTAGGCAAGATTGGATTCGGTCTCGAAAATCGCGAGGATGACGGCGTCGCCTTCGATGAAGACTTTTTTGGCGCTGAAGCGATCGAGGAGTTTCTTGACCGGCTCGTGCAAATTCAAGCTGAAATGAGACGCGGGGCTTAGGCCGCGGGACAGGAGGTCCTGCGTCATTTTGGTGGAGCCGCGCACATCGGCTTTGATGATGACGTGGGAAACGACCTGGTCCTGCTGCGGCTTGGCTCGCGGCGAAGGCGCAGAAAATCCACGGCGAAACGCAAAACAAAGGCCTGCATCTCTTCGCGGGAATAGCGGCGAATTTTCCTGGAAAGATCCTCAATGGGCCTGAGGGAGAGTTTGCGTGCGGGAACTTGTTTCAGCACATGCTCGACGCGCTTCATTTCCTCTTTCGACACAAGCGCTTTGCGCAGCTGCTGCAGGTGGACCGGCGGGCTGTACTCCTGCGCGATGGGGCGAATCTCGTAGCTGGCTAAAACGTGGTAGAGGATCTCCTGCTGCTCGAGCCGCTCAAGCAGTCGCGCCAGCATCTGCGCGCGCAACGAACGGTTGGCTTCCGAAGAGAACAATGGATCGAAGAGGCGCTGCGCGTTTTCCGGTTCGTTCAGGTAGTCGTCAATGCGGCGCTTCTGATCCTTAATCAGGAAATCGATTTTTTGCTTGGCTGCGTCGATCTGCGGGTCGAGTTCTTCGAGCTTGTATTCCTGATGCTTGAGGCGCAGCTCGACGTCGTTGAGAGAAGCCTTCATGTCGGAATCGCTGGAGGAGCTGAGAATCTTGTTGAGAAACGCGCCGCGGTCGAGACGCTTGCGAAGGGTGAGGCCGGCTTCCTTTAGGAACTCGTGGAAGAGCGTGTCCATGACCTCGAAACGGTCGGGGTCGCGCACGTAATTACCGAGCAGGACGTAGTTCTCCAGAAAAAACCGGTCATCCTTGCCGCCATCGAGAAAGATCAGACGGTTTTTCAGCAGATCGTAAAACGGCGCGAAGTCTTCGCCAAAAAGCGCCCGGCGTGCTTTGCAGACCACGTTTTCTTCAGCATCGACGACCATCTGCGCTACTTGCTGGCCGACCACGCGAAGGACGCGGCGCCGCGAAGACTGCAATTCGGAGAGCTTTGCCTTAATAACGTGGGCCTGCTGGCTACGCTCGAAGCTCTCGCCGCGCTGCCGAACCCATTCCTTGCCTTCGAGGATCAGATTGGCAAATTGATTTCCAATTTCGAGGGTAAGAAACTTCAGCAGAGCGAGGCGAAAAAGCAGGTCGATTTCGATGTTCTTGTGAAATTTTGCCTGGGTCACCGCGCTCTGCATGAAGTCGGTGAGCAGCTTGCGGAAAGTAGTGTGGTCCGGGCCCTTGACGGCGCGCAACTCGGTGCCGGCGACATAAGAGCCTTTGGTGTGCTGCCGGATGAGGTCAAATAAGTATTCCCGCGACGCCTGGACGAACCGGGGGCTCAGGAACACATCGTGGTGGATGTTGTCCACGCCGATGGACAGCGACGCCATGGGGATCGTGGTGTTGTAGCTCTTGAGTTCGATCCGGGCCGCTTCTGTCGCGCTGGGCGTGAGAATGCTGTTGACCATGATCTCGCCGGTGGGGCTCTTTCAAACCTAGCAGCCGCAGGGGGATGGGGCAAGGACTCGCGCGGGAATGATGGCTAGACAGTTATCGGGAAACTACTTTAGACAGGTCTCGTCCGCCTGGTCTTTCAGCTTCCGCAGCCTCACCTGAGTGAGATCCGTCGTAAAAGCGGCGCGCGTGGCACTATTTATTGCGCGGCTACGGTAATGCGGCGGGCGTCGCCGCCTAGATGCTCGAGTTTGAGGCGGAGCTGCGGCCAGGGGGATTGCAGCGGAAAGCGCTCGGACCATTCGAGGATGACCACGGCGGGTTTGGTGAAAACGTCTTCGAGCCCAAGAGTCTCGAAATCGTGAAAAGTTTCTATGCGGTAGAGGTCGGCATGATAGACCTTGGCGGCCTCGGGGGCACCGTAGACATGTACTAGCGTAAAGGTAGGGCTGGTGACGTCATCTTCGGCGGCGCCGCCAAGTCCGGCGACGATGCCTTTGGTGAGCGTGGTTTTCCCGCTGCCGAGATCCCCCGCAAGCAACACCACTACGGGAGGACGCAGGCGCTTCGCGAATTCCCTGCCCCACCGCGTGGTTTCTTCCGCCGAGTGCGTGATGATTTCTTCACTCACGCGTTTGCAACTCCTGAAGGAGTTGATGGCGCGCGTGGGGCACAGCGGCGGCAACTTCCGTGGCGAGCAGACCGGATTCATCGGTATTTTTTGTCGCGAATTCGGCGGCTTTTCCATGCAGGTAGACGCCAAGGGCGAGGATGCGCACCCAGTCCCCAGTTTTGAATTGCGCGGTGAGAGCGGCGAGCACTCCCGTCAAGACGTCGCCGGAGCCCCCTTTTGCCAGGCCAGGATTGCCGGAACTGTTGATAAAAACTTGGCCGTCAGGCGCGGCAATGATGGTGTGTGAGCCCTTTAGGATGACGTGCGCATTCCAGCGGCGCGCAGCGTCTTGCGCGGTCTTCACGCGGTCGTGCTGCACATCTTTTGTCGAGGAATTTAACAGTCGCGCCATTTCGCCTGGGTGCGGAGTTATGGCGAGAAATTTGGTTTTGCGATCGCGCAACGCATCCGCGTTGTCGGCGAAGGCGTTTAGGCCATCGGCGTCCAGGACGATGGGAAGCTCGGTTTCCAACACGACTCTCCGAACGAAGTCTTGCGTTTCGGGATGGAGCCCTAGACCCGGGCCTAAAGCGAGAACGTTTTTGTTTTCCGAGATGCGTTCAAAGCGCTGCTCCGCGAGATTCCGCATAGCGACAGTGCCGTCTGGTGTTGCTGACAACGGCTCGGTCATGATTTCGGGATGCGCAGAGGCCACGATGGGGAGCACAAGGTCGGGAGTGGCCACTGTGACCAGGCCTGCTCCAGCGCGGAGCGTGGCGTAGCCCGCCATCACAGCGGCCCCGGATTTGCCAAGTGAGCCGGCTACGACGAGTGCGTGGCCGTAGAGACCCTTGTGCGAATCGACGGAACGAACTAGTGGAAGCTGGGCAAACTCTTGCGGCTCGACCCAGCGCAGCGGGCCGTGGCCAATTTCCTCCACGAGCGAAGCCGGGGAACCGATGTTGGCGACTTCGAGCACGCCCACGGCGGCAGAATCCCGCGAGATAAGCTGACCCGGCTTGGGCGCGGTGAACGTTACTGTCTTGTGCGCGTACAGAACGGGACCCTCCGCGGGCTGGCCGTCCGATGGCAGACCGGAAGGCGTATCGACGGCGAGAATCACAGCAGGCCACGCGGCGGTGACGTTCCTCGAATGCCGATTGATGGCCGAGATTGCTTTCCCAATGACACCGGTCACGCTTCCGCGAAAACCGGTCCCGAAAATGGCGTCGACAATGACATTGGCCTTGGAGATTTCCGGCCACGCGGTTTCCCAAGCGGTTTCGTCGCTAATGGAAATTACGGGATTGCCGGTCGCGGTCCAGCGCTGGAAATTTGTAGCGGCATCGCCGTGCAACTCTCGCGGTTCCGCAAAGAGATAGACCCTCACCTGCATGCTCGATGACTGCAGGCGCCGCGCGGCAACGAAGCCGTCACCTCCATTGTTGCCTTTGCCGCAGAACACTGCGATCGTTTTCGGCTTGGCTGCGGTGCCGTCAATCGCTTTGTGGCAGGCTTCCGCCACGCGGCTTCCCGCGGCCTCCATGAGCTGAAGGCTGGGGATGCCGTAGCGCTCGCTGGTCAAGCGGTCCACTTCGCGCATCTCGGCAGCGGTGAGAACTTTCATGACAGGTTAGCTGGGCGGCTAGAGCATCCAGCCGCCACTCACGTTGACCACCTGGCCTGTGACGTATTCCGATTCCTCGGAAGCGAAAAAGGCGACGGCGGCGGCGACATCTTCCACGGTGGGCGGGCGGCCGATCGGAAAACGCGCGTCGCGAATGCGGCGCGCCTCATCCCGCGTCAATTCCTTCTCATCAATGCTGGAAGGATTGACGACGTTGACGGTGATGCCGTTCTTGGCTTCTTCCAGGGCCAGGGAACGCGAGAGCGCAACCACAGCGGCTTTTGCGGCGGCGTATGCGGAAATCTTCGCCTGGCCGAAAGCACGCTCGGCGCCGACGGCGCCGAGGTTGATGATGCGTCCCCAACGGCCGCGGCGCATGTACGGCAGCGCCGCGCGGCTCATGTACAGGACGGTCATCAAGTTTGAGGAAAAGATGTTTTGCCAGTCTTCGATGGAAGATTCGGCAAGCGCGCCCCAGCGAAAATCACCGACATTATTCACCACGACATCAACGCGTCCGAAGCGCTTCGCCAGGCGCACGGCGATGCCGCGCCCGATGCCGCGACTGCCACCGGTTATTAGTGCCACACGATTGCGAAGGGACATTCCTCTCCTCAAATAATGCACTAGGAAAGCATGCCAGTATAACGCAGGTGGCACAGAGTCCTGGACCGATTGCAAGCGAATCGACGAATTCTATCTCTCAATGTAGGAAAGGGAGATGCCATACGTAAAGGAGTCCATCGGTCTGCGAAGCTAGAAGGGAGCCATCTGCCGAGAGCCCGAAGGCCAGTTTATGTTGCGGCAGCGGGATTATGGGTTGAGAGAAGATGATCCTTTTGTCCACGAGGTCGTATACGCAGAGCTCCATATTTCTGATGTGGGTAGGCGGATCTTCAGCTTGGGCACGAGCAAACGCGAAGCGCTGGCCGTCACGCGAGGGTTGGATCTCTCCTCCAAACCGATACTCCGGGGCGTAGATGTCAGCAATTTTTCCGCCGGCCCTGATGAGTATGAGATGCGGACAATCGCCGGTCACGGCCAAGACAGAGTTGCTCACAAAGGCAGCAGATTTGCACCGCGACTCGGCAATATCTATCGCCGTGCCGCTGGTTCGCTCAAATAGCCGGGGAGATTTGGCCGGTGCGGAATCGTCGGCCCTGTAAACGAATAAGCGTAAAGGACCTTCGGCGCCCGCTGCAAGCGAATAGACAACCTGCGTGTCAGAAACAGTGTCGTCTCGATGACCCGGCGTCACTTTGAATTGCTTCGAAACGAGGGATGCTGGGTCAAGCACGTCGATTCTTGTGAGCCAGCCGCCCTTCACGTCGTATGCCTCTTGAAATTCGTAAAGCGCGCGGCCGCTGGGGGACACGGCAAAACGAGGAGGAATGTCTCCTGGCACATCCATGTTCTTTTTGAGACTTTCTTCGAGTCCGTTGGAATGCAGCCTCACCCACTCTCCATCCTGAACGAGGAAGCCTCCGTCGTGGAACGCCTGAAGCGTAGCCGCATTTGCGGCATTTCCCCAAGTTCGTTGGTCGCGCACACGCCCAGTCGAGGGGTCGAGAAAAATAGTGTGGAAGACAACCTCGCTGCCCGGCGTACCGTCTCGCCGGGAAAGGCCTGGGTGTTCGTTCTTCTTCAAGAAAGACACAGCGAGAGTCTGGTCATCGAGAAACGTGACAGCACCACGCACGAAACTGTAGTAGCGAAGATCTCTTTCGGCGACTGGAGGAAGATAGCCAAGCGTCCGCAAGTCAAGAGATAGGATGGGAACGCGGTCGTCAGAGAAAAGCGAAGTGATGGGAAATGCGACCGCGCTGGAAAGCAGTAAGATTCGCGTTAACCATCTCATTGGATTTTCCTGTGCGAGTTTAATTGAACCTCTATCGCAAGCGGGCGACGATTACGGTCATGTCGTCGGCTTGTTCGGGCGTGCCGGCCCATTCCTCGGCGGCGGTCATGAGCGACTCGGCGACAACTTGCGGGGCGGCGCCTTGCACGTGAACAGCGGCTTGCTGCAGGCGGCGGATGCCGAATTCCTCGCCATACACATTTTCGGGTTCAACCAAGCCGTCACTGTAGCCGATGAGCAGCGAATCCGGCGGCACGATAACCTCGCCTTCTTCGTAGCAATAATCCTCGACCACGCCGAGGACCATGCCGCCTTTGTCGAGATGAAGCGCCGAATCCCTGGAAATCAGAAAGGAAGGAAGATGCCCGGCGTTGGTGTAGCGCAAGTTACGCGTAGCGCTGTCGTAGACGGCGATGAAGAAGGTGGCGAAGCGATCGTCGCCGGTGTTGCGCACCAAATGTTTGTTCAGGCGAGAGACGAGCTCCGCCGTGCTCATGGTTTCGCTTCCGGCAACCAGCACCTGGCTGCGCAGCGCGGCTTGCAGGCTGGCCATCAGAAGCGCGGCGGAGATTCCCTTGCCGGAAATATCGGCGATGGCGATGGCCAGATGCGTGGGGCTAAGCTGAATGAAATCGTAGTAGTCGCCGCTGACGGCCCGCGCGGCTTTGCAAATGGCCTCGATTTCGACGCCCGGAATTTTCGGCAGACTTCTGGGAAAGAGCTGGTCCTGCACCTCGCGCGCGATAGAGATTTCGTTTTCGAGGCGCTGGCGCTGCTTTTGCTCTTCGATGAGGTTACTGATGGAGCCGGTCATCAGGTTGAAGGACTCACCGAGGACACCGAGCTGATCGCGGCGCTCAATGCGCACACGATGCGACAAATCTCCGGCTTGGACGTATTGCGTCGCTCGGTAAAGCTCATCCACCGCTTTGGTGATTTGGCGCGTGAGAACCAATCCCGTGATCAGCGCCCCTGCCTCAATCACAAAGAACGCAATGAGGATGAGAAGGAAAGCAATTAGGTAGGTATTGCGCAACTCACCGAGGGAACGTTCACCTCGGAATCGATCCACAACATGGAGGGCTGGAGAAACCGGTTGGTGGCGACGATGCGACGGGTCGTTTCATATTGCACGCCGTCGTCGGTGGTATAGAGCACGCCGTGGTCCCCGCCGCCAGAGTAGCGCCGCATTAAGTTAAGCTGAATAGCGCCCAAATCCGGGGCGATGGTGGCAAGAAATTTCTCCGTAACGGGCACCCGCAACGTGACGATGCGTAATCCGCGAGGTTCTTGCATGGCGCGAATGCTAACGATGGACAGGGTGGGGCGGATGTGGAAGTCGGTCTGCGCGTTGTTTTCATCTTGCTGCACCAATCCGGCAAAGAACTGACGATTGCGCGCGATGTTCCGCAGCAAAGTTGGGTCGTTCGAGAATTCGATGGTCAGGCCTGGAAGCTCGCGATCGTGCACCGCGTGCGATTCCGCCGCAAGTACGCGTTCCAATTCGCCTAAGGTGACGCGGGCCGGCAGAGTGGCGTGGGCCGCGGCGATATGCTCGGCAATATCGGCGAGCATGTCTTTACGGCGCTGGACGTCTTCGTAAAGAAGATAGGAGGCGAGCTGCGAATAGAGAACACCCGCGGAGCGGACGGCAAGAAGCACCAGCAGCAAAACGGGAACGACGGCAATGAAGAGGCCGGCAACGATGAGGCGATTGCGTAGGCTCCAGAGCAGGCGGCTCCTTCCCCAGGCGAGAAGGCGATAGAGAAGATAGAGCGCGGCAAGCAGCGCAATGAATTCTAGATAATCGAAGACTTTCCCGCGGGCTTCAAACAGGTACACAAGGCCCCCGGCAAGAGCCAGCAGCAAGGCCACGAGATCGAGCCGCGAGACACGATCCCACGCGGTGCGGAGTTTGGAGGCAGCAGTCACACGTCAGCCTTGCACTGAAACTCTACTTTACCTTAAGGATGCGCTTCGAGCCGAGCAGGCGTCATCGCGCCACGAGGACGGCAAACGGGTTGAGAACTTACTTCGCCAAGGCGCTCCGCACGCGGCTGTGATAGCGGCTGTAGGTGAAGTAGATGATCAAGCCGATGACCAGCCAGATGATCAGGCGCGCCCAGTTAATCCAGCCAAGCTTGTACATCATGTAACCGTTAAAGAGGATCCCCATAACGGGCACAAAGGGGACCCACGGCGTGCGGAAGGGCCGTGACTGCTGGGGATTGGTGCGCCGCAAGATCATTACGGCGGCGCACACCATGATGAAGGCCAGCAACGTGCCAATGTTCACCATTTTTCCGATGTCGTCGATCGGAGTGATGCTGCCAACAATCGCGGCCAGCAAGCCCACGAGGATGGTGTTCTTGTAGGGCGTGCGGTATTTCTTGTGAACGGCGGCGAAGAATTTCTTCGGCAGCAAGCCGTCGTTGGCCATGGCGTACAAGACGCGCGTCTGGCCGAGGAGCATGACGAGCATGACGCTAGTGAGGCCCGCGAGCGCGCCAACGGTGATGACATGGGACGCCACGCTGAGTCCGCGATCGAGAAAGGCCTCGGCGATAGGCGCTTGCAAAAAAGATGTAAGCGGCTCCCGCGCCAATGCCGCCGATACCCATGGGCGCGAAGCTCGACCAGTCATGGCCCCAATTGGAGAAGTTGATGTAGTGAATGCCGAGACCGATGACGAAGAGCACCACGCCCACCTTGATGGTCACGATCGTGGCGTTGAAGCGCGCGCTTTCCTTGATTCCAATGACCAGGATGGCGGTGATGACCAGCGCGATGATGAAGGCCGGAAGGTTGAAGCCGATTTCGTGTCCGAAAATCACCGGAGCATTGAGCAGGGCGTGAGCCTGCTGCACAAGCTGCGGCGACTGCGCAGCGATGACAGCGTCGACCTTGTCCAGAAACGCCTGTGTGCCGGGCTGCAGCGTAGCATCGGAAGCTTGCGCCATCTGCCGCGCGACAATTTTCGTGGCCGTGCCCAGGCCGGTCCAATGATCGTAAGCGAGCCAGAGCGGCATTTTTACGTGAAAAATGTTCAGCAGCTCGATGAAGTGGTTGGACCAGCCAGAGGAAACGGTGCTGGCGCCCATGGCGTATTCGAGGGTGAGATCCCACCCGATGATCCAGGCGAAGAATTCGCCGAGAGTGGCGTAAGCGTAAGTGTAGGCACTCCCGGCCAGCGGAATCATGGCGGCGAACTCGGCATAGCAAAGTCCCGCGAACGCGCATCCCAGGCCGGAGATTACGAAGGAAAGCATCAGGGCGGGGCCGGCATAGTGCGCGCCGAGTCCGGAGAGCACGAAAATGCCAGCACCGATGACCGCGCCGCCGTCGCATCGAGTTCGTTTGACCTTGTTGCCATGAGGGAAGCACCTCGCAGGGCGCGCCTTGCGCCCTCACAAACTTAGTTTACGCCGCGTGTTTGCCTGCCGCCGAGCTACGTGACCAAAGCAAATACACCGGAACGCCGACCAGCACAATTACCAGGCCCCGGCCCGCCGTCTGGGTTTGATACAGCAGCAACACCAACATGATAGCGGTCGCCGCCACTATATACAGCAGCGGGATGAAAGGATAGCCGGGTGCTTTGTACGGCCGGTCCGCGTCTGGCCGCTTTCTCCGCAGCGCGAAAATTCCGGCGATTGTCAGCACATAAAACAGCAGCGCCGAAAACACGACGTAATCGAGCAAGTCGCTATAAAGGTTCCCATAGCTGACCTCACCCGTTCCGCTCACCCGGCGTGTACGCAACAGAATTAGCACAGTGATCCAGATGCCTTGATAGATCAGGGCGCTGCCTGGCACGCCCTTGTCGTTCAGCTTACCCGTCGACTTGAAAAAGAGGCCGTCGCGCGCCATGGCATAAGACACCCGGGCACCCGCCAAAATCAGCCCGTTGTTGCAGCCAAAAGTGGAAATAATGATTGCCACCGCCATGATGGCCGCGCCTGCAGGCCCAAAAACGGCGGCGAGCGCCGCGCTGGCGACTCGATCGTCTGGGGCGTTCTGAATTTGCGCAAGCGGAAGCGTGCAGAGGTAAGCGAGATTGGCGAGGCAATATAAGGTGATGACGATGAGCGTGCCGAAGGCCATCGAGAGCGCGACGTCGCGCTTGGGATTTTTCACTTCCGCGGCGGTGAAGCCAATGTTGTTCCAGGCGTCGGCGGAGAAGAGCGAGCCTACTTGCGCCACGCCGTAGGCAACGAAGAGTCCGAATGCGCCGGAGGCAGCTGTCACCGTCGGAACCAGCCCGCGTAGAAAATTTGCTCCCGGTTCAAGAGACTGGGCTCCGCGAACGGCCCAGAAGTGGCCGAAGTTATCGGAAATAGCCGCTGCATTGCGGCCGATAAAAACGCATACAAAGATTAGGCCGAGTAGAGCGAGCGTCTTGGCGCTAGTGAAAATATTTTGGATAAGCTTGCCGATGCGCACGCCCCGGGTATTGAGGAACGTGAGGAAGACAATCATCAATATCCCGACAAGTTGCTGCACGGACAGGCTTATCGCGTACTTCGAGGACAGCGCCACTGGCGGAATGATCCAAGCCGTGGGCGAGATCGAGGGAAACAGAACGCCGAGGTAACGCGCGAAGCCCACAGCAACCGCTGCGATGGTGCCCGTCTGAATTACCAGGAAAAGCGTCCAGCCGTACAGAAATCCCCATAGCGGAGAGTAGGCTTCGCGCAAATATACGTACTGTCCGCCAGCGTGAGGAAAAAGCGCAGCCAGTTCGCCGTAAGAAAGGGCCGCCGACACCGTGAGCAAGCCCGTAAGAATCCAGGTGAGCAGCAATCCCCCCGGAGAGCCCGTCTGGCGTGAGATCCCGGCCGCCACGATGAAAATGCCGGAGCCGATCATCGAGCCGACGACGATCATCGTGCCGTCGAAGAGCCCAATGGCGCGAACGAAACCGGCTTCTTGCTTGGCGACGACCGGCTCGTGAATCGCTTGCGTCGTGTCCGCCATTCGTTGATACCTCAGACCGCAGCGGCATGATTCGCCGCGTCCAGTGTTTCCAGAAAGCGCCGCGCCCGCTCGCCAGGCTTTCGCGCACGCAATACATCACGAATTACCGCGACGCTATCGGCGCCCGCTGCGATGACCGATGCAGCGCGCTCCAGCGTGACGCCGCCAATCGCAACGATGGGCCTGTCGGTCAGCGGCCGGACCTGGCGGAGCAACTCCAGTCCCACAACGGGATCGGGGTTTTCTTTGGAGGCAGTGGCGAAAATGGGGCCGACCGCAATGTAGTCCGCCGATGTCGCTGCGGCACGGCGAAATTGCTCCAAGTTATGCGTGGAGAAACCGACCCACATTTTGTCTCCCACGACCGCTCGCGCCTGCTCCGGCTCTAAATCCTCTTGCCCAACGTGTACACCCGCCGCGCCAGCCAGCGCCGCCACATCCGGCCGGTCATTCACAACTAAGAAAGATCCGTAGGAGTTACAGCCTGGGCAGAACAAGACGCATAACGCTATTTCCCGTTCGTTCCCAGCAACCGCTCAATGAAATGCGTATCGATCTTTCCGGCGGCGAAATCGGCATCGGCAAGGATACGCCGATGCAGCGGGATCGACGTCTTGATGCCCTCGATGACGAACATTTCCAGCGCGCGCTTCATACGCCCGACGGCTTCGGCGCGATCGCGGCCCTTGACGATCAGTTTCGCAATCATCGAATCGTAGTACGGCGGAATCACCGCATCGGCATAGGCCGCGGAATCCACGCGAACACCGGTGCCCCCCGGCGCCTGAAAGGTTGTGATGCGTCCCGCGGAAGGAACGAATGTATCGGGGTCCTCGGCATTGATGCGGCACTCAATAGCGTGCCCCGAGAACTGCATCTCTCCCACCGCTTCCTCCAGACGCTCCCCCGCGGCGATGCGAATCTGCGCCTTAATCAGGTCGACGCCGGTAACCAACTCCGTCACGGGATGCTCGACCTGAATGCGAGTATTCATCTCGATGAAATACAGCGAGCCATCCTGGTCCATCAAAAACTCAACCGTGCCCGCATTGGTGTAGCCGATTTTTTCCAGCGCCCGCACCACCTTCGCGCCCAGTTCTTTCCGCCGCTTGGCGTCCATCCCGGGAGACGGCGATTCCTCGATCAATTTCTGGTGGCGCCGCTGGATGCTGCACTCACGCTCGCCCAAATGGATAATCTTGCCGTGCTGATCGCCAAGCACCTGAAACTCGATGTGCCTCGGATGCTCTAGAAATCGTTCCGCATACACGTCCGGATTTCCAAACGCCTGCTGCGCCTCGCTGCGCGCCGTCTGATACGCGGAAAGCAATTCGCTCTGGTCGCGCACGACGCGCATGCCGCGGCCTCCGCCACCCGCCACAGCCTTCAGGATTAAGGGATAGCCGATTCGCGCAGCCTCCTTCCCAAGCTGTTCCTCCCCTTCGACGATGCCGTCGCTTCCGGGAATCGTGGGCAGCCCCGCGGCTTTCACTTCCCGCCGCGCACGGTCCTTCTCTCCCATCATTTCGATCACTTCGGCGGTCGGGCCAATGAAAGTGATCTCCGAAGCCTCGCATACCTTGGCAAAGTTGGCGTTCTCGGAAAGAAAGCCATAGCCGGGGTGAATGGCGTCCACATTCGTGATTTCCGCGGCACTGATTACCTGCGGAATATTCAGGTAACTCTCGCTGCTGCGAGGCGGGCCAATGCAAACAGCTTCATCGGCAAATCGCACGTGCAAGGAATTTCGGTCAGCCTCGGAATAGACTGCCACGGTGGAAATGCCAAGCTCTTTGCACGCGCAAATGACCCGCAGCGCGATTTCCCCGCGGTTGGCGACTAGAATTTTCTGGAACATGTCGATAGGCGCCGGTTATTTCTTGCGGCTCGGACGTATGCCGAAGAGCGGCTGGCCGTATTCCACGGGCTGTCCGTTTTCGACGAAGATGCGCAGCACTTCGCCGCTAATGTCGGATTCGATCTCGTTCATAAGTTTCATGGCTTCGACAATGCACAATGTTTGGCCCGTTTCGATGTACCCGCCAACTTTGACAAACGCCTCCGCGCCGGGGCTGGGCGACCCGTAATACGTGCCCACAATAGGCGACTTGACCAGGTGCAGATCCTCGGTAGAGCGCGCTTCGGGCCCCGGCCCAGGAGCCGCTGGTGCTGGTGCGGAGGCAGGCTGAGTTTGCGCTGCTCCGGCGATGATGATCTCTGGCGCACTCAATTGCCTGGACATACCCGCATTGGCGGAGGGCTTCTTCAAACGAATCTTCAGGTCACCCCGAGAATACTCAAACTCCTCGAGGTTGTGCTCGGTCATGAAATTCAGCAGGTGTTCAATATCCTGAATTTCCGTGCTGGCGAACTGCGAATTGGCGTTTGGCTTTGAGGGCTTTTTGGGTTTCATGCCTTTTCAAATCTCAATAAGGTCCCGCGTAACACGGGTGAGCACCTCGGTCCGGTCAGCATGCACGACCACGTCGTCTTCAATGCGAATTCCTCCGGCGCCTGGCACGTAAACCCCTGGTTCGATCGTAATCACGTTTCCTGGAACCAAAACGTGCTTCTGTCCACGCGCCACACGGGGATCCTCGTGCACTTCCA
>WNFI01309745.1_pt1 | contig 13512 bp, 12 predicted proteins | sample 5400471 | NCBI WGS metagenome assembly WNFI01 (sample SAMN13153348, study PRJNA577476) | soil metagenome | isolation source: 100 cm saprolite on Douglas fir-dominated hillslope | place: USA:California | collected 2013-09-17 | reverse complement strand
TACATAATCCGCAGGCCATACCGGCACTGATAGCCCTATTGGAAACTCCCCATCGTGCCTCCCTACCAACCTCGAACAGTCTCCATGATTCTTCCTTCCCATCGCCTGCAGTCGAGCAGACGTTACAGGTAGCTATTGTACACGCCCTGGGACAGTTCCCCGATGAACGGGTAGTTGCGCCTTTACTTGATATGCTCGCGAGTTCGAATCCGCTGATTTATGAGGGAGCGATTAATGCGTTGGGCTATCTTGAAGATGTGTCAATGGATGGTCTTATCGCGGCTCTGAATGGGGACTCCTTGAGAGAGGATGAGGGGCGCGAAGTCGAACGGCAAACGGTGATCACCTCTCGGATAGAGCGAGCTATTCTTGGGATGATCCATTTCCCCGGCCAACGGTTGCTCGAAGCATTGAGTCAGGGAAGTGATACGCAAGCGCAGCATATCATCAATATCTTTCTGGCAAAGGGGGCCGAGGCTGCGCAGATACTCGTAGGATATCTCTTCCATCCTAACATGCGTCTACAAAACTATATCCGGTTTATCCTGGGTGAGATGAATGGACAGGTAATCGTGCCAGCATTGCTCGAAGTGCTGAATCATCCTGAGCCGACGTGGCGTGTAGTAATTGCCGAATTGTTATTAAAACATCCTCGCGAAGCCATACCTCCATTAGTTGGCCTTCTGGATGATGATGAACGAGGCGCTGCTGCAGAGATCTTATTATTAGAGTTTGGCCCGGTTGCTCTGCCATACCTGGTACCAGGATTAGATGCTTTGAACAACCGGGCGCAGGAGCGTTCTCGACGCATCGTCGTTAAGTTAGTGCAACAGGTGCCGGAGTTAGTGCAAGAGGTCGTGCAGCTTTTCAATCTCTCGCCTCCACCTCCTCAGCGCGCGTATGAGACGCTGTTGGATTTACTGACGAATGAACTGGTTGATTCGAGTGTACCTGCTCTATTGGAGGGCCTGGAGGATGCACACCTGATAGATGCGGTATCTAAAGCCCTGGTACGCCTGGTGAAAAAAGACGATTCACGTAGTGAAATGGTTCAAAACGATCTTCTAGCAGCTCTGCGGATGGAGCAGAGGCGGCATGGAGCCGGGTATACATTGGTGGAGATCGGGGAGAAGGTTGTGCCTGCTGTGGGTAATCTAATAACTGATCCTGACACAATGGTGGCTCAGGCCGCGCAAAATATTCTGTGTGAAATAGGCATACCTGCTTTCTCCTTTATTTGGGCCGCACAAAGTGATACAAGTAATCTTGACCGGCGCACGGCGGCTCGAAGTATTTTTCGTAGAATGCACACCACCGTTGTTAAGGATGAGCTGGTTCGGCTGTTAATGAGCAACGAGTCAGACGACATTTCAATGGCCCTGGCTTTGCTCTTAGAGCGCATTAACGATGAGGCTCTACTAGCAAATGGCGAACATGAGATGATACCAGCACTGCTGGAGCACGTTCAAACCCATAGTGATGAGCAGACCAACGTGCGTATCATCGCCTTGTTGCTCTTGCTCGGTGGGGGTACAGTGGTCGATTACATAACACAGGCGCTCTATGATTTTCCGAATCACCAGCACCTGCTGGTCTATGCATTCCTGTTGTTGGGAGAGGAAGGGGAGGAAGTGCTTTTAGAGATACTACACGACCCTGAAGCAACGGCGACACTACGTGCTGAGGCTGCTGGTCTGCTGGGTTTGCTGGCACCAAATGTGGATATTCGCGAATATGCCAGGATGCTTGGTGAGTATGGCCTGTGGGCTGGACAATCCGTAGGCAAGACTGGTATGCTACACGCCGAGCGGTTAGCAATCTCATTGCACGCTTTGGGAGGGTTATTGGCTGGCGGTCACTGGAATGCTACCGAACTGCAGAACCTGCGCCTTCACAGCCAGGATCGTAGCGCTGAGCATGAACTATATAATGTTTTGCTTGGTTGGCGCTACAGTCCACAAATAACCATGCTCGAAAATGATTTACAAGCTGAGCAAGAACAGCATAAAAAGAATGTCTTGAAATTCACACAAGAAATCTTGCGTATGCGTACGGATATCGTTGATGTAGAACAGCAGTTGGAGCAATTGCACAATGAGCATGGTATGCGAGGAGAGGATTTGGAACTGGCCAATAAAAAAATCAAAGATCTCCAACATACTCTGAACCTCGCAACCCAGGAAAAGCAATCTATACAAGATACTTTATTGCAAACAACCCAAGAAAAAAAAGTGTTACAGGCTCAGGTTGACCGGTGGCGTCAATATGCCGAGCAACTGGAATCGGGGCTGGATAATCCCCAAAGCCCGAAGAAAAACTAAGCTAGAGTAACTCGAAATGTATCAAGGCGACGCCTGAAGCTCTCTATCGAGCCTTTACCGATCCCGCAGCCTTGGCTGTCTGGCTTGCACCTGGAGACATGACCGGCAAAGTCCATAGTTTCGACGACAGAGTTGGTGGAGGGTATCAGATGTCGCTGTATTATCCTTCATCCGAAAAAACCTTCCGCGGCAAGACGAGAGAAAGGGAAGATAGATATACTGCACGGTTTGTGGAACTGACGCCACCTCGAAGAATCGTCGAAGCGATCACCTTTGATTCGGTCGATCCGGCCTTCTCAGGAGAGATGATCATGGTAGTCACATTTGAGGCCGAAGATGGCGGAACAACCGTATCTATCTTATTCAAGGACATTCCGTCGGGTATTCGACCCGAGGACAATGAGGCTGGCACGCGGTCGACTCTCGAGAAGCTGGCTCGCTATGTCGAGTAGGGAGTCGGTCGATCCGATTGGGACCGAAAGCCGAAATTGAAAGTGACCTACTACCCAAAGCCGGTTTCTCTCAAGCCACCAAACGAACGAAGCGGCCCACTCCTTGTCTGAGCAGTTTGAGCAGCTCTTACAGCAGGCAAGCAATCGCTGGATGCTCGGGATGTTCTTACTCGCTAAAGCATATAGCTTGCAAAACTACAAGCTCTATATGAAATTTACACTCTTTCCCTCTGATGAGCAGAGACCACCTCTCAAGAGCTATGCCTTCATCATTCTATGCAGAGGTCTGCTCGGGTGTTGAAAAAAAGCAAGCGAGCACACTGAACCCACGTGATGCGCAACGAGCTTAGAAAATATCCTCCTGTGGAGAAGCCCTCTTCCCCTCAACGGTTGCCCATACTCCAGGCAGTGCCAATTGCTGAAACATTTCATCCATCTGCGCTGGTGAATAGGGCATCTCGTTCTCCAGCCACCATTTGAGCAGGTTGAGAAAGGCCCCAGCCAGGTATTGAGACAGGACCGGCAAAGGGACTGAGGGAACGTGTTTTGTGGCGAAGGTGGCTGCAAGCGTCTGCTCAAGAGTTTTGCCGAGCGTGGTCTGTGCCGCATCCCAGACCACTTCTCGTGCGTGGCCCCGGAGCATCGCTCGAAAGTGCTGGTGGTGTTGGAGCGCGTGTTGAAACAGTTCCAGGCTGGGAAGAATCCCCTGCCCGGCATCCCTCTGGGAGAACTGCTGACTCAACATCTCAAGCATTTGCTCCGCCAGAGAAGTCAGCACATCCTCCTTATCGAAATAGTGGCTATAAAACGTGGAACGCCCGATGTTGGCTCGATCCAGCAGGTCTTGTACGGTGATCACATCGTAGGATTTCTCGACCATCAGTTCCATCATCGCGGATAACACCAGCTGGCGCGTGCGTTGAGAACGACGATCCTGTTTGTCCTGTCTCATGGGAGGCTCCTCTCTTTTCGTACAATTTTGCCCAGGTGTCCAGTAGTGAACGTTTTTCTCCCTTTGGTTCTTGTCAGCAAGCGGCTCTTCTTTCACAATAGAGAATGAACAGGTTGTTCACTAGAGAATAGTGCATTTCTCTCACAGGCGCAAGATCTCTGTGGGAGTCGAACAATTGTCAACCATGAACAAAACAAAAGGAAAGACGATCCTATGACTGAGACACAGATGACCGATGTTCTGATTGTCGGAGCAGGGCCGGTGGGTCTAATGCTCGCCAGTGAGCTTGCCCGGCGCGGCATCGCCAGTCGCATTCTTGATCAGGAGCCAACGTATCACAACGGTTCGCGGGCCAGGGGCCTGCTCCCACCCACCCAGGAAATCCTGGAGAATGTGGGCGTTCTCGAACGCCTTTCTGCCCACGTTGAACCCTGGAGACCCAATCGCCTCTACGACCGCAATAATCAACTCCTGCGTGAGGTCGATGTTGCAGCCAACATGGCCGCAACATCGACCTCTGGTGTGCCCCACCTTCCCATGAAGGTTAGCCAGCAGCATACCGAGGCTGTGCTCCGTGAGTACCTGGAAGCCTGCGGTGTGCATGTGGAACTGAACTGCCAGCTTGTCGACTTCAGCCAGAACGAGGAAAGGGTGATCGCTTCCGTGCTGCGTGCCGGCCAGCGTGAAGAGATCCAGGCTTGCTACCTCGTGGGCTGCGATGGGGGACATAGCACGGTTCGCACGTGTGCCGGGATTGCGTTTGCTGGCAAAACAGGGGAGGAGGAGTATGGGATCGTTGGCAACATCAGCATCAGTGGGGTAGACCCGATGTTTGGGATCTGGGTGGACCCAGACAGGCCCAGCGGGTTTCTGTTGATGCTGGACCAGATCCACGACGACAATTGGTTTTTCACTGGGATCTTATTGCCGGATGAGTACCGCACCTTCACCCCAACGCTTGAGGGCCTGCAACGCTTCTTTGATGAACAGGTGAGGATGCCTGGTGTTCGCTTACGTCACCTGCTCTGGATGTCTACGTATCGCCCGCAGAACATGTTTGTGGCGGAGCGATATCGCAGCGGTCGGGTGCTACTCGCAGGTGATGCCGCCCATAGCGGGTTGCTTCATGGCATGGAGACGGGGATCCATGATGCATACAACCTGGGCTGGAAACTGGCCCTCGTCCTCGAAGGTGCAGCGGAGACCCTGCTGGATACCTATCATGACGAGCGCCTTCCCATCGCCCAACAGGAATTTGCCTCTGGGGGCTTCTCTGCGGGAGCGCGAGCCATTATCACCGGATTCTCGGACCAGCAGAAAGAGCCAGTGGCACGAAATGACGCAAGCACCCCTCATCTCTTTGGTGACACCTACCGGAGCAGCGGGCTTTCCCACAACCTCGACAACACGACGACCATTCGTGCTGGCGATTTCGCACCCAGCGCGCCCCGTGTCCAGGCCAGAAGTGGCGAAACGCTTCGGCTCTTCGACCTCTTCCGGGGCACGCACTTTACCCTGCTCACCTTCAGCGACCAGCCCGTGTCAGGGCTCCCCGATATGCCTGGCATGCTGCGCACATACACCATCACCCGCCCAGGTACTGCCACCGCGACCGAGGACACCATCCTGATCGATCGCGATGAAGATGCCTACCGCGCTTACGGCATCACGAAAGACGCGCTGGTGCTTGTGCGCCCTGATGGATATGTTGGTCTGACCGCAGGAAGCCTCGAACCTCAGCCGATCCTCGATTACCTCCATGATGTCACTGGAGGCGCACGAGCAAGAACACCAGCAGAGCGAGGAAGTGCACAGACTGAAGAAGCCTCCCAGGTCGAAGAAACCGCTGGAGAGAGCCAATTTGCGCTCTTCCGTAAATTTCACAACTTCTAGGTGAATGTCTTCAGAGAAGCGTGCCAGTTATCGCGCACGCTTCTCTGAGCAATGGTACCTCTTCAAGAGGTGCTCTGCTGTCGAAGAACAGGTCTCTTTGAAAGGGGTAAGAGCCATGAGCAACTGGGAATACATGTTTGACTTGAGTATGCTGTTCCTCTTCTGGGCAGGAGTGTTCAGCATCATCGTTGCCATCATCCTGCGTGTCAGGCGAAATCAGCGTCGGCACCGCAGTGAATCAGACGGAGTATCCGCCCCAAAGACGCGAGGGGCGGCGGATTGAGCGCCCTACCAGATCGACAGAACATATGATGGAAGAAAAGATTCCTCATGAAGAAAAGGTGTAAGAACAATGGATCATTCCTGGATCATGATGCTCGTCCTGGGTATGGGAGGATTCGCAAGCATCATCATGACTACCCGCCTCTCCATACGATCGTTTTTCGCTGATCGGCGCAAGCGTCACCGTGAACCGGCCAGATCTTCTGCCCCCAGAACGCGCGGGGCCATCATCCGCTGGCCCAGGATCTATACCCTGATCCTGAGGGTTGCTTTTCGAGGCAAGGAGCAAGAGCTTCGGCAGATAATCGCCGACCTGGCCCAAATGCGGTCAGGAGAGACGGTGCTGGATGTTGGGTGCGGCACCGGAACGCTGGCGCTGGAGGCCCGTGAGCGTGTTGGCATCACAGGCCGCGTGTATGGCATTGACCCATCCAGACAAATGATCGCCTATGCCCGGCGCAAAGCGGCTGGGCGCAGTCTCTCCGTCGACTTCCAGCTCGGAGTGGTCGAGCACCTCGCCTTCCCTGATCGGTCCTTCGATGTCGTGTTGTGTACCTGGATGATCCACCATCTGCCCACCGACGACAAGCGTCAAGGACTCGCTGAAATGGCTCGCGTGCTCAAACCAGGGGGGCGCCTGCTGCTGGTCGATTCTCACCTGGACAATCTTCCGCTGAACAAAGAGGAGTTCTCCCAAATGGAAGCCGGGAACATACCGTTCGGCAAGGACTTCGGCTTTGCGCTGGAGCGAAAGAATCCAGCACGAATGGCCGCAAAGGAGTAACATCACTGGTGCCAAGCTCCCATGAACATCCTGCCAACATGGCACAGGCTCTGGCCTGGTTTCTTTCCTCGATGCAGTCTTCCCTGGAAGCTTTTTTGCATCGATACTCATCAGTGGTTGGTGCTTTCCTCTGCTTTTTCCCCGCATCGCGTCAATGGTGGCCTCTTGCTCTCTTATTTACTTGAGCTTATCTCGTTGCGCATCCCGTGGGCTGAATGTGTCCAAGAGCCGCCATGAAGCAAGTGGAGTGACAAGTGACATGCCAACTGATGGAGGGTGACTTCTCCCGAGCCTCCTTCTATACTTTAGGCAGGGCACGTGAAGCACGCATGCAGAACGTAGGTGAGGAACTTTCTCATCGCGAGGCCCACGTTCACGCACGCTGGCATACCAGGTGAAAGTGTTCATTCTGCGTCATATCTTGGCTTGCTCTTCGTCTTCCTGAGGTGATCAGTTTCCAGCGGAGAAGATGACAGGAGACGACATGCAGGCAGCCAAGAAAACACGACACCGCATTATTCCACAGAAAGGGGAAAATGTATGAAACAGGCTCAGACACGAACCTCGTATCCTGGCAATGGATGGTTCTTCTGACGAAGCCAAGCCAAGAGAGGCTCATGGAGAGCGCGAGGACGAGAGCAGCGACAGGCAGAGAGAGTTCGCCCGACATGCCGGGGGCATGTCAGAAAGGAGGTCACATGAACATTGCTGAAAGTATTCTGATCATTACGGGAGCATCAAGCCGCATTGGCGCGGCAACAGCACGAGAACTGGCGCGACGAGGAGCAACGGTGGTCCTGGCTGCTCGCCGCGCCGAAGAACTGAACCGGATGGCCAACGAACTCACGCGCCTGGGCCAGAAGGCGCTCGCGGTTCCCACCGATGTGGGAAGTCGCCAGAGCATCGATCACCTTGTGGCCCAAACCGTCGAAACATACGGTCGTGTTGACGGGGTGGTCAATGTCGCAGGGATCGGGGGAGCAGGCCTCATTGCGCAGGCCAGCGATGACGTGCTCGAACAGATGGTGATGATCAATCTGCTCGCTCCAGCCCGTCTCATCCAGGCCGCCCTGCCTTTTATGAAACACGATGGGAGCGCTGCTATTGTGAACATTGGCTCCATTGCCGGAGAGATGGGGACCAATGGCATGTATTCCGCGACAAAGTTTGGGCTGCGAGGACTCAGCGACTCCTTACGACGCGAACTCTGGACCAAGCACATTGCCGTCTCGCTGATCGAACCCGGCTACATCCGCACCGCGCTCACTGCACAGATGAAAGGCTCATTGCCCGGACCAGAACTCGTCGCTCAGGCCGTGGCCAGGGTCTTAGCACGTCCGCAGCGTTCGTTGGTCGTCCCTGCCTCCTGGCGTCTCATGCTGCTTGGTGTCCGTCTCTTTCCGGCCATCGCGGACAGACTGCTCGGCAGTGCGCAGGGACAGGCACGCATCCATACCTAGGGATGAAAGGAAGAGACTATGCCCACACCCAGTGACCATCGTAGCATGCACCTCGACCCCCACATCCTGGACTTCCTCCAGGCGCTGGAAGCCCAGGGTGGGCCTCCTCTCTGGACGCTCTCGGCGGCTTCCGCACGCGACGTCCTGCACAGCCTCCAGAGGTCGGTCACCGTCCCAACGCTGCCAGCCGACATTTCGGACTGCACTCTTCTTGGTGGCCCGACCGGTCAGATTGGGCTGCGCATCGTTCGACCGCAAGGGGCCAGTGGTGCTCTTCCAGGGGTCATGTACTTCCACGGAGGTGGGTGGATGCTCGGTGATACAGAGACGCACGATCGCCTCGTGCGTGAGATCGCCACTGGTGCGCAAGCAACCGTGGTGTTCGTGGAGTATGCACGCTCGCCGCAGGCGAAGTATCCGGTCGCCATTGAGCAAGCATATACCGCTACCACGTGGGTCGCCGAACATGGCGCTGCGATTGGGGTGGATCCGTCGCGCCTGGCGGTTGCTGGCGAGGGTGTGGGGGGCAATCTGGCCACCGTTACCACCTTGCTTGCCAAGGAACGGGGTGGCCCACCGATCGCGTTCCAGGTCCTCTTGTACCCAGTGACCGATGCGAACTTCGAGACGCCGTCGTATCGAGCGTTTGGAGCCGAGGGGTACTGGCTCACCGTCTCGCCGCTGCGGGCCTCGCTTGAACAACTCAGAGGACTGCCTCCAGCCCTCATCTTGACCAACGAGCATGATGTCGTGCGTGACGAGGGCGAAGCCTATGCCCACAAGCTGATGGCGGCAGGCGTTGCGGTGAGAGCCAGCCGCTATCTGGGATCGATCCATGACCTCACGCTGCTCAACCCGATTGCGGGGACTCCTCCTGCACGCGCGGCTCTTGCCCAGGTCAACGACACCCTGCGCACGGCCTTTGCGCACAAAGCTCTGTCAGAAAGAAATCCATGAGGCCGTAATCTCAGTAAGAGGATCACGGCCCATTGAGTAGTACCCCTATCCTTCGTCAGGATAGGAGAAAGGTGAGAAACATGAATGAGCCAACGAAATCTGGAACGCCGCCCTCAGTTGAGGGCATTGTGACCAGACCCAGTCCGTTTTCTGTCGAGGAGACGTTGGAACGCCTGAAGGCAGTCATCGGTAGCCACAACCTGACCCTCTTTGCCCAGATTGACCATAGTGATTTAGCGAGACGAGTCGGCCTCACGATGCAGGAGGCCCACGTGCTGATCTTTGGCAATCCGAAAGGGGGCACGCCCCTCATGATCGCGTCCCCGCTCCTCGCACTCGATCTGCCCCTCAAAGTCCTCGTCTGGCAAAGTGCGGATGGCCAGGTCTGGGTGAGTACGAACAGCGTCGCTTACCTGAGAGATCGCTACGCCCTCCCACAGGAACTGGTCGGCAATCTTGCCGTAGTTGATGCGGTGATCGAGCAGGCGCTCACACCGTAAAAGTCCTGGGATGGACGAAAGGCGCGAAAGGTGGGATCAATGGCGGGACCCCTATTCTGACAGATCTGGAGGCACGCTATAGACTTCAAGCAAGCGGCTGATGTGGTTGGCACGGGTTTCCAGGTTGTAGGCATTGCCGTGCTCGTTATCGGCGCTATCCTCGCATTTGTTATGTACCTGAAAGCCATCCCCCGTCGAAGAGATACGCCTACGGCCTATAGCGACCTCCGCCGAGATCTGGGAAAGACCATCCTGGTTGGGTTGGAACTGCTGGTAGCTGCCGACATCATTAGCAGCGTGGCTATCAATCCCACCTTCGCGACCATTGGCGTGCTCGGGCTGATCGTGCTCATCCGCACCTTCCTTAGCTGGTCGCTTGAGGTGGAGGTGAATGGGAGATGGCCCTGGCAAAGCTCGCGCTCTCCAAACGAAGATTCAAGTTGTGGCTGAGGTGAAAGTCTCCTGATCCCTGTGCCTTCAGCGGTCGTTCAGGCAGTTGGTCGAGCAGCGGGTGTAATAGCTTTTCCACCTGAATATACCTCAGGTAGACACGCCGAAAATATGCCAGCACGGGAGCCAGCCGCCGCTCCCAGGTCCGTGGTACATACTCCTTGGCGTGAGCCTGGGAAAGTCCATGCTGGATCAGGTGCGCAAGCCGTCCCTGCACTATCTTGCCGCTCGCCTGCGAGCCGCGTCGTCACGTACTCCAGCACCACCGGTTGCAGGGTGAAGCTGAGCAGCCCCTGCAGCCACGGCTCATCCAGCAGCCCTTTCTGATGCGCCGCACGCCAGAGCGCACGGATCTCCTCTTCCTCATGCCCGGCTGCAAAGGCCTGCTGGTGCACACCCAGGGCAATAACGTATTTGAGGTGCTCGGCTTTGGGATAGCTGCTTCCGCTCTCCCATTCCCCCAGGGCTTGCCGGGAGATCCCCAGCAGCCCGGCCAGTCCCGCTTGCGTCAGCCCGATGCCTATTCGCAGCCTCAGCATGCGCAGACCGAAGGCATAATCTCGCTCACCATACGAAGATTTCTTCACGGGCCGTCTCCTTTCCGCATGAACCAGTCAAGCACGGTCTGCTCAGCGATGACAAGTGACCCGTCAGCTGACCGACAGGACCGTTCCCGGCCAATACCACGCTCCTCGTGTCTGTCGGATGTCTCCCTCCTTGGGGTCACCCCCTGGTCAGGGTCGTCTGCACGAGCTGGCAGGCGACCCACTCCACGCTCTCTTCTCCTCTTCTATCATAGCAGATTTTCGAGCGGGCCACGAATGTACATGTATCGAGAACGGCAAACCCACGTCTAAAGCGGATTGGCAAGAGCCTGTGACTGTCATTCCAACCTTTCGCGCCAATTTCCCACCGCCTCCGTCCAAAATCTGCTTACCCTTCAGTCAAATTACCAATGTGATAGGATGAAGAGCGAGGACATTGCTTCCTTAGACACACGGGATGAGCCTTACCAACGCCGGGTGTTGCTCTGTGATGCAAGCCACCCAATCGTCCCTCATCCGCCTCCCTCGCTCTCGCGGATGAGCCATCTACCGTGTGCCTTGACCCGGAAAGGAGGATCCATCATGCAAGAGGCATTGCTGTCGCCACTTGCCACCTGGCATAACTTTTACAGCATCATCGGCTCCGCTGCGGCGACACTGACGGGCTTGCTGTTCGTAGTCATCACCTTGATCGCGGGGGTGCGAGTACGCGTGTCGGCGCCGAGTAGTGGGATTGCGACATTCAACACGCCCAACGTCGTGCATTTTTGCCTCGCGCTGCTGGTCGCCGCGATACTCAGCGCACCCTGGCAGGCGCTCTGGCAGGCAGGTGTGTTGCTTGGCCTCTGCGGTCTCGGGGGGGTAACCTACGTCGTCATCGTGCTCCGGCGTGTGCGCCGTCAGACGGATTATGAACCGGTGCTGGAAGACTGGCTCTGGCATACGGTCTTGCCGCTCGTCTCCTATACCGGGCTCGTCGTCGCGGCGCTTCTGCTTCAAGGCTATCCAGCACCGGCATTGTTCGTCATCGCCGCGGCAACGGTGCTGCTGCTGTTCATCGGCATCCACAACGCCTGGGATAACGTGACCTACATCGCCATCGAACTCTCCCGGCCGGAGAACAAGCGTCAGGACCAGTGAGAGCGTCTTCGTGTCTGCTGTGCATCCAGCTCTTGTGCCCTGAAGAGGAGAAGAAACATGACCCAAATCGCTGTCGTCGGAGCGGGAATTGCGGGACTCAACGCAGCTCTCACCTTGCAGGACGCCGGTCTCCGGGATTCACGAAAGTCGTGGACGCATTGGTCATGGGAGCGCTCCTCTTTCATTTCACTTGCGGAACCTTCCACGATCAGACCCGTTCTACAAAGTGGGCGTCTGACTGTGGAAGGATTCACGTCACATGTTGCCTATTAACTGCGAAGTTCGCTCATAAATTCCTGCACATCCTTTGCGTACAGCTCTGGCTCCTCCCAGGCCATGAAGTGCCCACCACGAGGAAACTCAGTAAAGTGCACCAGGTTGACCTGGCGGGCGGCCCATTCCCGAGGCAGGGGAGGATCGTACGGACAGTGTGCAACGGCTGCCGGAACAGATGAACTCTTCCCGATATTTCCCCCACTGGCGACGTGAGCATTGGCATAGTATGCGCCAACGGCTGAACGAATAGTTCCTGTCACCCAGTAGATCATGACATTGGTCAACAGCTCATCTGCGCTAAAACGGGTTTTAAACTCCTCTTTCCCCTTCTTTCCACTGCTGCCGTAGCTGATTAGCCAGGCGGCTAACCCGACAGGCGAGTCGTTGAGGCCATAGGCCAGCGTTTGCGGCTTGGTCGCCATAATCATATTCACCCCGATCCCTTCTTCCATAAACCACTTTTGGACCCATTGAGCCATCTCTATTTCGGCGGGAGAAAGGGTTGAGAAGTCCGTATTCTGATCAGGGTAGCCAACGTCAGTCAGATGGATACCAATGAGCAGCTCTGGATACTTTCGTGCCAGGGACTGAGTGATGATGGCTCCATGGTCACCGCCAGCAGAGACAAATTTCTCATACCCAAGCACCTCTTTCATCAGTTTAGCGAACAAATCTGCATTGGTATCATCATCCAACGTGACGCGATCGGAAAATCCCGTGCCGGGGATGGACGGCACAATCACGTCAAAGGAGGTGTTGGGGTCGCCGCCAAATTTGGCGGGATCGGTGAGCCGCTCAATGACCTTGTGGTAGCGATAGAAGGAGTCTGGAAAGCCGTGGAGCAGCAGCAGCGGTGTCGGGTTTAGCCCTTTGCCGCGTTCGTGGATGAAATGGATGCCCACACCATCCACCTCCGCTTTGAAGTGCGCGAAGGCATTAAGCGCCGCCTCGTGTGTACGCCAGTCATACGTCTGCTTCCAGTAGTTCGCCAGTTCCTTCATATAGCCCAGAGGTATTCCGTAGTCCCAGCCTGCTCCCTCGATCTCATCGGGCCAGCGGGTGCGGGCTAAGCGTTCGCGCAGGTCGTCAAGCGTGGCTTGGGGAATGGCGATGGTGAATGGTTGAATGCTCATGTGTTCATTACTCCTTTTGTTTGTACATGTCTCTGTATTTGCTTACAAATCAAGTATACCGCTGAACGAGGACACAATTGATCCTCGTTTGGATGATTCTGACAAAAATTGCCGCGTATCGATGTTCACACGGGTCTGTCCACACCAGTTCCGTTTCTGTTGCTCAACCGTGAGTCGGCTCATGAATGATGACAAACACCATTTTTAGTCAGGCAGAAGAGCTTGTCGAATGGCTTCCCAGGCTCTTAAGATATACTCTTAGAAAGGAAATCAAACAATGGAAACATACGATGCTATTCTTATTGGTAGCGGTCACAATGCGCTCATTGCTGCTGCCTATCTGACCCGATCAGGGCGCAGTGTCCTG
>WNFI01076988.1_pt1 | contig 13512 bp, 15 predicted proteins | sample 5400471 | NCBI WGS metagenome assembly WNFI01 (sample SAMN13153348, study PRJNA577476) | soil metagenome | isolation source: 100 cm saprolite on Douglas fir-dominated hillslope | place: USA:California | collected 2013-09-17 | reverse complement strand
CTCGTTATTGTAGGCCATGTGATAGAAGTCGGCTAGCAACCTGGCCCCGGGACGGTCAATATGTGCAACAAATTCGCCTGCTTCAGTGACGGTGTTCAGAGTATTGGTCTCCTCGTAACGCAGGGGCTCAAGGACGATCTGTACGCCGTGGTTCTGAGCCCATTCACTCCATTGAGAAAAATGGGCTCCGATTTGTTGCACAGCGTCGGTGTGACTGTAGTCTGGAGGGCAGACCCTCGCCCAACCGCTTCCGAAGACGATGATACGGATACCAACCTGCTCAGCGCGTTGTAGAGCTGTCTTCATGTATCGTTCCAGGCGCTTTGTATCTACCGATTGAGTTGGAGTCGCTACCAATCGCATATCGGCAAGAAGCAGGCTGTTGCCGGCTTCGATGGGAACGGCTAGCTTACACGCTTCTAGCCAGGCTTCCTCGAAGTCCTGCTGTGGTCGCTCAGGAAGTAAGAAACGCTGTACGTTTTCTTCAAGGTAGTCGAAAGGATACGTTTCTAATGTGGCTACCTCATGGTAGGGAGCGCAGATGCCAAATCTCAAATAGTACCTCCTCTAGAACTATATTCTCCTTGCTGTATTTTCATTTGTAAGTTACTCTGCACGATTGCATCGCCAATCGCATTCGCCAGACGATGAGCCTGTATGACGCTCCTGCCTCTCTGCTTCATCGTACTTTTGGGCAAAACAGCTCCCCGCGACAGTCCAAGAGGCGCATATGTTGTTCCTCAACTAGAGAGAAGTGTAGCCGACTGAACGAACTAATACAGGCGAAAAGTTCCTCTATTCAGGGGAACAGTCCTCTCTTTTAAAGGGGCAGTTCGCTTTTTTTAGGGAACCATGCTCGCGAAAGAAACTGCTGCTTCGCCTGGATGTTCATCATACACAAGTGTCCTTCTTACCAAAATCGCGCAAGGATGCCCCGGGGTGTATGAAATAGAAGCCATAGAAATTGTCAAGCCCCTGCGGCCAGCAGGCGGGGCTGTGGCATTTTCGGGAAGAAAGACAATTCGAACAGGGCATCCGCAAGGGGATACCCTGTTCGAATTGTGATACGGAAAAGATGCCGTGAGCGGGCAGCCCTATGACGACACGCCCTGCCTCGCCACCGCCATTCCTGCACGCCGACCGGTGAAGTAGGCTGCTGCCAGGCCACCTGCATACGTCCAGTTCGACAACCCGCCAGCGTCCACGCCCCCCACCCACAGGCCAGAAACAGGGACGTTGTCGTGGTCTAAGACGCGTCCCTCAAGGTCGCTGCGCAGCCCTCCGTAGGTGAACGTGATCGACGGCACCACCTCAAGGGCATAGAACGGCGGCTCGGTCAGCGGCTCGGGCGTAACAGGCAGCGGCGCGTCCAGGCTGACGGACTCGCCCCGAGCCGCCGCTGCATACGCCTGTATGGCGACCAGGAGTTGGACAGCGTCCACGCCCCAGCCCGCGACCTGACTTGCCAGTTCCTCCACGGTGTCCGCGCTCGTGAAGTGCGCACCTGCTGCTACTGCTTCAGCAAAGCGGTCGATGCCCCCGGCGTTCGGGAACGGCTCGGCCACCACGTGCGTCGTCCGGACACGCTGGTCGCACAGCAACACTCCGCGGGCTTCCGGCTGTGGGAGCAGGGCCTGGTTGGACACTTCGTCGCCCTGCGACTCGTCGCAGAAGCGACGCCCCCGCAGGTTCACCAGGAGGCAATGGTTGGAATGGTACTGGGCCAGCGGCATGAACTGGTACTCGGCAAAGTGAGGGACTGGGCTGGGCATGAGATGGCCATAGAAGGTGCTCATGGACCGGCTCGTGGCCCCGCCAACCGCCCCACTCAGTCGCAAGCCGTCGCCCACACTGCCCCGATTGGAACGGATCACCAGGTGATCGGCGTTGGGCCCCAGGTGGGTGGTGAGCAGATCGGGATCACCCTGGAAGCCCCCGGTGGCAAGGATCGTCGCCTTTGCCGAGACGGTGGCGGTCTGCCCGTCCTGGCCACGTACCTCCGCGCCGACCACCGCGCCCTTGTCGTCGAGAAGCAGGCGTCGCGCAGCCGTCTCACAGATGACCCGTCCACCAGCCTTCTCAACAACGGCCACCTCGTGGCTCAACAGCGCACGCACATCAATCGAGTAGCCGATTCCAATCGTCATGACTCCCTGGACCTGCTTGCCGACCGCAATGCCCATGCCTCGTATCTGCTCGACGGCCGACGGGTACGCCTCCACGAACGCCCGGCCGAGGGCAGGGTCGCCCAGTGGCACCCGCGCTCGCAGCGACTCAAAGTCGGGAGGGCCCCAGAACATCCCGACTGAAATCGCGGCCGAGCCACCGGGATGCGTGGCCTTCTCCACGACCACGACCTGCGCACCAGCTTCGGATGCGGCTGCTGCGGCAGCCAGTCCCCCCATGCCGCCACCGATGACCAGGACGTCCGCCCGTTTGGGGAGCCCGAATTCCTCGATTGTCATTGGGAAACCTCCTTCGGAGTAGTCGGCTCGTCGCGCGGGCTACTGTGTGAGCTTGACAGCATGGAGAGCACGCGGGAGACGGACTGGCGAGCGCGCCGGGCGATGTCCACTGGAGGCAAGGTCTCCCACAGCGACAGCACGGGAGCCTCTACGCTGATCGGAATTCCAGCTGGCATAGCGGCGAGCATCTCCACCAGCGGCAGCTCGCCATCGCCTGGTAGCAGGCGCATGGCGCGGCTCTCGAGTTGGGCATCGGGGATATCGGTTCCCTGGCCACGAGGCAGCCAGCGGGGACGTGGCAGTCCGGTGGGCTGTACCAACGGTGCATCGCACAGCTGGAGGATGGGGAGCAGCGCGGGGTCGACCGAGCGCAGATAGGTGAGATCGCCGCCGCAACGTTGAAAGTGGATGGAGTCGAAGAGCACTCCGCCTCCGCCGGAGCGTTGGGCGATCCGGACAGCGAGTTCGAGGCTGCGTACCGGCCGATAGGCCATCGGCTCGATCAGCGGGCGCAAGCCATAGGGGAGTGCATCGGCGGTCAACAGGGCGAAGTTGTCGGAAATCCGATCAAGGTCCTCATCGTCACCCATGATGTTGATGAAGCGGGCCCCCAACCGACCTCCGACCTCCAGCACCGCCTCGTAGTCCTGCCGTTTGATCTCAGGGCCGAGGCGGATGACCTCCACGTCGAGCACCTGGACGCCAGTGTCCTGCAGTCGGCGCAGGGTCTCCTCCAGCATCGGCGAGCCGACAGTGATAGGCCAGGGCTCCTCACCCGGTCCGGCGGTGGCCACTCGGATACCAATCGCATCGAAGCCCGTTTCGCTGGCGATGGTGACCAGCTCAGGAGGTGACACCTGGAGCAGCGTGAGGTGATCGATACCTACAGTCCTACTCATAGGATCACCACCATCCCTGTCGTGTGGTCCACTAGCATGTGTTGGCATTGTCTGCTTCTCCTGTACCATTTTTATGAGTTACTCAACTATACAATGGCCTCTGAGGTATAATGGGACCCGCAGCTTCTCTAGAGAAGTATAGCTCATTACACGATTAAAGAAGGGCGAGAAGTTCTCTTGTTTAAAGGGACAGTTCACCGTTTTTAGGGAACTGTGCTCACGAAAGAAACGGCTAGTTGGCTTGGCTGGTCCTCATCCCCCCTGTCCTTCCCACTGCCCTCCAAACATTGTCTTTTGCGGCTTCTCATACTATACTGGATAGCGCTAGAAAACGTTATTCATGCCCTGCGTGCTCAAAAAGCTGGTAAGACAATAGCCCTACAAGATAGACAGGAGAGGAGACAAAAAGTACATGAAAATCTTAGTGGTACATGGGCCAAACCTGAATCTGTTAGGTAGAAGAGATCCAACAAAATACGGGACCTTAACGATGGCCGAGATTAATAAACAGCTGCAAAGTATCGCTGTTGAATTAAATTGTGAAGTGGAATTTTTTCAATCCAATCATGAAGGTGCAATCCTAGATTTTTTACAGCAAGAATCTTCGCGCGCAGCTGACGGTGTCATGATTAATCCTGGGGCACTTATGCACTATGGCTATAGTCTCAGGCAGGCACTCGTTGACTTGGGAAAACCTACCATTGAAGTCCATATGTCTGCTATCCACAAAACCGAAATCAAGACAGGAGTCAATGTCCTTGAAGACATACGTATTGATCAGATAGTGGGGATGAAAGAGCACAGCTATTATGAAGGATTAAAAAAAATAATCCAGTATGTGCGGCCACCCGTTGCATAACGGCACAGCCCAACAAGACGATGTCCAGCACGAAGAAGGCCAACGTCTTCTTTTGATACCCATGAATTTCTGGCAACAGCAGGGCTGGCAGCAGATAGCGAATACCGTGCCCGTTGGTCCTTCACCGTTTGCAACGCCTGATAGAGGCCCTCTAAATCAAAGAGTAGGTCCTGATTGGGAAGACGAAGGCTTTCCCAGATTGTTGTCTCTTTCATGAAACCCCCTTTTGTGAGTTGAAATGTGTTTGCTTATTCTTTCATACTCACGAAAGGGTCTTTTTTATTCCCGAGTTTGCAACAGCCCTGTGGCCAGCAGGGTATATGAAGTAGTTGTTGGCAAGTGAGCGAAAAAGGAGTATCCTGAACTGCAAACCAAGTATGGTGAAAAAAGGAGGCCGCTCACGACGAGCAGGGCTAGGAGCGGCGGGTATGCGTGGTGTATCTGGTGTGGGAGAATTGGTGGAAGTTATATGAGTTTCCAGAGGCCCAGCAGCCTCAGCAGTAACAACAATGTGGCGCAGGTCCACCGAGATCCGCGCCAGTGGTATCTGCTGCTAGTATGGAGGTCTGTCCTATGAGCATCGATACGATTACCCACACGATTAGCCTGATCCTGGCTCCCGTGGTGATGATTTCGAGTTGCGCGATATTTTTGAACGGCCTCTTCGGGCATTACCAGTCCATCGCTGCCCGTCTACGTGCCATGCATCGTGAGCGTCTTGAACTCCTACAGACAGTAGGCACGAGCACAACCGCAGAGGTTTCAGTCGATATCATCGTCCAACGGATTCTTGAGATCGACACACAACTCCCCAATATGCTGCGACGGCATAAGTTGATCCGTGATGCTGTGGTGGCTATTGGCGTGGCCATTTCGATCTTTATCACCAGTATGTTTATTATCGCGCTGGCGACAGCGGCCAACTCTCCACTCGCAGCAGTCATAGCGCTCCTTACTTTCCTCATCGCAACGGGTGCACTGCTCGTTGGGGTCATCACCACCACCGTTGAACTCTATCGATCGCATCGCGAAGTGTCGTATGAAATTCAACACGGGATGAGCTTGAAGAAAGAGAACCTGATACAGTAGGTCGGAGCTTTTCGAGTTTCCAGCGTCAATGCTGCCCCAGCAGTAGCAACGACTAGGCGCGGGTCCGCGAGATCCGCACCAGTGGCACCCGAATAACTGAATACACCTTACTTCACCCTGAGTGCGTGGCGATCTGCTCATCACTCATAACGAGCGAGCACACCGATCACCACAAGACAGAGGAATGTCACGACGAGTAGGAAAGTCCCAGGAATCCTGATTGCCAGGGCCACACTGTCACAGCGGGTGGCCCTGGTTCGTTCTACCGCAAGATCACCCGCGCAGAGCAATCAGCATGATATTCGGATTCAAATTCTTTCTTGAGCACGGTTCCCCAAAATAGGGGAACTGCCCCCCTAAAAGAGAGGACTGTTCTCCTAAAAAGAGGAACTTTTCGCCTGTATTTGAGCTTGCAGTCAGCTACACTTCTCTCTAGTAGCATCCGTGGGACTCCTCTCAAAGTATTTTCTTAACCAGGCTCGTCAAGAGAGGAAAATGGGTTCTGATCTGAAAGGAACAATGAAGCATGGAAACAAATCCACGTGACCCAACGGCTCTTGAAGAAGCGAGATTTACCAATAGAATAAGTCCCGCTGCCGAGAGAGCAGGACAGCAAGCTCGCACACGCGTCCGCTATGGTATCCTTGCACTTCTCTTCGTTGGCGTCGTCATTAACTATCTCGACCGTGCAAATCTGGCACTCGCCCTCCCGGTTATGGGTGTAGACTTGCACCTGAGCACTGTTGAAAGAGGGCTGGTCTTGTCGGCCTTTGGCTGGTCTTATGTCCTCATGCAGATTCCAGGCGGCATTATAATCGACCGCTTCGGACCGCGCCTGACCTTTTTTGTGTCGCTTGCTACGTGGTCCATCGTTACTATGCTGCAAGCACTGGCTCGTAGCGCCGCTGTCTTGATCGGGCTGCGCGTGGCACTCGGCATCACTGAGGCCCCTGCCTTTCCCATGAACAGCCGGGTGGTGGCAACCTGGTTTCCCTCACGCGAGCGAGGGTTCGCGATTGGGGTCTACACCGCAGGGGAGTTTGGCGGGCTAGCTATATTTGCGCCCGTCCTGGCCATCATACTCTCAAACTGGGGCTGGCCTGCCATGTTTGCCATTTGCGGCGGTATAGGGGTTCTCTACGCCGTGGTCTGGTTCTTCGCGTACCGGGATCCCAAACAGAGCCGCAGGGTCTCGAGCTCCTCAGCCACCGTCAGCTCTGGGGCATCTACATCGGGCAGTTTGCGGTAGGGGTCACGCTCTGGTTCTTCCTGACCTGGTTTCCCTCCTACCTGGTCCAAGCTCGACATCTGTCCATCCTCCACGCGGGGTTCTATGCGAGCATTCCCTATATCTCGGCTATGCTCGGGGTCCTGTTCGGAGGCGTGTTCTCGGATGGGCTCATTCGCCGGGGTGTCTCTGTGGGTGTGGCTCGCAAGACCCCCGTCATTTTGGGTCTCTTAGGAGCAAGCACCATCATGCTGGCTAATTTTGCGGCCGATATCAACCTGGTGATTGCGATTATGGCCGTCGCGTTCTTTTGCCAGGGGATGTCTAATATGTCGTGGACGCTGGTCACCGAGATGGCCCCAAGGGAACTGCAGGGCCTGACGGGCGGTGTCTTCAACTTTTTTGCGAACGTCCCATCAATTGTGACTCCCCTGGTGATTGGGTTCATTCTCGCTGCCACCAACTCGTTTAACGGAGCGCTGATATTCATAACTGTGGTGGACCTGATAGGGGTACTGTCGTACATCTTTATCATCGGCCCGGTGTACCGTATCCAGCTGGAATCTAAACCTGTACTGGGTCTGTGAAGTATCGCTGGGTGATCCTCCTAGGAGGAAGTAACAGACCAAACGCCTCATGCGGCTGAGAGGCGAAGTGGCGCCGGAAGGCAGCCATCTGCATGGAGCCGGAGCAATGAACGATTGATGAATGTTTAAGGAGGTAGATCTCATGGCATTCTATATGTGCCAATTTGCTTACACTTCGGAAGCGTGGACATCGATGACGAAAAACCCACAAGACCGCAGCAAACCGGTTAATGAGTTAGCACAGAAGCTAGGGAGTCGAGTGCTTGGCTTATACTACTACTTTGGTGACTACGATGGGATTTTGCTGTTTGAAGCGCCCGATGACATCACCGCCAACGCCGTCATCGTGGCATCCATGGCACCTGGGCATCTCAGAGTAACCAGGACCACCAGGCTATTTACCGCCGAGGAGACGCTGGAGATAATGCGCAAAGCAGGAGGTGTAAACTTCCCAGGAAACGAACCATCCCACCAATGGTTCGGTATAATACAATGAGGCAATGCGCAGAGCAGGGGATATAACCTTCGAAGAGTAGATGAGCACAGTCTATAAGGAGCTTGCGAGCTTGATGCTAGCAGGCTCCTGGCTTACTCTGTGTATAAGAACGGCACGAGTGAGTTCCCCCGCATGCCACTCAAGCCTTTCTAAGGAACAGCAAGGTACTATTACTATTACTGCTCGCCTGCCGCTGAGGTTGGGGAAGAGGCAAGAGTGCATAGGCGGAAGATGATGCGCAGATAGCGATATGTAAGCTAAACGGATGGAGTTTGGAGCGAAGCCTGGAGAGAGCATTGTAGAGCGGCTTCAAATCCTTCTTCCAGGTCCCCTGTTCATGTGCACGCCGCAGGAGCAGGCGCTGCTTCTCTATGGCGGTCTGCCACTCTGCCTTTACAGCGGTTTCAGACGAAAAAAGCCCGGCGAGCAAACCTGAATAGGAACAGAAGAGACTGGCGCGCAGTAACTCCTGTGGACAAAAATATGGTGATTCCAGCAAGAGGAGCAGCAGACGCATATCGGTTTCAGTCAATAACTGCTGCAGCAGGATGGGGTTGTTACCGTTCACTGAATGTGTGGAGACGAGTGAGATTATCAGGTTGGTCGTATTCACGCTCAATGCTTGACCGGCCGGTAGCAATCCCTCTAAGGGAAAGAAGTACAGATCATCTACCTTGCTTCGTTGTACGTTTATGGCTTTATTCATAGACTTTTCTCGACCTTCTCTCAGAATGTTATCTGTCGCATCCGAAGCTGCATGTTCTTTATTGAGCCTGGATGTCGAGCAATTCATCTAACGACACCTATGCTTAACAATAAGTTTCGCTCAAGCTCTAAATCATATATGATCTTAAATATAAATATAATATATGATTTCACGTTTGTCAAGAGCATTGGAGATAAATTGCGCAAAGAAAACATATATGTTATGCTATATGATAGTATAGAGCAAAGGTAGGGTGTTCTCTGTGAGAGAAGAGGAGATTCAGATGAACGTAAAACAAACGAATAAAAGAAATAAACACGAGCAAGCTTACAGCATTATGCGTGAACGTATCTTCAACGGTACCTATGTACCGGGATACCGCCTTGTAATCGATGCGCTCGCTCGAGAGTTAGGTATCAGCCAGGTTCCGATTCGAGAGGCGATCCGGCGACTAGAAGCAGAAGGTTGGGTGGAATATCGTCCTAATGCTGGTGCGCAAGTGGCCGCGGTTGATGCGAGTAAGTATGACGAAGAGATGTCTGTGCTTGCTCTTCTGGAAGGCTATGCAACTGCGCTTGCGTCAACGCATCTGGATACAGCGGGTATGAAACATCTGCGAGAGATCAATGCCAGCATGCACAGTGCGCTACAATCTGCTGATATACCCGCTTTCAGTCGTTTGAATAGAGAGTTCCACTTTTTCATCTACGACCGATGCCAGAATAGCTACCTGGTTGACCTGTTGCGCGAAACGTGGGACCGCTTAGAAGTGAGGGGACACACCGACTTTAGTTACATCCCACAGCGTAGCTGGGTCTCCATCGAGGAACACACTCAATTACTTAATATGATCGAGCGGTACGATGCGTACCGAACCAGCCCACGCTACGTGTCCCATTCAACGGAACTGTACGAGGCAGGAGAGAACGGCAGGGATTCGGCTTAAAGGAAACGAAGCAAGAGCGTTATGATGGTTCAGCGCTCCTCTTGTTTCAGGACTTACGTTGACAATACCAGCACTAGAGATGTTCCTTTGCCTCTTCAAAGCTCTTGTAAATATTGTTCTCGAGACTGGCCTGCGTGAACTGCTTGCCGAACTGGTGGCGGAAAAAGGCGTTGGTGGAATAGCGCGTGTAAGACAGAAAATACTGCTCATGATTATGCTGTACCATGGCAAAGAACCTCTCCGAGGCAATCGGGTTCAGATTGAAATTATCGTAGTTGGTGATCGCATTGACTTTTTTGCCCAAACTTGCTAGTTTTCTATCGAAGAAGTCCGCCAGTTTCTGGGCATCTTCCACCGTCTCAATGCTCAGTCCCTCGAAGTTTATGTAGAGCACATTGTCGGCCTCATTGTAATGCAAGCGTTCTTCCAAGCTCAAGGGCGTACGTTGCTTGAGCCCTATCAACTCGTCGCGGAAAATCGCTGGATCCATCTCGCGAACGCTGCTTGCAACCAGTGGCACAAACTCCATGTGCGCCAGGATATCCCGTTCAAGATCGATGCCGGGCGCAATTTCCACCAGCTCCAGACCACCAGCGGTCAAGCGGAAGACACAGCGTTCCGTGACGTAATAAACGGTTTGCTGACGCTGTAGAGCTTTGAGACTGCTGAAGGTAATCTGCTGCACCCTGCGGACGAACTTTTTTCCTTCCCCCTGCTCTATAACGTGCAGCCTCCCATTCTCGATGGCCATTTTGCCGCCAGCCGTGAAGGCGCCCATGAAGTACACAGCCTTGGCGTTCTGGCTGATGTTGATGAACGCGCCCGCCCCTGTAAACCTGGAACCGAACCGACTCACGTTCACATTGCCCTCTTCATCCACTTCGGCCAGTCCAAGGAAGGCCTGATCGAGTCCACCGCCGTCATAGTAGTCGAACTGGTAGGGCTGGTCGATGATCGCCTGGGCATTGGCGACCGCACCGAAGCTCTGGCCACCGACGGGTATGCCGCCGATGCCTCCTGTATCCACGGTCAGGGTGATCATGTCGAGGATGTTCTCTTCGTTGGCCACTGAGGCCACGCCCTCGGGCATGCCAACCCCCAGGTTAACGACCGCATTGATCTTGAGGAACATGGTGGCCCGCCTGGCAATGACTTTGCGGACATCGAAGGACATCGGTTTGATAGTGCTCGTGGGGATCCTGATCTCGCCCGTGTAGGCCGGGTTGTAGCTCTCCGCGAAGGTCTGCATGTGGTGTTCGGGGCGAGCGACCACCACGCAATCGACGAGAATGCCCGGAATGCGCACCGCTTTCGGGCTCAAGATGCGTTCGGTGGTGACCCTTTCCACCTGCACCATCACGATGCCACCCGAGTTTTTCACCGCCTGGGCGATCGAGAGCACTTCCAGGGTAAGCGCTTCCTTCTCCATGGTGATGTTGCCTTCCTCGTCAGCGGTCGTTCCGCGCAGGAGGCCGATCTGGATGGGAAAGGCCGGAAAGAACAGATAGTCCCGTCCATGCACGTGGATTAGCTCGACGAGGTCCTCCGTAGTGACGTCATTCAAACGGCCTCCCTCCAGACGCGGATCGACAAAAGTATCGAGCCCGACCGAGGTGATCGTGCCCGGCTTGCCAGCAGCGATGTCGCGGAAAAAGTGACTGATGACCCCCTGGGGAAAGCAGTAGGCTTCGACCTTGTTTTCCAGGGCAAGTGCCGCAAGTGATGGTGCCAGCCCCCAGTATCCGCCAATGACGCGTTTGACCATGCCATCGTGGGCAAAGTGATTGATCCCCCTGGTTTTGCCGTCGCCTATGCCAGCCGCATAGATCAGGGTCAGGTCGCGGGGAACCCCCGTGGTGAGAAACCGCGTTTCTATAGCCATAGCCAGCTCCTCAGGAACGCCGGTTCCCCCGAACCCTGAGATCGCCACTGTGTCATTATTCAGAATGACGCGCACCGCTTCGTCGACAGCAATGATCTTGTTACGCTTCATGTTCTCCCCCCTCCCATGATTCTTTGCCCTGCCTCTCTATATGAGAGAAGTCTCTAAACTGCTCCAAGGTTCACAGCTTCGGATGGCTGCCGGAGGGCCATTGAATCCCAGTTGACCCAGCGTTCCACGATCTTGCCACCTGCGATGCGGAGGATGGTGATGCCCGTCACCGTCACCGGTTTCCCAGCTGGAGCGATGCCCCTGAACTCGTGCTCGTGAGTGGCTTGCATCTTCCAGCGAATGACCACCTTATCCCCCTCGGCGACAGCAGTAACCAGTTCGTCAATCAGAGCGAGGTCTCCTTTTCCCCAAACCTCTTCCTGATAGCGACGAGCAATTGCTTTATTCTTTTCTAATGACATCACTAATCCTCCTTATGGTGGGTCGCTATTCAAAGACTCCTTACCAGTAGCGAGCTTACCAAATACCGCGCCTGAAAGCCTCTGCGATTCATCCATGGGGATGAAAAGCGCATTCCTTGTTCGGGGCATGAGTGGAGTACACCTTGCCCTACTCCATCCGCTCGACAGGCGAATGGACACTTGACAAGCGCGCCATCACATGGTACACTCGTTCCAGTACATTTGACAACCAAATAGTGTTTCGCTGGGTTCCGTCGTAAGTCGCTTCGACGGGTAAAAACAATAGCGTATCCTCTCAAATGCATACTCATTCTCTATTCTCTTGCTTCGCTCGGCATGCCGAGCAGCGTTTGGAAACGGGCGCAGGTCGGAAGCAAGAGTAGCAACGATCGAAAGACGAGCACTGTGCTCCGAAACGTACACATCCTGTGCGTCAGAGTTCGTCGGCCTCAAAGTCTTGTTGGTCTCCAACGAGGCCCTCTCGCAGGGGAGGGAGAGTTGGAACGACAGCAAGAACCCTCTGGCTTGAGCCATGAGGAGTTTCAGAAAAAGCGCTATCAATCTCCTTCATTGGAGGTGGCTCTTACTCAGCCGACCACCCTGCATCTCATGTACTTACGCGGGCAGATGGGATATGTGCTGATTGCTAGCTCAAATACTGGCGAAAAGTTCCTCTGTTTAAGGGAACAGCCCCCCATTTTAGAGGAGCAGTTCCCCTATTTTGGGGAACCCTGCTCGAGCCTATTCTCTGCATAAATGCCTCGGGGTTGTGGTGGCTATTTGGTATATCTGTTCCAGGATGATGAGAGAAAAGTACGACCTGAAGGCCCATTCTTGCTGAGTGAGTATACAGAGAAGGAATCAGCTTTTCTCTGTATTAGTGCTTTGACCATGTTGCAGCCTGCCAACAAAGCCGCAACCATGATTGTTCCAGAGGTGAAAGATTGAGGCCAACGATTCCACCGTCGCGTATTTCATATGGTGTCTCCCAGCCACTATCACCCATGTAGAGCTTTCCACGTCTGGTTGTCCGGTCGTAGATGAAAATGGCTTGCTCTCCATGTTCGTTCTCGAAGTACCCTCGATATTGGTTTGGGGTTGTATCATCAAAATGAGGTGGTTTGCCTGCGGAGTCATGATGATGATTACTGACCTGAAAAATGGACTGCTCGCTCATTTGCTGCTCCATGAACTGATGAACACACGAGATGAGAGCTTACTCCAAATTCTGTTCGCTAAGAGAACGGTAGGTTCTGTTCTTCCCCAAAACCTGACATGACTGCCAGAGGGTGTAAATTTTCAGATTCGATGGTGGCAAATTACCTCATCGAATCTGAAAATTTACACTAGAGGTGAGAGGTTATTTGTTGTCAGGCTGGTAGTACAGTCCAACCACCCCGGAAGAAAAGGTCTTCGTTTTGACCAATTGCAGTTTCCGTCTGTCCCTGATGTCTTGAAAGAGCGGTTTTCCGCTCCCTAAAACAACCGGATGGACTAAGAGCTGATATTCATCAATCAAGCCATGATTGGTGAGGGTTCGCACAATGCTGGCGCTCCCGTAGATCAGCATGTCGCGCCCTGACTCGTGTTTCAGTTTCGTGATTGCTTCGGGAAGCACCTCTTTCACCAGGCTTGAATTGTTCCACTCAACGGTGGGCAGCGTCTTGGAAAAGACAATTTTGCGCATCGCATTCAACTTGCGTGCATATGCTTTCTCGCCGGGTTGGGCTGCGGGATTGTCAGGCACGTAGGGCCAGGAACCGGCAAAACTTTGATACGTCACGCGTCCCAGTAACAGCGTGTCCGCCGCGCTCACTACATCATCCTCATATTTGCCCATTTCTTCATCGACGATCACCCAATCCATTTCTTCGTTTGGGCC
>WNFI01680907.1_pt1 | contig 13514 bp, 12 predicted proteins | sample 5400471 | NCBI WGS metagenome assembly WNFI01 (sample SAMN13153348, study PRJNA577476) | soil metagenome | isolation source: 100 cm saprolite on Douglas fir-dominated hillslope | place: USA:California | collected 2013-09-17 | reverse complement strand
GATCAACTGCTTGCACAAACGGAATCCACAGCGGCGATTCTCGATTCGTCTAATCAGTTGAATCTATTCGCTGAAATCTCCGGACACTAGTGGGTCAGACCCTGATTTTTCTTGGGAGGGTCTGACCCCGATTTTCCACTGACGCATGCAAGACCTTTCGCCCCTCGAGCTCACCTACTGCGCGGCGGTGCTCCTCTTCACCTTCGCGCTGCGCGGCAGCCTCGGCTTCGGCGGCGCGATCGGCCTGCCACTCCTCGCGCTCGTCATCCCGGTGAAGGTCCTGGCGCCGGCCTGGTCGCTGATCGGCATCGCCTCCTCCGCCGCGATCATCGGCCACGACCGCGAGCACGTCGCGAAGCGCGAGTTCCTCAGGCTCCTGCCCGGATGCGCCCTCGGCGTCGCGGCCGGCCTGTTCTTCTTCAAGACCCTCGACGCAGCGCTCCTCGCTCGATCTCTCGGCGCCTTCATCATCCTGTACGCGGCCTATTCCCTGTGGATGTCGACCCGGCCCGCCGGCACCGCCCCGCCCGTTCCTCCCGCCGTGCTCGGCCCGGCTGCGAGCTTCTTCTCCGGCGCCGTCGGCACCCTCTTCGGCTCGATGGCCTCGATCTTCTTCGCGATGTACCTCGATGCGAGCGGCGCGAACAAGCAGGCCTGGCGCCACCCTCTCCGCCATGCTCATGACCCTGAGCGTCGCGCGCACGATCGGCTATGCCGCGGTCGACGAGCTCACCCTCGACTCCTTCCTCCTCTGCGCCGCCGCGCTTCCCGCCATGGGCCTCGGCCTCCTCGTCGGCGACCGGATTCACTCAGGCCTCAGCCAAGCCGCCTTTCAGCGAGTGGTTTGCGCGGCGCTTTTCTTGTGCGGGGTTCCGCTGATTTTAAAATGACGAGCTCGCCGAGGAGCCGCACCAGGAGCACTTTCGCGGCGCGGTAGATCCCCGGGCGCTTGCTGTCGCGCGGCCCGGCGACGTTCAGCACGCGCACGCGGTGCCGCGCTCGCCAGGCGCGGAAGCGCCCCCCGCGGATGCGCCGCCCGAGCTGCACGACGAGCAAGGGCTTGCGGTAGCGCCCGAGCGCCAGCTCGGCGGTGAGCAGCGTCCCGCCGTCGAGCCGGCCGCGGTTGACGATCAGCGTGCCGTCCGAATCGCGCACGTTCCACTCCGTGCGCTGGATGTAATTGCCCGACGGCGTCTCGGCCAGGCGGTAGCGCCGCGGGATGCGCCCATCCTCCGCGCGCCGGCCCTTCGGGCACCAGCCCCCGCCCGGGATCCCCAGCTCCCTCGCCGCGTCGAGCGCCGCGCGGTCCACGCCCGACTGCCCGCCGGAGACGACCTTCCTCAGCAAACGCTATCGCTTGCGCGGCAGCTCGCCGCTCTCGATGAGCTTCTCGAGATCGCTCGCCCCGCCGATCAGCACGCCTTTGACGAACACCATCGGGAACGTTGGCCAGCCGGTCCACATCTTCAGCGCGAGACGCCTTCGCCACTCGCCCAGGTAGCTGCCGTACTCGAGATACTTGTACGCGAGCCCAGCATCATCGAGCAGCTTCCTCGCCTTTTTGGGAAACGGGTTCTGGCGCATTCCGACTACGACGATCTCGTTCGCCGCCACCGCATCCTGCACTTCCTTCAGGATGTCCGTTCGGTAGCTCGCAATCTTTTCGCGGACTGCGGGATGGATTTGCGCTTCGGTGAGGACGGCGCGGGGCATGTAGGCTACCAGGAGGAGGGTTTGTGGAGCGTTGTCCCAGGTATCGGATTCGGCAGCTGGGCCGCAGCAAAAGAAGCTGGCTTGATTTGAATCGTATAGCTGGCCCAGCGCTTCAATTCAACGGAGGGCGGTCGCTTTGCCGGGTCTCCCGGAACGACGAGCAGGACGGTTTTATGCAGTTCTCTTCTGACTATTCGTACCGCTTCGGATAGATCCCCGTCATTGGAGCAAACGACCGCGCAATCGTACCGGTCTTGCCAGCCGTCATTCACCAAGTGAACCGCGAGATTCACGTCCGAACCCTTTTCTTCGGTCTTGATTACCTTCGCAAACTGCTTACCGGCGATCGGTGTCGCCAGTCTCATGGTCACTTGCTTTTGAAGGAAGCGCCCTTCGATGATGGTCAATTCCGGAATATAAAGCTCTAACGCTTTGAGATAAATGTCTTGCCACGTAGGTGCGTCGAGATCATCCGGTCTCGCCGAGACCCTAGCGGTGTAGTACTTTATTTTTTGAATTTGATTCTGTGGCCGCAGAATATTTGTGAAAAGAGCCTTGAGGTCCAACCATTTGTAGTTGGTGTCCTTGAGAGCGCCATAGTAGAGGTTGAATCCGTCCACGTAGACATACGTGCGCATTCAACCCCCTAGAAAAAGCAAAGGCCCCCGAAGGGGCCCTGCACCCTTTGACCAGAAGCCAAAGGGGGAGTGGTGTTCATATGATAAGCACGCCGCGCCATAGTTCAAGGGGGTTTGAACGATTAGTTTGATTCTACGCGGTCCCCGGACGTTTTTTGGCGACATACTGTCCAGAGAAACGTTACGGGTCGCGGGCAGTTGACTAATTTGCTCTGCGCGCCCGTCTTGACGATCCCCTAGCCCCATGGGCATTCCTCAACGCGACCGCTGTCCTCATCGTCGTGGCGGCGCTCTTCAGCTGGCTGAACCACCGCTTCATCCGGCTGCGAGCCAGCTGGCGCGCTATTAGCAGTCATAGCGATTCGAACAATTTCCAGTTTCCCTCAAATCGCTAGGACAGGTTCGATGCCTTCACTAGAAGCGAATCTCCGCAAGTGTGCGGAGACGTGATGATCTTCCCCACGCGGGTCATCTTTGCGCGATCTGGAATCCAAATCGTCATATCGAGTCCGCCCCGCTTATATGGGGACACTATCTCCTCAGTCTGCAATAGCCGGAGGATCGGACTGACAAGGCGACGTGCATGATGATCGAGGCCGCGATGTAGAGCGTTTTCTTTTCGACCTGACCCACTTTGCAAATAGATTTTCTTCAACACAGTCAGTAGAACTCTGCCACCAAGCGGCAAGTCCATCGCTCCGATCGCGTTCGTGGTCTCCGGCGCCTGTGAGAACTTTCCGAACACGCACGCGTCGTCAAAAGCTCCTCCTTGTGGTAGATCCTTCCTCGAGGACCGACCCTCGACCTCATCGATATAGCACGCCGAGAAGCGAGGCAGATGCGCTGTCTCTACATCTGGATCAATCTCCATCTTGGAGAAATAGCAGTCATGAAAGTAAAGCTTTGAGCAATCTTTTATGCCCTGATACAACTCGACCGATGGAATGTAGATGTGGCTAAACGCTAACGGCACTTCGATCGGATAACCAGCGTCTAAAGTAACTCTCGCAAGATCCAGTACGAGAATAGTAACGTCTTCGTACTCGGAGGCTCTCTTAAGGGCTGCGCTCAACTTTCCGCTGCTGAATTTCGCCTCGTGAGATTTAATCACCGAAAGACCGACGCCGAGAGATCCCAGGCCACACTCTGCGCTTCGGAACCGGTTTGGGCCAATTCCGTACGGATCGTTGATGAACGCGACAACATCTCCCGAACGACATGCGTCCGCCAAGTCGTCGTCAATGAAGGAACGCGTTCCTTCATCCGCCCTTTCGATACCGAGCCCAGGCAGACGCTGCAACAATACCATGCCCTTTTCATCCGGCTGGTAACCGCAGACGTCTGAGAACGCCCCGATGACCCGCTCGCGCGACAATGGGCCTAGTCCGGTATCTGTGCTGCGTGCCATGGTTGCCAGTCGTTCAAGAATTCGACGCACAGTCTGGCCATCTATTCCTGCTTCGATCTCCGCCTCGCGTGCGCAGACTCGGTCTAAGATCACGTCCCACCCACGCGCCGGGTCCGCTCCCGTGTCTTGCTGGAGGCTGCCCTCGGGGATGACTAGATCTTTCAGCAGTCCGCTCGCCGCAAGGTAGCCCACGAGCAACGGTCGTGCCGGCATCCATCCCGGTACCCTCCCGGTCAAGCCGCACTTGGAAAGATACCTATGGATTTGCTCGTCGTTGAATTCGTTGAGCGTGAGTTCGGCGAATGACGAAGAGAGCCCCAGCGCTGCCCGACGCTCCTTCTCGCTATCAAAGAAGTGTGCTCTGCCTGCCAGGACCAGTCCTGAGCCGCTCGGCTGTTCCCTCACGAACTCACGTACTGCTTGCATTGCTCGGTACCGACTGTCTTGGAGTTGCTTCCATAGGCCTTGAATGCCCAAGGTCGTGAGTTCATCGAATCCGTCGATGAGCAATATTACGTAGCCAGCTCTCCATGCCCTTACAAGGTGCGACGGATGCGAGAACCCAAGACTCCTACCGTGCCGCTCGAGGACTTCCGCTGGATTCGTTTGACCAAAATGGTCCCGCAAATTGAGATATATGGGGAACCTTGAGGTACGTTGATTGAAGTAGGCACGCCGGAGTTCCCTATGGAGCTCCCGAAGTGTCATGCTCTTTCCGGCGCCGTAATCGCCGAGGATTACGAAGCGATCGCCCGCTAGAATCGCATCTCGAAGTGCCGTGATGGACCAAAGGGTCGTCTGCCCGGTCTGGATTAGATCGAGAGGAACATACTCGATCACAGTGCTTACGTTTCCCGTGGCCGGATCACGCACGCTCCCGAATGGATAGTTCTCGCGGAGGTTAAGGTAAGAGGCTGCGTCGATAAGCTTGCTCTGGAACTGCGTGAATGAGAGCGCGTTTACTAAGCCACGGTGCTTTCTTGCAACTTCGCGTTGTTCTGCGGTTGGTTCGGTTCGGGTGATAAACCAGCACTTAACAGCCTTGTGCTGCACTTTCGACTGAAACTTTCGAGCGAGAGAGGTTAGCTTCTTGATGTCTTCTTGAGCTTTGGCTTTGGATCGGGATACGGTGGCCTCAAGCAGGTGCACGCAGTCTTCCGTCTCGAAGACGCCGTCTCTCTCCAACCCATCAACGATCCGAGCCCCATTGTATTGGGCATCAGGCCAGAGCTCTCTCGCGATGCGGCGCGCCTCGTTCTCAAACGTTCTTTGCTCTTCCCGTTCGGTTTGAATCACCACGTCAAGATTGACCTCTTATCCCGGCCTACGTGGAGCGCTCTTCGGATCTGCCCAGGTCCGCAGCAATTGCGCGTAATTCCTCCAGTGCAGCCTCGAGATCCTCGATCATCTCCTGCGCGATCACTTCAAGCGGCGGAAGATTCTCGGAATCTTCGAGTGAGTCGTCTTTGAGCCAGAAAATGTCAAGGCTCGCCTTGTCGCGCGCGACGAGCTCTTCGTAGGTATAGGGGCGCCACCGACCATCGGGTTTCTCCTCCAACCACGTGGGCTTGCGCTCGTGGCGGTTCTTCGGGTTATAGCAAGCGACGAACTCGTCCAGGTCCGCGCGTTTGAGGAAGTTGGTTTTCAGCGTGAAATGCTTGTTTGTGCGCAGGTCGTAGATCCAGAGCTTCTTCGTCCACGGTGTCTCCGAAGCGGGCTTCTTGTCGAAGAAAAGCACGTTCGCCTTAAGAAGCGTTTTGACGTGCTGCACGAAGTTGAGCTGCTTGTTCGATGTGGTCGCCCAAAAGTCGTCGCGCTCGTAGGTCTCCTTCTCCTTCGAAGCTTCGCCGTTCTCGCCGACCACAGTGAAGCTCGACTTCTTGCCGAAGGGCGGATTGGTCAGGACGATGTCGAAGCGCTCCCCCGGATCGGCCTTGAGCGAGTCGTTCACCTCGATCGGCTCACCCTCCAACCCGCCGATGCCGTGCAACATCAGGTTCATCGCGCACAGGCGCGCGACGCCCTGCACGAGCTCCACGCCCTTTAAGGCGTCTTCTTTCAGGCGGCGTTTCTGATCCTTGGTGAGATTGCGATTGTTATCGACAATGTAGTCGTGCGCAGCGAGCAGAAACCCGCCCGTGCCGCAGGCTGGGTCGCAGATCGTCTCCTTGGACTGCGGCGCCACCGCCTCCACGATAGCCTGGATCAACGGCCGCGGCGTGAAGTATTGCCCCGCGCCCGACTTCGTGTCCTGCGCGTTCTTCTCCAGTAGCCCCTCGTAGGCGTCGCCCTTCACGTCTGCGCCCATCGCCGACCAGTTCTCCTTGTCGATCAGATCGACGATCAGGCGCCGCAGCTTTGCCGGATCCTGGAACTTATTTTGTGCCTTGCCGAAAATCAACGCGAGCAGCCCCTTTGACGCCCCGAGCCTCTCCAGAGTATGGCGGTAGTGGTCGAATAGCTGGTCGCCATCGCGCTTGAGCAGGTTCGGCCAGTCGTACCCGGATGGAATCGGGCTTCTCTGGTTGTACGGCGCCCCCGCCCGCTCGTCGGCCATCTTGAGGAACAGCAGATACGTCAACTGCTCGACGTAATCGCCGTAGCTCATTCCGTCGTCGCGCAGAACGTTGCAATAGTTCCAGAGCTTTTGAACTACTGTTGACGAATTCACTTTGAGAATTCGTCCAAGAGACAATCGCGAAGAATCGATTGCCGCAGGCGCTTGCAGCGGCGGAGACCAGCGTCGACCTCAATCTCAATTGCTTTCACGCGGGAGATACCTCGGTCGAGCTCAACCATGCATGATACGGTCCTGTTCCGCGGAGGGCGGTAGCACAAGAGGAAGAGGGAGCAAATCCTTAGCGTAAATGGCCGCGACATTCGTCGTTGCCCTCTTTACCTGTTCCATGCGATGCCGAAATCGTTGGGAGCACATTTGAGCGCAAATAAACGCCGAATTGATGCCTTTGTCGGTGCGCATCCGCATCAAATTGTTGTTGTAGATCGCGCCGGTCGGAGGATTTCGCACGAGCCCCGTCTTCCCTACAAGTTCCTTACTGTTTCTCGTATTAAACAAGATATCGCCATTAGATAGAAGGTAGCGCTCTCGCTCGTAAGAATCCGCCTCAACGAAAACCAGGTTGTCCCAATGAACCTCGCCGTCGAGGCTGACATTGTTCATCTTTATATAGGGGACTCCGATCCGATCGACGTTTTGGGAATCTCGACCACGGTCGAGGCCGATTAGCGTGTCCACCATAACTTGAGCGACTGAACTCCATGACCAACCCAGCGGAAGGGCTGGCAAAGCACTGGTACGTGGAACATCGTAGCTCAACAAATAAGTCGAACTCTTGGATTCGGTACGGCGAGAGTCGAGGATATGCTTCAAGAGGTGGGTGCCGGTCTCGAATTCGCGGCCTTCGCGCCTGGCGAGTTCAGCCTCCGTAACAACGAGGTGACCTTCGACGACAGCGTTGAGGAGAGCGAACCTGTATCGTTGAAGTTTTACCTTGATGCTCTTCAGGTCGCCGATTGCTTGGTCGAGGCGCGAAGACTGCTTTTCGATCCTGGCGACGATCTTGTTTTGCTGTGCCAGCGACGGGAAGGGAAGCGGGATTTCCTCGACGCTTCGCGATGACAAATGTTTAACTGTCACTGACGAGGTTGCGTCATTGATCGCCTTCAGATAGGCCGGCAACACATAGTCTAAGAATCGGGGGTGATACTCGCCGTCTTGAAGAGAGACTTTGCAAACCCGCTGATTTAGCAGTGCGCGCGGACCTTTCCAGCGCGCACAATTAAAGTCGCCATCCATGCCGATCAGCAAATCCCCCGGCTCAACTACGTAGCGATCGTCAAATTCGCCGATGTAGTGCGTATCTGTCGTGTGGCTACCAACGTCGCGAATTCGGACTAGGGGTACCCCACCCCGTTTTGCAAACTGGGCGGACTTGAAAGCGAATCCATTTACGACAGATGCGATCTGTCCTAGGCAGACACGTTTCCAGTCCCGCCGGATTCCCAGAAGCGGGTTCTTGCTGTTCTCAACGATCTTATTGACTGAGACAGTGAGCGTCATAACTACGCCGCCAGCTCCTTGTTCAGCGTGTTAAGCACCTTCGAGAGTTGTGCCCCGAACAGCTGATGCACCTTTCCAAGACCGCCTTCCTTCGCAAACGGCGGCAGCTCGAAGTCGTCGGGCTCGATGCCCAAGTTCGCCGCAATGTGATCACGAATCATCACGAGCCAACGATATTGCTCCTCGGTGAATTGCTTACCGCTCGCGTCTTGCTGCGCGAACCACGCCTTGAAGTTGGCGTTGACGCGCTCCGGGAAAGGGACAAGCTCGTTGTCCTGGTGCATGGCGAAGCGCACGAGGGAAACGAGATCGGTGAGGATGCGACGGCCGCTCGCGCCTTTGACTTTGTCTTTTTCCAGCGCGGCGTAGGCTTGCCAAAGCTGCGATTCGGTCCACAGGTGCGGCGGGGCCTGGATGCGGGCGGCGAGGTCTTTGACGTCCTCGAACTTGAGGCGCTGCTTGTAGGGCGTGCTGTAGAGCACCTGCAGCGCGCTGATCTCGTCCTTGTGCTCTTCGATGAAGCGCTCGAAGGACTGGACGATGCCGCGGGCGCGCGCGAGTGCGTCGGCGGAGAAGCCAGCTTCAATCACCTGGTCCCGGCTAACGTGGTCGATGACGATCTCGTTCTTGCGCTTCACGTCGGCGAGCAAGTCGCGGAGCTTGGGGTCCATCAGCGGCTTCACCGCCTGCAGCACAGACGCGGGCGTGCCACTGTCCGGGTCGAGCGCCTGAACGATGGCACTGCTGAGATCCTTTAGGCCGAGCCCACCGCTCGCGGTGCGGATCTTCGCTTCGTCTTCGACGCTGGTTCGGAATTCCATGCGCGCGATGCGCGCAGCGACCGATGAAAGGACGTCGGCCTCGGTGTTGCCGAAGGCGACGGCCTGGAGGAGCTTCTCGAAGGAGACCGAGGGCTTGCGCTCCATCGGCCGCGAGTCGGTCTTCTCCTCCTCGCACACGCCCACGGCGTCCACTATGACGAAGTGGTCCTTGGCCGCCGCGTCGGGAGTGACGGCCTTGAGGTCGTCCGCGCCGATGACGCGCACGCCGCGGCCCTTCATTTGCTCGAAGAAGGAGCGGCTTTTCACCGCACGCATGAACATCACGATCTCCACCGGCTTGATGTCGGTGCCAGTGGCGATCATGTCCACGGTGACGGCGATGCGCGGCATGGGGCTGTTGCGGAATTGCTTGATCAGCTCCTTGGGGTCAGCGCCGGTGGTGCGATAGGTAATCTTCTGGCAGAAATCGTTGCCCTTGCCGAACTCCTCGCGCACGATGCTGACGATGTTCTCGGCATGAGCATCGTCCTTGGCGAAGATGAGGGTCTTCGGCGTCCAGGTCCGACCCGGGAAGATCTCGGTGAAGAGCTTGTCGCGAAATGTGCGAACGACAGTACGGATCTGGTCTGGCGCGACCACATCGCGGTCGAGGTGGCGCGCTTCGTAGTCGAGGTCTTCGTCGAGCTGCTCCCAGCGCTTGGCGCGCGTGTCGCGCTCCTGCTTCTCGACGAAGAACCCCGCTTCCACCTTCGAGCCGACCTCGCCGATCTGCGTGCGAATGCGATAGACGTCGTAATTGACGTTCACGCCGTCGGCCACCGCTTGCTCATGCGGGTACTCCATCACCAGATTCTGGTGGAAGAATCCGAAGGTCTGCTTGCTCGGCGTGGCAGTGAGGCCGATCAAATAAGCATCGAAGTACTCCAGGACCTGCGCCCAGAGGTTGTAGATCGAGCGGTGGCATTCGTCAGTGACGATGATGTCGAAGGTCTCGATCGGGATCTTCGGGTTGTATTCGATGGGCGCGATGTCCTTAAAGACCTTTTCCATCCCTTCGACAGAAGTGTCGTCGTCCTCCTCGGCAAGCTCGCGACCCTTCAGCATCGAGTAGAGGCGTTGGATGGTGCAGATACATACGCGCGCGGTGAGATCGAGTTTGTTCGAAGTGAGCCGCTGAACGATGTACTCCTCTGAGAACTTGTAGTTGTTGTACGGCGAGACGTACTGCTGGAATTCCTTGAGCGTTTGGTCACCCAGATTTCCCCGGTCCACCAGGAAAAGTACCCGCCGGGCACCAGCGAACTTGATCAATCGGTAAGCCAGAACGATCGCCAACAGCGTCTTGCCAGACCCAGTGGCCATCTGCACAAGAGCTCTTGGTCGGTTTTCGCGGAGGGACCGCTCTAGATTCGCGATTGCCTGAGGCTTCGGCGGCCAGAGATCGTCGGCGAGCGTGGGCATGGCACTCATCCGCGCTAGAAAACTCGACGGCGGTTCGCCAACGGAGGGAATTGCGTATTTCACCCACTCAGCAAGCATCTCAGGCTTGTGAAAAGCGAAGATCCGGCGCGAGCGAGGTTGGGGGTCGAGTCCGTTTGTAAAGCGCGTCTCGACACCGGTGGACTGATAAGCGAAAGGCAGCGGTCTAAGCCACGCTGGAAGCGCATCCGGTAAACCGTTCACGTAGCGCCCGGATTGGGTTTCGACTCCGGAGAGTGTGATTCCCTCCTTCTTCGCTTCAAGAACGCCCGCCGCCTTGCCGTCCACGTAGAGCATGTAATCGGCGCAGCCGTGTCCGTCTTTCAGGGGAAACTCGCGGATCGCAACACCGAGTCCCGCGTGGAGGTTGGCGGCCTTCGCGTCCTGCACGTGCCAGCCGGCCGCCGTGAGCAGTCGGTCGATCTCCGCCCGGGCTCTCTCCTCGGGTTTTAAAGGCAAATGTCCCTCCCGAGGGCGATTCTAGTACCTCAGTCCGGTGAATTCTCGGAGAGCGCGATCGGTCGCGTCGGGCAAGTTCACACCTTTAGTTCGGTCTGCTCTACAAGCGTGTTGTACAGCTCTGATTCCCCGCTCGTGCCAGGATCGAAGTTTTCTGTAGTGAACTCGTCATCAGAGAGGGCCACCTTATTCCAGAGCTCAATGAATGCTTGCGCAGGGGGGACCTGCCCTGGATTGGAGACCTCTAAATATGCTGGGCGAAGGAATCTAGCGAAAGCACGAAAACCATTAGTTCGACTCAAGATCGCTCCCTTAGCATTGCTTTCCCAAGCTTCTGTCCATTTGCTTTTCACTGAGGAGAAGTAGTTCATTACGACATCTCCAATTTGAAAGTCCTTCTCATCGATAAACATGTTTCTGAAGATTAGCTTTTTGCTATCCACAGGCCCGACCTTTTCAGGTTTACCTCCTCGCAGATAGATATCTCGGTCAACTACGGGTGTATCACTGAGATAGGGAAGCAACGCCTGCACTACGGTGGCTTGCGTCAACGTTTCTCCGAAACGTCCTTCGGTTGCTACCCCCAATCGCTTTATTCGCTTGTGAAACGGACTACCCGTAACCCGATCAAGCGCCACTGCAATGTTGTGGCATGTCTTCTGAGGACTCCGAGACTTTGCCAAATCAAAGAGGTCGTAGACCAGACTTCTATTTACCTTGGTTTGAGCCAGATTGACCGTAGAAAATATGTATGCTTGGTCTGCAATATCAATATCCACAAAGATACTTACGTTTACTTCGAAGGGCGGTCCCTCGTATCGCATTAGACCCGCAATACGATGCTGACCATCAAGCACGCGAGCGATGTGTCGAACGAAGACCTTTTCCTCTCCTTCTCTAGGTTCTACAACATTCGTAAGTGTTAGTACCCTGCTTTGATCGTCATATCGAGCGCACCTTGCCTCTATCGCAAGAATGACTGCGGTAGGGAAGCAAGCGTCTACGGTTCGGAGGTACTGTTCTATCTCCTGCACCCGCTTTGGTACTAACGGCCGTTGAATACCGAGGTATGTCTCAACGTCCCGCTCTCGAATCATTCTCCTCACGTCAAACTCACAAATCGTGCAAAGCAGCTTGCTGTCTATTGCTGCAATGTAAAAAGTCCCGATAGGCTGAGAAACAGGAATGCACTTAAGTTCGAACTCTTGGGAGGTTTCTTCCATAGTCACTCCCGATGTTCTTCAAATTCGTTTACAAAAGTCTCTTCCTGTCGTCGCATTTCTTCAGATGGATCCCTAGTACGCATCCTGTGATATACGGCAGCCAGGTACCTCAACCCAATAGCAGCAACTGCGCAGATAATAGATAGCCCGAATATGAATGCTATGTTGATTGAGGCACCACTCTTTTGAAGGCCAAACATAGCTGCACACACCGCAATCAAGAGAAACACTAAGACAGCATGTTCAAGCCTGCTGGGGAATGCCCGTGCATTTGCCGGATCTTCAAAGGCCATATAAATGATCGGCCCGAGCATCGACGTGGCAAAAATGAATAGCTCGCCCTGCTTAAACGTTGATACCGTAGTAGTCCAATAGTCAGTAGAGGCCGGTGAACTGCCAGCAAACAGTACAAGTCCTCCCAACCAGAAAGGCATCGTGGCAAATGCCAAGCTAACTAGTAACTCAAGAGAGGCGTTTCTGTGATCATTGATTCGACAATCTACAAGGGGTCCTAAGAGCAGCAATCCACGGAGCTTGCTCCGCTGAGCTTCTGTAAGGTTCATAGTTTCCCCAGCCTGTGCAGCGAACCGTTTATTTGGAAATTGCACACGACAAGCTCTCCAACCTTATATCGCGCCCCTTTGCAGCTAACGTATCTTGTAACTCTCAACTCTCTGATAGAAAAACCACGATAGAGCTTGCGAATTTCAGGTAAATCAGCATTGGTCATTAGAAACAACGCTCCCCTGCCATGCAGTTCCCAAATGCAATCTGCTAAGGACCTCTGGTCTTTAGCACTGAAACGATCCGGTGTGTAATGAGTAAAGAATGAGGTGCCGTTTAAGGGTGGATAGGGGGGATCGAGGTAGACAAACTCGTCAGCGTTAACCGTAGCTAACGACTCCTCGTATGCGGAGACTCTTAAGCTCGCTTTCTTCAGTGCTTTACTGATAGCTACTAACTTCGATGTATCCGGTATTTGAGGATTACTTTTGTCGCCATACGGCACGTTGAATGCTCCCTTTACATTCACTCGAAAGATGCCGTTGAAGCACGTGTGATTTAGGTAAATAAACCTGGCCGCTTGGGCCGAGCTAAAGATTGACCTGTTATAGATCTCCCGTACGTTGTAATAGTGTTTCTTGCTGTCCCGCTCCAAATGTTCCCGCAGATATCCGGCAACGAGAGATGGGCTATCGCGAACATGTCTATAGCTTTCGATTAAGTGCCTATTGAGATCAGACAGGACTGCCTTTTTCGGCGTGACTGCAAAAAAAAGGCTGGCCGCACCCACGAACGGCTCGTGATAGGTGCGTTCCCGGATATCCGCAGGCAGGAAATCAAGAAGCCGGTGGATGAGTAACCGTTTCCCCCCTATCCAGCGAAGAAAGGCTTTGGGCTTTTGCGCTCCATCTTGCCCTTTGTTGCCTCGCATCAGGTCCCCTAGCATCGTTCTTTTCTGCATTGTGTCCGCAAAAAAAGGACCCCGCAAACGGGCGCCTTACTTAGTTGGCTCTGACGTGCCCCCCGATTTAGTACGGAATCGAAGTGGAGTCCGGGGTTAAAGATACGGGATTTTCCAGGTTTTTGCGCACGCGATCGGCGGAACGCCGAGAAGCGTGCGCTTCCTTGAACTCTTCAGGTGTCAGATCGTCAAGCGAGCTGTGCGTGCGCTCGGTGTTGTATTCTATTCGCCACGCTTCGATCGTCGAGCGCGCGTGCTGCATGCTT